>Ga0209599_10001007_pt1 | contig 14738 bp, 12 predicted proteins | sample Shrwel_input2_FT_FD_187534 | JGI IMG/M metagenome (GOLD analysis project Ga0209599, IMG submission 187534) | Subsurface microbial communities from deep shales in Ohio, USA - Utica-3 well 1 S input2 FT (SPAdes) (version 2) ... | reverse complement strand
ATTCAAGGCGAAGGTTCTTTCCCTATCATTGAAAGACCTCTAATTGTAGCTCACAAAAACAATACAGAGGTATATATAAATGGAGACCCATCTCCAATTGCATTGTTAAACGCAGGAGATTATTTAGCACTTGATGGTACGTCATTTTCACCTCAAGGAAATTTATATGTCAGAACAACAGAAAACGTCTTTGCCTATCAAGGAATTGGTGGAGGTGGTGGTCAACCCAATCAAAACATGCAATTCCTACCTCCTTTGAGTTGTAAAACCCCTAAAGTGATAGACAACATCCCATTTATTGATAAAGTTGGAGAGACTAAATTTGACGGTACTGTTTCTGTGGTTACAGAAAACGGATCCGTTTTAACCTTTTTAATAGACGGTGTAAGTTATACCTTGTCAAATCTTGTAAGTGCAGGAATTTATGTTGATGGGCCACATGCCGTAACCGGAAATGCCGGATATCAAACTTATAAATTTATTGGAATGAAAGGAAACGTTTCGGTATACTCTACCAAACCTATTTATCTTTCCTACTATGGTTCAAACAGTAATGCAACCTATGGCGGTTTTTATTCCGGATTTACCTATAACCCAGAAATTACATTTAATCGATTAGATGTGACTTCCGAGAATTGTATTCCCAATGTAAAGTTAGCCGTTAATAACACTTCTTCATTTGATGTGTTTCAATGGTATTTCAACGGAAATCCAATCGCTGGAGCAAATACTAATAACTACCAACCCACAGCTCCTGGTTTTTACAAAGTTAAGGCTAGTATCTCCATTTGTCCAACTACACCACCTTTAGATTCTGATGAAATTCCTGTGAGTGATTGTCCAACCGATATGGATAATGATTTATCTAACGACAACATAGATATTGACAATGATAATGACGGAATTCCTAATTGTACTGAATCCCTTGGAAATCAAATCATAAATACCAGTATCGCTAATGGTACGATTCCTAACACTACCATCAATTATATAGGAACCATTAGTTATTCTTCCCCCTCTTCGCCCGTTCCTTTTACAGGAAATTCAAGCGGTAGCTTTGTAACCGAAGTCCCTGGTGGCAAACAAAACTATGTAGCATATAATCTAAATTTTTCTTCACCAGCAAACATCGGTTTAGAATATCCAACTTCAGCCTTGTCATCAGACTTTCTTAATGCCGATGCACAATATGTGGTTAATTGTGATATTAATAAAACCATCACTGTACTTAATCCGAACGATCAACTTTTAATTGATACAAATTATGATGGTATATATGAAAGTGGCGTTACCGAATTTTCGTCATTCGAGATACGATTTAGAGTTAACGGAAATGTAGCATTAACCCCTGGAACAGGTACTTTTAAATTTTTAGGGTATCAAATCAGTAATTTTAAAATCACTCATAAAAACTTAATTGATTCCTATCCAAACAGATCAACTTTTAAGATTTTTGCCGTTTGCGTTTCTAAAGATTCTGATACTGATGGAATTCCTGATCAATTTGATACCGATAGCGATAATGATGGAATTTTAGATGTCATTGAAGCACAAGGAAACAAAGCTGCTACCTTTTCAAACATTGACACTAATGGCAATGGGCTAGACAATGCTTTCGAGCCCGGGTTCGTTCCATTTGATACCGATACCGATGGCATTCCAGATTATTTAGATTTGGATGCTGATAATGATGGAATTTTAGACACTGTAGAAACAGATGAGGATCTTGATAACGATGGAATAAAAAATTACAGAGATTTAGATACTGATAACGATCAGTGTTTTGATGTAAAAGAAGCAGGATTTTTAGACCCAGATAGCGATGGGGCACTTGGAATTTCTCCTGTGGTTATTAACCCTATCAATGGACTTGTAATTAGTGGTGTAGGCTACACTACTCCAAATTCAGATTATTCTACCGCTGGTCCAATAACCATTACGGTACAACCTGTTGATATTGAAAAATGTCTAGAACAAAATGCGTTCTTTTCGGTTAATACCGATGCAGAGGTTATCGTTTGGCAAATTTCTACAGACAATGGTGTCAATTGGACTGATCTTGTCGATAACACAAACTATTTAGGGACTGCAACAAACTATTTAACCATTAGTAATCTAACGGTCAGTATGTCTGGTTATTTGTATAGAACTAAATTAAACCGAACTGGAAATTCGTGTGATTTTTATTGCAATAATGTTAAACTGACGGTTTATCCTTTACCTATTCTAAAAACGGGTGTACGAAATGTACAGTGCGACAATGATACCGATGGTATAACCACATTCAATCTAAGACAAAAAGAAAGCGAACTTTCATCTAATTTTGCTGTAGAAACCTTCGAGTATTTTACCACTGAATTAGGAGCCGAAAGCAACGATTTTCAAGTAAAAATCAATAATCCTTTGAGTTTTACAAATACTGTTGCTCCTTTTCAAACCATATGGGTTAGAGTTACCAATACTACTACTGGTTGTTTTGAAGTGGTTAGTATAGAATTAGTAGCTTCAACTTCCAATGCCATTTTAAACAACTACAGCGCAAGCCCAATTGCGGTTTGTGATGATTATCTCGATCCGGTTAATGATGATAACGATGGTATCTCAAGTTTTAATTTGAGCCAAATTGTTACGGATATCAATGCCTTATTACCTAATACCGATTATTCCTTCAATTTTTACAAAAACTATGCTGATTTTCTTCAAGAAACAGATGCCGACGGAAATTCACTAGCAATTACAAATTTGACCGATTACAGAAATATTGGTTATCCTACTACTCAAACCATTTGGGTTCGTTTAGAATATTCTAATACTAATGACTGTGTTGGAAGCTCTAGCTTTCAGCTTATAGTAGAACCAAGACCTCTAATCAACATGAATATAGATGGAGCTGACAATACTCATATTTGTAATGATGACCCCTCTATCTACCAAACGCTTTATTCTGGTTTACCCGACAATGCCGTGATTTCAGATTATACTTTTGCATGGTACAAAGATGGAGATTTGTTGCCTGATACCACTTCAAGCCTTTCTGTAAATCAAGAGGGCGATTATAAAGTCATTGTTTCATTTGTGGCGGGTCAAAAGTGTTCAAGGGAACGAAACATAAAAGTAGAGGTTTCAAATACTGCACAGTTAGTAGGAACACCTATCGTAAAAGATTTGGTTGAAAATAATTCAATATCCTTAACAGTTACTGGGAATGGAAGTTATGTATTTGCTTTGGATGACCAATTCGGTCCAACGCAAACCACTGGTTATTTTGAAAACATTTCTCCTGGAATACATACAGTTTACGTACTGGATTTATACGGTTGTTCTGTTTTAAAAGTTCCATTTACGATTTTAGGATTCCCAAAATTCTTTACTCCTAATGGTGACGGATATCATGACAACTGGAATATTGTGGGTGTTTCAAGTAGTTTTTATCCAAACACTTCTATTTTTGTTTTTGATAGGTTTGGCCGATTATTAAAAGAAATTGCTCCTTTAGGCAATGGTTGGGATGGCACTTTTGTTGGTCAGCCATTACCCTCCGATGATTATTGGTACTCTGCCCAATTACAAGATGGTCGAACCGCAAAAGGGCATTTTACATTAAAGCGATAAATAAAAAAACTCCAGTAATTACTGGAGTTTTTTTATTGAATCAATTGATTATTATCTCGAATAGTTCGGAGCCTCTTTCGTAATGGTTACATTATGCGGATGGCTCTCTCCTATTCCACTAGCAGTAATTCTAACGAAACGTCCTGTTTCCTGTAAGGTATTTATATCTTTGGCTCCACAATATCCCATTCCGGCACGAAGACCTCCAATGAATTGTAGCATGCTTTCATTTAATTCTCCTTTATAAGGAACCCGACCCACAATTCCTTCCGGAACTAATTTTTTCACATCATCTTCGACATCTTGAAAGTAACGATCTTTAGATCCTTCTTTCATCGCTTCTACCGATCCCATTCCGCGATAAGATTTAAATTTTCTGCCTTCAAAAATAATCGTTTCACCTGGTGACTCTTTGGTCCCGGCTAATAGCGAACCTAACATCACACAATCTGCACCAGCAGCAATTGCTTTAGGGATATCACCTGTATAGCGAATGCCGCCATCAGCAATAACAGGAACGCCAGTTCCTTTTAACGCGGCAGCCACTTCCAATACTGCTGAAAATTGAGGAAATCCTACTCCTGCTACCACACGAGTCGTACAAATAGAACCAGGCCCAATACCTACTTTTACGGCATCGGCACCATTTTCTGCTAAATATAAAGCGGCTTCTGGTGTGGCTATATTTCCAACCACCACATCTAACTCAGGGAATTTAGCTTTGACTAATTTTAGTACATCTACAACCCCTTTTGTATGACCATGGGCCGTATCAATAATAACAGCATCAACTCCTGCGTTAACTAAGGCTTCGGCTCTTTCAACAGCATCAGCCGTAACACCTAAAGCGGCAGCAACGCGCAAACGTCCAAATTTATCTTTATTAGCATTTGGCTTTTGAGTCAGTTTGGTAATATCTCTAAATGTAATTAACCCGACCAATTTATTTTCTGGATTAACCACTGGTAGTTTTTCAATTTTGTTTCCTTGTAAAATTTCCTCAGCTTGAGTTAGCGTAGTACCTTCGGGGGCAGTGACTAAATTCTGGGAGGTCATCACTTCGGTAATGGCTCTCTCGCTGTTTTTTTCAAAACGCAAATCACGATTGGTTACGATTCCTTTCAAAGTCATAGCATCATCTACTACTGGAATACCGCCAATACCATATTTATGCATGGCTGCTTTAGCATCGCCAACAGTCGCGTTTAATGGTAAGGTTACCGGATCTATAATCATACCGCTTTCAGCACGTTTTACTTTACGTACTTCAGCAGCCTGTTTTTTGATAGACATGTTTTTATGCAAAACACCTATTCCTCCTTCTTGCGCCATAGCAATGGCCATTGCGCTCTCAGTTACTGTATCCATGGCAGCGGAAACAATAGGAGTATTTAATGTGATGTTTTTTGAAAATTTAGTTTGAATACTTACTTCGCGTGGAAGCACTTGAGAGTAGTTGGGAATTAGCAGTACATCGTCGTATGTTAGTCCTTCACCGATAATTTTAGTTGTGTGTGCGTTCATTTGCAATTTAATTATAAATTGCGAGCAAATATACATAAAAAAGAAAGACTATTAAAAAATAATTACTCTTAAATGAACGCTTTAACTCTATTCGTTATTGAAATTTTTGTGATTTCGGGTGCTATACTGTTTTTACACAGGTTGCGCCATTTTTTGGGAATTGGATTGCTTCTTATTTTCTTAGGATCGGTACAATTTTATCAAACGGTATTGGCTTCGAGCGTTTATAATGAGATTTATGAAGGCGTAGTAATTTCTCCCGGATCAGCAATACTATTCAATTCAACTCTGTTTTGTGTACTCTTAATTTTTCATACCGAAGGGGTTAAAGCCACCAGAACCAGTATTTTTGGAGTACTTTTTTCCAATGTCTTGTTATCTATTTTATCTATCATTACTTTGGAACAATTAAACACAGATGAACATTCCATCTTTCAAGACTATCTAAATGAAATCTTCAATTTTGATGTAACTTTGTTTCTAATTGGCACTTGCTTATTGCTCTTTGATTTATTTTTAATTGTCATCATATATCAATTTATAAACCTTAAGGCAAATCAAATACCCTCCTTTTTTAAAATCTTGATTCCGCTGAGTTTGGTTGGTTTATTTGATTCAGTAATGTTTTACAGTATCAATTTTTTCTCCGTAGATTCTGATTTAAACCTACTATTTTCCAACGTCATTGGCAAACAGTTGGTCATTATCCCCTTTAGCATTTGTATGTACTTTTATTTGAAAGCTTCTAAATTGATTCAGGTCAAAGAAATGCCTCAAAATTTAGACGATGTCATTTGTGTCTTTACTTTTACAGACAACAATGAAAAGAATTAATGATAAACCGTAAATATCTTTAAGGCCTCATTATAAGCGCTTTCAAAACTCATAGCACTCAAATTGTGGTCGGCTTTTTGAGTAGTGAAATAAGACAACAATTTTTCGGTAGGCATATTTCCGGTAAGTTTATCAGTAGCCATGGGACAGCCTCCAAAACCTTGAATGGCTCCGTCAAAACGATAACAACCCGCTTTGTAAGCAGCGTCTACTTTTTCATGCCATTTATCAGGTGTCGTATGCAAATGAGCTCCAAATTCAATTTGAGGGTATTTTGGAATTAAATTGGAAAACAAATAATCAATCACTTCAGGAGTCGAAGACCCAACCGTATCCGAAAGCGATAAGATTTTTACTCCCATATTGGCTAGTTTTTCGGTCCATTCCCCAACAATTTCCACATTCCAAGGATCTCCGTACGGATTCCCAAATCCCATAGAAATGTAAGTTACTACTTCTTTATTGGACTTATCTGCAATATTTAAAATCTCTTGTAACGTTACCAAAGATTCAGCAATGGTTTTGTGCGTATTACGCATTTGAAAATTTTCAGAAATCGAAAATGGGAAACCTAAATACTGTATTTCAGGATGAACGGAAGCATTCTCTGCTCCTTGTGTATTGGCAATAATCGCCAATAGCTTACTTTGTGTTTTAGACAAATCTAATTTTGCCAAGACTTCGGCGGTGTCTTGCATTTGCGGAATGGCCTTGGCCGAAACAAAACTTCCGAAGTCAATGGTATCAAACCCAACACGCAACAAAGACTGTATGTATTGTACTTTTTTATCTGTAGGGATAAAGTCCTTGATGCCTTGCATGGCATCTCTTGGACATTCGATAAGTTTTATTTTTTCCATTTCGAATTCAAAGATACTAAAACTTATAAAGTATCAAAATTCAAATTTACTTTCTATTACGCTATTTGGTAATAATTAAAAATATTACGTTATTTGGTAATAATTAAAAATATTACGCTATTTGGTAATATTAAATCTATTTTATATATTTGATTTATGACAAGTATTATTACAGGCGATATTATAAAGTCCAGAAAATTAAAAACTTCCGAGTGGATGGAAGGTTTTAAAACATTCCTGAGCCAATTTGGAAAAAACCCAACGGATTGGGAAATTTATCGCGGTGATGAATTTCAATTGGAAGTCAAAAACCCTGAAGAAGCTTTTATCACAGCCATTCTTATTAAAACGTATTTAAAAAGTGTTAAGCTGGATGCTCGAATGAGTATTGGTATTGGAGAAAAAAATTATGATGCTACAAAAATTTCCGAAAGCAACGGCTCTGCCTTCGTCTATTCGGGTGAAACCTTTGAAAATTTAAAAAAACAAAAAAATACGTTGGCCATTCAAACCAATAATAGCGAATTCAACACCCAAATGAATTTATTATTTAAATTAGGCTTAACTTTTATTGACGGATGGTTATCACAATCTCTTGAATTTGTGATTAGTACTTTACAAAACCCTGATTTATCACAAGAAGAATTAGGTCAGAAATTAAATATCAATCAAGCCGCTGTTAGTCGAAGAAGAAAAAGAGCTCAATTTGAACTACTATTAGAACTAAACGAGTATTATAAATCACAAGTAAAATTGCTAAATAAATGATTATAATCGTAAAAATATTACTGGCTCACGTGCTTGGTGATTTCATTTTTCAGCCGACCAACTGGGTAAATCATAAAGAAAAATACAAGCTAAGAAGCCATTACCTCTATATACATAGCGTACTCCATGGAATATTAGCGGGATTTTTAGTTTTTGAAAAGCAATTCATTTTATATGCCGTAGCATTATTAATTATTCATGGAATAATTGACGCCATCAAACTCCAATTTCAAACCAACAAAACCAAAAGAACTTGGTTTATGATAGACCAAACAGCCCATTTGATCTCGATTGGAATCCTGGGGTTGATTTATCAAAACAGTAAAATTGATTTCAGTTGTTTACACGCTGGTTATTGGCTAATAATTTTAGGCACAATATTCTTGACCAAACCCGCCTCAATCATTATAAGGACACTCATTTCGGTTTGGCAACCCGAAAACAAAACAAATGATCAATCGCTACAAAATGCAGGCAATTACATTGGAATTTTGGAACGATTGTTTGTGTTTTGCTTTATTTTGATCAATCAATTTTCGGCTATTGGTTTTTTACTAGCAGCCAAATCAATATTTAGATTTGGAGACTTAACCGAGGCCAAAGATCGAAAATTAACCGAATATGTGTTAATAGGTACTATGCTTAGCTTCGGATTAGCCATTGCAATAGGATTATTAATCCAACACTTATTTGATTCTATTTAAAATCGCTTGATTAATAGCTTTTACCAAAGCAGGTCCTTCATAAATAAAACCGGTATATAGCTGTACCAAACTCGCACCTGCTTCTAGTTTTTCGATGGCATCTTCAACAGAGTGAATACCGCCCACTCCAATTATAGGAAACGATTTGTTACTCTTTTCATACAAAAAACGAATCACTTCAGTCGAACGTTTGGTTAAGGGTTTTCCAGACAATCCTCCTGCTTCAATCTTGTTAATAGATTGTAATCCTTCTCTAGAAATGGTAGTGTTGGTAGCAATCACTCCGGCAATTTGGGTAGCCTTTACAATTTCAATAATATCCAAAAGCTGATCGTTCGTTAAATCGGGAGCAATTTTCAAAAGAATCGGTTTTGGTTTGTCTTTTAAGTTATTGAGGTCTTGCAGGGTTTGTAATAACTTTATTAACGGTTCTTTTTCTTGTAATTCGCGCAATCCTGGAGTATTAGGAGAGCTTACATTGACCACAAAATAATCAACATGATGATAAAGCGCTTCAAAACAAATTTCATAATCTTTTACTGCCTCTTCATTTGGCGTAACTTTGTTTTTACCAATATTTCCTCCAATAAGAACTCCTTTATTTTTTTTTAGTCGTTCCACCGCTTCTAAAACACCTCCGTTATTAAAACCCATTCGGTTAATAATGGCGGAATCCTCTAATAATCGGAATAAACGTTTTTTAGGATTCCCTTCTTGTCCTTTTGGCGTAAGTGTTCCTATTTCTATAAATCCGAAGCCAAAATTAGAGAGTTCCTGATAGAGCTTGGCATCTTTATCAAAACCGGCTGCCAAACCTACAGGGTTTTTAAATTTTAATCCGAAAACTTCTCGCTCTAATCCTTTGTCTTCTACATGAAACATCGAACGAATCATCGAAGAGATACCGGGAATTTTATTGATAAAACGAATGGTGGAAAAAGAAAAATAATGCACTTTTTCGGGATCAAACCAAAAAAGGATAGGACGTATAAGTAATTTGTACATAGTTAGTGTTGTTGTGCTGCAAAAATAAGAATATACTTTAGATTTTATAAGTATCGCTTTGTATTTTTGCGGAAATCATTTTGCCATGAACATTAAGCTTATCGCCATAGGAAAAACTGACAATAAGAATCTTCAATCATTGATTGATGATTATACCAAACGATTGTCTTTTTACATCAAATTTGAATTGGAGGTTATTCCGGACATCAAAAATGTAAAAAACCTAAGTGAAGCCCAGCAAAAAGAAAAAGAAGGCGAATTAATCCTTGCCAAAATTTCGGCAACCGACCAGTTAATTTTATTAGACGAAAACGGAAAATCTTTTTCGAGCGTAGGTTTTAGCGAAGAATTGCAAAAGAAGATGAATTCCGGTATAAAAACTTTAGTTTTTGTCATTGGTGGACCTTATGGCTTTAGCGACGAAGTGTATAAAAAAGCGCAAGGAAAGATTTCACTCTCGCTAATGACCTTTTCCCACCAAATGGTTCGCTTGTTTTTTATCGAACAATTATATCGCGGATTTACTATCTTGCGTAATGAACCTTATCACCATCAATAATGCTTTCTGTTTTAATTCCGACTTATAATTACAATATTTATCCTTTGGTAAAGGAACTGCATCAACAATGTGTCAAGGAGGGAATTAGTTTCGAGATTTTAGCACAAGATGATTGTTCAAATTCCGATTTAAATCTCGAAAATCAAAAAATCAATCAACTATCGTTTTCAAATTTTAAAATTTCAGAAAAAAATTTAGGACGTGGCAAAAACATCAATCAATTAGCAGAAAAAGCTAAATATGAGTATCTTTTAATCATGGAAGCCGATTCATTTCCTGCCCATAAGAGCTATATAAAAAAAATCATTTCAGCCATGAAATCGTCTCCAGAAGTGGTCTTTGGAGGAGCTTTATATCCTGAAAAACCAACTGATAAGAACAAAATTTTACGATGGAAATATGGCAATTCAAGAGAAATCAAATCGTTAGAATATCGGTTAAAAAACCAATATGATTTTACCTTTAGTTGGAATTTGATTATCCGAAAAAGTATTTTCGAAAAGATTAAATTTGTGGAAGAAATTCAAGTGTATGGTTATGATGATTTACTTTTCAGAAAAAAACTACAAGAAAACAATCTCAATATTTTACATATAAACAATCCTCTTATTCACATTAATGAAGAAGATTCTAATACGTTTCTAAAAAAATGCCAAAAAGCTTCATTAGATGCCAAAAAAATGTTGGAATTAAAAATAATTGAACCCGAAGATATCAAATTAACCAAATTATTTTCAATTCTAAAAACATGTAAAGTAGCTAAAATTTATGCTTTCTTTTTTTCTTTAGTTAAACCTCTTTTAGAGTATAATCTATTATCAAAAAAGCCATCGCTTTACCTACTTGATTTATATAAATTAGGTTTCATTTGTAAATATTAAATCATGCCATTTTTTTCAGTAATCATAACCGTCTACAATAAAGAAAAATACATATTTGATACCATTAAAAGCGTATTGAATCAAGATTTTTCTGATTTTGAAGTCATTATTGTAAATGATGGTTCTAAAGATGCTTCTGAAAAAGAAATTAAAAAATGCACAGACAAAAGAATTCATTACTATTCAACCCCTAATAATGGAGCCTCTGCCGCTAGAAATTTTGCGGTTGAAAAATCAAACACTGATTATTTATGCTTCCTAGATGGTGATGATCTTTGGGAAACAAATCACCTAGAAGTTCTAAAAAAATTACTCGAGGAATTTCCTGATTGTGGCATTTATGCTTCCCGTTACAAACTAGTTTTTAAAAACAATAAAACCTTAGTCCCAGAATTTCAAGGGATTTCAAATGATTTTAAAGGAATTATAGAAGATTACTTCTTTTCAAGTATGAATCATCCAGTGGCAACTTCTTCTTCTATAATGATTCCAAAAAAAGTATTTGATACTTTGGGTTATTTTAAAACAACCATTTCAAGTGGTCAGGACACTGATATGTGGATTAGAATTGCGCTGCAATATAGAATTGCAACATCCAATGTGGTCACTGCAAAATACATTCATCACATTGAAGACAGTTTGTCTAAAACTGACATATTATCAAAATCAATTTTGAAGTTTAATGATTTTATAAACGATGAAAAAACGAACCAATCATTAAAAAAATACCTTGACAAATACCGAAAAGAATACGCTTTAAAGTACAAAATGGCAAATGAAAATGTAAAATCCAGAGAATTATTCAAACATATTGATCCAAAAAATATCGATTTTAAATATCAGCTGATTTACAATTTGCCAACATTCATTTTGAATTTTTTATTAAAAACGAAACAATTTTTAAGAAGTATGGGAATAGATTTTAACGTTTATAAATAAGTAATAAATTCATCGTAATCTCTAATGTAATCTTCTTCTTCAAATTCACCTGAAGACAACACCAAACAAACCGCTCCGGAAGAAAAATTATCCAATTCACGCCAAATATTGGCTTTAATTAATAATCCTTTATCGGGTTTATTCAAATTTATGGTTTGCTTATTTTTTCCATCATCAAGGATAACATCAAAACTTCCAGAAATAGGAATCAACAGTTCCATTTGTACTTTGTGAGCATGCCCTCCTCGCTTTGCAGAACTCGGTACGTCAAACAAATAATACACTCTTTTTATTTCAAATGGGATGGTGTCTTTTTCTATTACCCCTAAATTGCCTCTGTAGTCTTCAATTTTCGGAATAGAAATGATTTCTATATTCATGCTTTACCTTGATAATGATGTTTTCAAAATTACGCTTAATTACTGTCAAAAATAAAATTTATTCCTCTTAATCATCTTTTTTTAAAACGCAACTATTCTAATATTTCATTAAGTTTGTCTAAAATAGCATAAAAAGAAATGAAGGAAGGCGATATTGAAATTTTAATTTCAACAATGAACAGAAATTCATTCGCTTTTCTGTATAAGATGTTTCCGGATTTAAAAACGTTTCCTTTTTCTCTTTTAATCATAAATCAAACCACTGTCCACAAAGAATTAATTAGTGATATTGACAATGTTAGAGTAATTAATTCCCAATCTATTGGTTCTTCCAAAAGTAGAAATTTGGCCTTACAAAATGCTACAGGAAAGCTAGTCGTTATTAGTGATGATGATGTTGTTTTTGAAAGTGATTTCACCAAAAAAATACTTGATAGTTACAACAAAAACAATGATGTGTCGGCTATTTGTTTTCAAGCCAAAAATGAATTGGGTTCGCTTTTAAAAAAATACCCTTCAAAAGAGAAAAAAAATATTAGTGCACTCGATATTTTAAATGTGGGAAATATTGAAATCACACTGAATCTTCAAAAAATTAAAAATTCAGGAATTGGTTTTGATGAAAATTTTGGTCTAAATGCTGTTTTTGGTTTAGGAGAAGAGGCGGTATTTTTGTCGGACCTAAAAAACCATGGATTCCGAATAGATTTTGTGCCGAAAACCATAGTGATGCACCCATCAATCACAACTTCTAATAAATTAAAGGTCTCGGACAGGTATTTCATTTACGGTGCGCTTTTTAGTCGTATTTATAAATCCAAGTATTTATTTTGGGTGCTTTTAAAACTTTTCTTCGATTGCAAACAAAGCAAGATCGCTATTAGAAGTATTCCGAGATTAGTAAAACTAGCCATTTTAGGAAGGCAAAGTTTTGTTTCATTATCAGCTAATCAGACTAAAACCAATTAATATTCGATGCAAACTTTTCCATTAGTCAGCGTTATATGCACTTGTTATAATCATTCGCAATATGTGATTGAGACCCTTGAATCGGTAAAAAACCAATCCTATCCCAATATCGAAATACTAATTGCAGATGATTGTAGTACTGATGATTCTGTAAACGTGATTAAAAATTGGATAGCCAAAAATGAAATAAGTCATTTTCTTCAAAATTCGAGCAATCAAGGCAATACCAAAACATTTAACCAACTATTTAAATTGGCCAAAGGTGATTATATAGTTGATCTTGCTTGTGATGATGTATTGATGAAAGACTGCATAGAAAAACAAGTAAACCAATTTAGAAATTCGAAAATAAACAACTTAGCTATTGTTTATGGAAATTTAGAAGTCATAAACCAAGACGGAAAATTTATAAGATATTATTATGAGGTAGATCAAACTAAAAAAGTGTTACAACTCCCTCCTAGTGGCGATATTTATGAGTCAATTATTGGCCAAAAAGAAAAGATATGCTCTGTAACCGCCATGATAAAACGCGATATTTTTGAAACTATTGGATACTATGATGAAAATCTGGCCTATGAAGATTTGGATTTTTGGATACGTACAGCAAGGGTATATAATTTTGAATTTATTGACGCTATTTTAGCACAAAAGAGAGAACTTCCCAACTCATTGGGAGCCCAGTTTTTTATCAAAGGAAATAAAAAAATCAATTACTCGACGTATTTAATCCTCCAAAAAGCTTATCGATTAAACGAAACCAAATCGGAACACAAATCTTTACTAAAAAGAATTCATGGGGAAATGTACAACGTATTTTATAAAAAAAACTGGAGAGTATTATTTCTTTTATGTTTTTTGAAACTTAAAGTGAGTTTCAAGTTGTACTTATAAACAACATCTTTCTAAAATAAATCACCAAGACCAACAAATATAGTACATAGGTTATGCAGTGGGCCATAACCACGCCTTGCAATCCGAAAATAGAAATACCATATATACTTAAACCATATAATGTGAGGATCGATGCAACATCGGTAATAATAAATCCTGCGGTCATTCTTTTTACAAAAAACTGTAGTCCAATTATCCAAGATACTGCTTTCAAAAAATCACCAATCAACTGCCAAACAAACAATTGAGAAACAGGTTCAAATTGAGTGGTAAAAAGAATCTTTACAATATAAATTCTTAAAAAATAAATAACAATTAGCATTATAGCCAAAAATGGTATTATATTTTTATAAAATCCGAAAATGACTTTTCTGGTTTCTTGATCATTTTTAGCAGCAATTAATTTCGGGTAATAATAAACCGTTAATAATGAATTGACCAACAACATATAATTTGCTGAAATACGAGTCATTGCCTCCCAAAAACCAGCAGAATCTATACCTAGATTAATAATGACATTATTTCGAATCGCAATAGTGATTATTTGGGTCAAAATTCCAGAAATCATGATCATTAAAAAATAATGGCTCAATGATTTCAGTATCGAAAAATCAAAGGATGCAAATGAAATAATCTCTGAAAAATTAATTTTTCTGTTCGTAAAATACCAACTACAAAAAAACAACATCGTTGGCGTTAAAAAAATAGATAAGATAGCTCCTAAAACCGAATAGACGTACGCAAAATAAACCGTCAATGCCAAACCTAAAATACTCCCAATAATATTAAGATACAGCACTTCTTTATAT
>Ga0209599_10001006_pt1 | contig 14754 bp, 19 predicted proteins | sample Shrwel_input2_FT_FD_187534 | JGI IMG/M metagenome (GOLD analysis project Ga0209599, IMG submission 187534) | Subsurface microbial communities from deep shales in Ohio, USA - Utica-3 well 1 S input2 FT (SPAdes) (version 2) ... | reverse complement strand
GCCCCTGGGGTGGCGAAGAGAAAACCGGAGTCATTGTCTAGACGAGCGCTGCAGCCCCGGCAACGCAGTTGCCCCCGCGGGGCTTCGTACCCCGATGCGCAGTTGAGAAATTCTGTTTGTCTGACGGGAACTCCGAAGAAAAATGCGAAGCTGTGTGTATTGAAACTCGGTGGAAGGTTGGGCAAAGAAAAACCCCACCAGCCGAAGCTAGTGGGGTAATCCTTGGGGGGACTTGGGGGGGTTAGTTTGCTACGAAGCGTGAGACGGCGTTAGCGAGCGAACCCGTAGCAGAGCCAGGGTCAGAGACGACCTCGTTAGGCTCGTCCTTGAAGCGCAAGACGGAAGCAACACCGTCGTCAGCGTTAGCCACAACGGCAAGACGGACACGGCGACGCTTGTCGTGGTCGCTCGGTGCGCCATCAAAGCTACCGTCATCATTGAGGGGCGCTGCCCAGCCACTTGTAACGAGAGCAAAGGTCACGAACTTCGTGCCGTACGAACTAGCAGGCTTTGCCAACAACTCGTATACATCAGGCTGTGAAGCGAGAATGGTCAGCGAAATTGTTTCGTCATCGGACACGAACACTCCGTAGAGCTGTGCGCTTTCAAGGTGAAAGGGCTTTTTGAACGAACTGAAAATTTGGTTCAGTTCCTCCTCCACGCCGATGGCTGTGGTTGTAATGGACTGGGACATTATTTCTCCTAACGAAATAAATTGGACTTCGTAAATTTACCGTCGTAGCGATGAAAAGTCAAGGCTTTCACACTATTTCTTTGTGTAATGATTGCGCCATTGAGAAGGCGAATGAGCTTCTTCTATTTCTGCTTTGTGTTCTTCGCTCTCGTACATACGAACGATGTGAATACAAGGGTCACCCATTTCAAATTCTTCATCTTCTTCGGGCGAGGTCGGAAGACCGTCGTGCGTGTAGCAGACTGGCGCACCACACCAGCCCTGCTCAATTCCGTAAGTAATCCACTCATCAAAGGTCAGTTGCTTTTGTTCTTCCACCACCGTCATTCTTCTTCCGTATCGTGAGCCCCGGGAGGGCTTCTTCTGTGTGTTTGACGAACTTAGCTGTTTCCGGTAACTGTGTCAAGACCTTCTGGGGACAACGCGTTAGCCCCGACTCGTCGCTGCGCGCAGCGGGGCTTCAGGCCTTTCGAAGGCAAACTGAGTTGCGTCGAGCTCGAGAAAGAGAAAACGGAGGTTGTTTTTTTGCGATTCCACGGGTAGCTTTGAAGAAAGACAGTTACTCAAGGGCAGAGCCTTGCCAAAAACGCCTTTTGACCCCTGGTTTTGCCAGCTTCTAACTTCAGTCAGTTTAATTGGGATGGAATAAAATTTCCCAGACCGGCGTGCGGGCGTGCGAGAAAAACTCAACCATCTAGATGGGACTCTCGAGCCCCGCATGGTTGGCAGCGCCCATCCGGGACTGCTGACATCGGAACTGAGTTACGCGTAGTCGTGCGAAGAGCGAAGCGATTCACTAAAAGCACGACAGGCTGGACATGAGCGAAGCCTTTCTATCTCTTTTACCCGTTGGCGTTGTCAGCAATGAGGAACGAATGTATGACAGAGCCAGAGGGTAAGGGAGTAGAAGGCGTAGCGGGACTACCGAGACCTAAGGCCCGAAGAGCTCGAGCTTAGTAATATTTAAACCTCGGTATTAGAAATTTAACCGACCCAGTCCCATGTATTATTCGGATGGAGAACCATAAGGCTTGGTCCGACACACTCGGTCAAATCAACGGGGTAATCGCTTGACCACATGCCGTCACTATGGATAACTACAGGACAAGATTGACGGTCGTCAACGGTCAAGGCGATTAGTAGCGCAATTGTTGCCAAGGGGATTGTTAGCGCTAGCACCCGAACGGCGCTACGAATACGGTAATAAGTACGTGAATGTTCTTTCATGTACACAACTTTACGGAAGCAAAAGGCAGAAGTCAAGTATTTGTTTCAATTTGCTTTTTATGTCAGCTACCCATAAGATGGGGGTATGAAAAATCAACTAACGGTGGCTGTACCGCAACATTGCGGAGAGCCATTATGGGACATCTAATAGGAGCAATCTGTGTTACAGCATTTCTTATCGCCTTCTTTGACTGACTCAATCGTCGGTCGTCGTGTTCGGCTTGAACACACATCGGATGCGTATACAAAACTGAAAAGTGGAGCCGAAGGCGTCGTATTTTATGTTGACGACCTTGAGACCGTTTTCGTGAAGTGGGAAGACGGGTCTACCCTTGGGTTGATTCCCGACGAAGACCGTTGGAGCCTGCTGGACTGAATTGGTTCACCCAAATTTTCCAACCCACCCATTGCGTGCGGACATGCGTGCGTGGCTAGACTACGCCCATGATTCCAACACCACTGCATCGTAAAAAGAAACTTGACGTCATTGCGCATTCCTTGACCTCGTTCGGAATCCCCATTTGGGGAGGAATTCCGGAGCAAATTGTAAAAGACCTCAAGGCAAACGGCTACGTCATTAAAAAGCGCCGGAAGTAAGCCGCTGCGGATAAAAAATTCCTGCAGCACGCACAAGATGCTGTAAAACATCCAGCCACTGGGTGACCCAAGTACTAGTGATGCTCATCCGCCACCGTGATTGTGTTTGCCGTTTTTGCAACGCGGGGCTAACACACACCTGTTGAGCCTCCGACTGGGTTGTAATACAAACGCCGGCAACCGAGAACTCGGATAATTTCCCGGATTTGTAAAGTGCTCTTTACGTCCAAAAATGAAACTTGCTACAGCCCTTTATTTGCAAGGGTTTCCCAGGGGGCGTTTCTCGCACGTAGCGCGTTGGCCGGAGAAACAAATGATTTGACTCTCAGGGCCTTCGCTTGGCCGTCGTAGCCCCGACTTCGTCTGAGGCTAGCGCGGGGCTGGCGACCCCGAAGGGTTGGTTTTTCTCTTGCAGACCACTGGGGCGGTTGCGAAGAATTCTGAACCAGCCAGGGGTTGTTTTTTTCGCCTGCGCCAGGTAGCTTTGAAGAAAGACCTACTTGATGTGGCGGAGCTGTGCCCAAAGTGAGGTTTTTGCCCCTTTTTGCGAGCTGCGCATCCGTTGCGACCCAGCTGCCGACGGCGGCGGAACTTTTTTGCGACCGCTGCGCACCCGAAGACCCACCCGCATCTGCGGGAAAGAGAGCGAAAGCCATCGCTGATGTCACGAGCCCCGTATTAAGCCATCGAAGGCCGGGGCTCTCGGATGCTTCTCGAGCGCTCGAGCGTTAGGAAACTAAAGCGTAAAGCAACTCGAGCTTAGAAAGTAAAGCGAAGTTGCTGTTCGAACGAACCGATTACTGAAGAGCCTCGTCAAAGTCCACCCGTGGACGGCGACGGGCGATGAAGGTTTCGGGCAGAGAGGACGCATGTAGCGGGATTCGAACGTGAGTCGGGGCTCTCGAGACCGAAGCGCTTAGCCTGCACTGCTAGGCGTAGGCGTGGAGGAAGCCGTCACTAAAGCGAGCGAAGCGAAGCAGGCTTCCACGCCGAAGGGGTTATACAGCTATACGGGACTGCTAAGTATGTGTAGGGACTTGGAACAAACACTTTATAAAAAAGTAGTAAGAGTAGTGAGTTGTCTTTCTGATTACCAGCACAGAGCCTTACTTCCCGTAATGAGAGCAACGAATGTAGGGAGTCAGGCGTTGTGCAGGTAATTAGAAGATACGAACGTATATAAGAACCTTATACAAATATTGTTATCGGGGCTGCTGACCTCGTATACTCGTGGAATGGCTCAGTATGTATGTGAATTTTGCAACCATCCGATTGTGGACCTTAGTGTTGGTACTCATCATTATGTTAAAGCCTGGGTGAAAACCGGGGTCAACTCTAATCCTCGTCACATTGAGAAGCTGTTCCTCTATGCGCATTCGATTTGTGTTGAGACATCAAAGACTGCATTGTCAAAACAAACACAGGACGCCGGCCTTTTCGACTAATGAATGACTCGGTAAACAAAAAGACCGCACCGCAGCGCGAGGTAATCGACGTTGAGCGCACTGGTAGTTGGGGAGCCGTTGAATACCGTCACAGGCTTGAATGCGGCCACACAGAAGTGCGCAAGCGAATCATGCCGACAAAGAAGATTGCCTGCCCGTCATGCGTGCTCGCCGGCCAAATGGGAGACCGCGTTTCTCAAATGGCTACAAGGTCAGCAAAGATTATTGAACCGATGGACGTATCTGACATTATCGGTGAAGACTTGTATGGTTTTACTAACGAGGTAGACATCAGCAAGGCTCAGGCAGCCATTGCAAGGCGTATAGGAGTACCCGTGGAGTCCGTAGACGTTATTGCCGAAGTAGGTCCAGACGGTGACTTGAAAATAAGCTACGCAACAATATTTATTGAGGCAGCATTGGTTTACAGGCTTGTCGCCGGCGACTAATCGGCTTTACCGATATCAATTACGGTATGAAGCTTATTGTCTTTAAATTCAACGATTTCCATGTTGAGCGCTTGAATTATTGCCTCGGCAACGTCGCCAAGCTCATCCATCTGCAACTGAAGCTCGACCTTCGATGAGAACTCCGTTGGGACGACGCCCATCAACATCATGAGCTCCCCTTTTAGGTGCTCAAAAAGAGCCAAACGACCTTCGTGAATATTTTTGCTCTCAGCCATGGACAAGAGGCTACCACGCTGATAGAGTAGCTCCAGGCAATCAAATACGTATTGGAGTTTAATAATGTCAACGCCTATTACCCTTATCGGAAACCTCACCGCAGACCCGGAACTCAAGTTCTTTGAAGGCGGCACTGCAAAGGCAACAGCCAGCATCGCCGTCAACGAGTACTGGACGGACAAAGACGGAGAGCGTCAAGAGAAGACTTCGTACTTCAACCTTGTCGCCTGGCGTCAAACAGCCGAAGACCTCTGCCGCATCGCAGCAAAGGGACTCCGTGTCATTGTTGTGGCAAAGCCAGAGCAGCGCACATGGGAAGACAAAGACAGTGGACAGAAGCGCTCGGTCGTTGAGTTCGTTATCTCTGAAGTTGGACCATCAGCACGCGGCGTAGAGTCAATCGAACGCAAGGCCAGCACTCCTAACGGTGATGCTCCTCAGTCCGCTAAGCGACCAGTAGCAGCAGGCAAGCGCCCAGCTACTAGTCGTCAAGACATTCCAGGCGGGGACGAAGAACCGTTCTAGTCAATAACTAAAAAGAAGCCCGCACCGATAAGCGCCTACGTGATAGCGCTCGGTGCGGGTTTTTTTGATTACTTGACAAGTATGTAACTACACGATAAATTGACTCCACCTACTATTACTACTAACGGAGAACATATGTCACTCACAATAAATGCATGGCGCGAACAACGAGCATGCGCAGGAATGCCAACAGCAAATTTCTTTCCACAAACACGCGGCATCGCAAAGAAGACGATTGCAGTCTGTGATGAATGCCCAGTCAAATGGGATTGTCTCAACTACGCAATAATTAACGGTATCGAACACGGAATCTGGGGTGGAACAACAGAGACGCAGCGCATCCGTATCATTCGTGCATATCAAAAGCTCGCCGGCCGCCCGGAGCCTGTCGGAATTTAGGAGAACAATGCCAGACAAAGAAGATGTTGGATATGTGTTTATATCCGGTGACCAGTTAGTTCTAGATTTCCCTTACGACAAAGTTCTTGTAGCGAAATTAAAATCAATACCTGGAGCGAAATGGGACAAGCTCTCTAAAGTCTGGCGAGCACCGATGACGTCGGTTGAACAAATACGCGACTATGCAATTAGCGCCGGCATGAATGTTGAGCGAGACATAATTGTGTTCGATGTGCCTAAAGCAAAGAACGAAGCTTTTGGTCTTCGTGAAGATGGAAACTGGATTTATTTGGGCTTTGCTTACGACCCGGTAAAGGTGCGTTCAGTCAAGTCTTTGCCTGGAGTTACGTGGCATGCAAAAACAATGGCATGGCGAGTGCCGTCAACCGCTATCCAGGAAGCAATCACTTGGGCGGACAAGTTTGGCGAAAGCGTGCCAGATGAATTGCGCGGCAAAGCTAAGGAAATATCTGACGAACAAGACAAACGCACAGACGCATCTAGGTCTACCGACGCAGAAATTCATATCGCCGGCATTACCGGAGAGCTTCTTCCGTATCAGCGAGCTGGTGTTGCTTACGCACTGAACGCAAAACGTTGTTTCATTGCTGACGACATGGGGCTTGGAAAAACACTGCAGGCCATAGCAACCGTTGAAGCAAACTACGAAGCAGATAGCAAAACGTTTCCCGTTGTTGTTGTATGTCCCCCAACTCTTGTTCTTAACTGGGCAAAAGAAATTAACAGGTGGGCCCCCGACAACATAGTGAAGACAATAGTTAACCGTAAGGATTTTCCAGACAAAGATAGCTACGACTACTTGATTGTTGGTTATTCCAACATTACTCATTGGGAAAAAGAACTCAGCAACCATTCGTCCTACATCTTCGATGAATCACATTACGCAAAAACACCAACGGCGCAGCGAACAAAGAGTGCAATAAAGATTGCAAAGACCGCACACAAAGACGGACTTGTTTTATGTCTTACCGGAACACCGATAACAAACAAGCCAGCTGAATACGCATCACAGCTTGACATACTTGGGGAACTGAATAAGTTTGGTGGACTGTGGGGCTTTTACCGTCGCTACTGCGGAGCGTTCCGTGACAGGTTTGGACAGTGGCATATTGACGGCGCGACAAACCTAGAAGAACTAAACAAAACACTTCGGTCGGTTTGTTATATTCGGCGTACCAAGGGCCAGGTTCTTACAGAGCTACCTGATGTTCGCCATACGCCCGTCTATATACAGATGGACGCTAAATCAACAGCCGAGTACAAGAAAGCCAAAGACGACATTGTTAAGTATGTGATGGAGCGCGCTAAAGAGATTGCTAAAGAACTCGGTGAACCAGTTGGTTCTAGTGCGGTGCGAGCAAAGATACGTGCCGAATCAAACGAGCACCTTGTACGCATATCGGTATTGCGACGATTGGCCGCAAAGTCCAAGACAAAAGCCGTAGAAGAGTTTGTTGATTCACTTAAAGACGCTGGGGAGAAGTGTGTGATAGCCGCTCATCACCGGGAGATAGTTAGCGACCTCGCAGCGAAGTACGGGAATCGAAAGATTCAAGGTGGTATGGACGTTGCTGAAATCGAAGTAATGAAACAAGAGTTCCAAGAGATGTCTACCGAAGATGCGCCGGTAATTGTTTTATCAATACAGGCAGCAAAAACAGGGCATACTCTGACCGCGGCGTCTAACGTTTTGTTCGTTGAGCTCCCCTGGACACCCGCCGATGTTGACCAAACTTATAGTCGATGCCACCGGTTAGGCCAAAAAAACGCCGTAAACGCAATTTATTTTCTAGCAGAAAATACCATCGATGAGGAAATTTTCTCTTTAATTGCCCAGAAACGAGACGTTGTAACCGCTGCAACTGAAGGGTTTGCGGCAGAATCTACAACAGAAACAGTTGCACAAAAGCTCATAATGGACTTATTTGATTTAGGCGTAGCTACAGCTTAAGTTGACAACCCGAAACTGCTAGGGTATAATTTACAGATACCACTACTGCCATAGTACGGGCCGCGAGGCTTAGCCCCACCCGTCGTCCCTATCCCTCTACAGAAGGAATCTGTATGACTATTCGTCGTCTATTTATATCTATTTGTGTTACGTCACTGCTTGTAGGTCTTATACCTGCACCGGTGCTAGCTGTAGATGCAACAACTGAAACAACCGTTCCAGTTAAGCGTCCACAGACGAAGCCTCTTGATTCTGTTTGGTACTTACGGGTAATGCCTACTAGTACGATTCACCCGGAATTGATTGAGCAATTACGTACCCGTAAGGCTGGTTCGGTAAAGTTTTGGGAGGCAGTCTCCTGGTGCGAAACTAATCACAAATGGAATGACGGCGGATATTTCTCTGGCGGCCTGGGTATGGCTCAGTCTGTATGGGAAGGCTACGGTGGACGACAGTTTGCGTCTCGTCCATCTAAAGCAACCAAGGAAGAGCAGATTATTGTTGGTAACCGCATGGCGTTTTTGGGCTATCAAACAAAGAACATATTTCGTACTCTTGAGGACAAGTTAAACAACCGCCCTTTCTTCCGCCCTGCTATTGGGTGGCGTAGTTCAAGCAATTGGGGCAAGGGTTGTGCTAACTGGAAGACCCGTAAACCATTGCGAGACAGGTACACCGAGGCAGGCATGGCCGAATGGCTAAAGACTCGTCCGGTATCGAACAGCTCAGTGAAGGCAGCGGAAGTGCGCGGAAAAGTTTCTTCTCAAGGTCTCCGTAGCGCGGAGGTCAAGAGTTGCCCTCAGTGGGAAAAGCAACTCAAAGCAAACGGTTTGACACCCGTCAAGAAGTTTAGTTACATAATGTGGCGTGAGAGCCGCTGTCAAGAAAAAGTTGTTTCTAAGAAAAACTCAAACGGCACGAGGGATTATGGTTTACTCCAAATCAACTCGTCATGGCGAACAGTGACCAGGAACGTGTGCGGTGGGAAGACTCTTGATGTTCTTCTTGACAACCGATGCAATCTCAAGGTAGCCAAGTACCTCTTAGACAATGGCGGCATTGGTCATTGGTCGGCCACTTCGGGCTCAGCAAACTAACTAAGGCTTACCAATTGTGCGGTAAGCAGCGTAAGCGCTAAACCCGACAGCAAGCGCGGCAAACAGCGGTGGGAGCAGCAGCACGTATACGCCACTGAGAGTCATTATAAGCGTCCAAATTAGGCGGCGGTCTTCCTGGGTCATAATCAGAGTTTAATGCCGTACGTCTTGCGATAGTACGCCATCAGGGCCTTCTCTGCCTTAGGGGTGCCATGGGTGCTGTAAACACGCCCACCAAGCGCTTCCGGGGGCATGATTTTGTACGTATTGTTCTTCGCGTGAAGCACTTTAAACCCAAGGCGAGACAGCTCCGAGAAGAGCTCCTTGATTGCTTTAGTACCATGATTCCTTGCGGCCACAGTATTCTCCTTTTGTTTCGGTCCTCCTATTAAACAGGATATTTACTGAAATTGCAAATCTAAAGAATTTCTTATTTGGGGGTTGCACATTAACCAGCTTCGTGGATATGGTGTCTGTACCCCATCAACAAGTTAAAGGAACAGTTATGACGGAATATCAAGAAATAATCGCAGACAAAACAAAGTCAAAGCGAGGACGCAAGCCGCTGCCAGCCGCAGAAAAGGCACGCCGTATGGAAATCCAGAAGGAAAAGAACCGCCTTCGCCAGGAAGCTCGCCGCCGGGCATCACTCGTGCTTCAGCATCGCTATGCAGATGAATTCGACGCTCTCTACAAGGTAGAGTTTGCAAACATCGAATTGACTAAACAGTCATAAGACCTCATGCAGCCGTTTAGGCTGTATGTACCGAAGAGACCCCTGGACACGCCCCCCTTTAGTTCAGGGGTCTTTTCACGGGCCCTTAGCTCAGTTGGTTAGAGCGCCGGACTCATAATCCGTCAGTCCTGGGTTCAAGTCCCAGAGGGCCCACTCATAAGAAAGAAAAACTTAAACAATGAACACACAGTTTCGAATATGCGCTTAATCACTCGGGCTAGTAGCTCAGTGGTAAGAGCAGCACTCTTATAAGGTGCTGGCCGCGGGTTCAATTCCCGCCTAGCCCACTACACCTATACTGTCGTTATGGTTATTGACCTCGACAAAAACACCTTCCACGAACTAATCGGCAGCTCAGTCAAGCCGGTAGTAGTCCAAGTATGGGCTGCATGGTGTGGACCGTGCCAGTACTTCAAACCAATCATGGAGCAGATTGCTGCCGAGTATGGAGAAGATATTGAAGTAGCGCGTCTGAATCTAGACGAAGAGATTGAAACAGCCAGAGAGCTGAACGTAATGGACATCCCAACTGTTATCGTTTTCAATAACGGTCGTCAAGACAAGGTAATCGTCGGAGCTCACGAAAAAGACGACATGGTTACTTACTTGGACAAGTATCTAACCCGTTAGAGGGTTTCTTCTCGCTTCTTCCATGTCAGTTCTGGAGTTGCGTAATAAGTAGTGAACTGCATCCGGTAGTCAGCAATGTCTTTGTTGCGTACCCATGTCCACGCGTACGGGCAACATGGAGGAGTAGCGATGCCGTCGTCTGAGTCGTGTTCGTTGCGGTTTGGATGGCCGCCGTTTACCCGGGCAATCTTTGCCAACGCAGGAAACGTATCAAGCAACTTTACGCAGCAGTCATGACACATGTGCACCATGTAAGGAGATGAGTCATACTCAGCAATGCTGTCTACGCTGCCGAGGTCACGGTCAGGGATGCAGTCTGTAAACCCTCCATAGTGGCCAAGCGAAAGCCAGTCAAAGCTCCAGCCATAATCAATGTAGTTGCCTTCTTGCGGGTCTGAATCTTGAGCGACACCACATAGGTCGCACGTCTTTGTCTGTTGCATGTTACACAGTGTAACGCGTAGCTATTAAACAACAACCCGTACAACAAAAAAGCCCGACCCCACTAGGAGGCCGGGCTAGTTCGCAGTTCTGAATTAGAACAATTTTGCTTTAGTGGAGATTTGTGGCCACTCGGAGATTGATGTCCATGGACGCATCACCTTAATCTCTTGACCTTCTACCCATGAATTGAATCCACGAATATAGGTTGCAAGGTTGTCAGTGGTGACTCCACCGTTCTTGGTATCTCCGTTGCGGATTACCCAGTTGCGAAGTGCAAGACGTGGGTCGCCGGCGGTCATTGCTTCACCTGTAACCATTGCGTTAAGGAAGGCTTCGACTGTTTCGCGCTCTCCGCGCTCTTTAGCAACCATTCCAGCAAAGATAATCCACGCTGTACGGATGCCACCGATTGCGGAGTTAACCAAGCGACCGTGAGAGTATGCCCATTGAACGTCGTCAAAGTTTTCGCGCGTGTAGTTGAGCACGTCTTCGCCGCTGACAAGCTGAAGGTTGTCCCTGTTGCGAGGGTTAAGTCCAGCCTCCAAGACGATGAAGTACTTCACGGCAGGAGCGATATGCGAACCGCCCTTAATGCCGGCCATAGATAGAACATCGTGGTTGCCACGAGCTTTGCCGCGGTCGATAACCGAGAACACTGACTCATCAAGGTCAGACACGGCAAGAGTCTTGAACGGAAGTCCTGATTCTACGCAGGCGATAAGACGGTGCTGACCGTCAAGCAGGCGTACTTCGCCGGTAAGCGGATTGAGAGAGGTCTTGATTGACTCTCCGTTGACTTTCCATTGACTGCGCTTCATTGCATCCGTATACATGCGAACACGAGTGCGACTAATAGGGCGATTTTGTGTGTTGGACTTCAGGAGAAGTTCAGCCATCGCTGGGGTGATTGTGACGATTGACACGTTCGGGTCTTGTGAGACCTTAGTGAACATGCCCTTAAGTGGGTTATTGATATCCATGAGCACTATTAAACAGGGTCCGGATAAGAACGTCAACCCCTATTCGAGAATTTTTTCTAACTAAATAACCGGAGGGTTGAGAACGCTCTCAAAGAAGGAATGAATTTCCTTAACGATTAGTCCTCGGTCACTGGAGTCGATAGTTATATCTTCAAGACTAGTTACGTCAATCTGACGCTCAGTGAACACAGGACGCCCGTTATCCAAGTAGCGATACTGCGCAGTAGTTGTAACTATGGGCTCGTTATGGCCATAGGTAATGCTTGATACAGCTTGATATACGTCGCTATCGGGCCTAGTGAGAAAGTCTTCTCCAAGGTTTGTACCAGAAAACTCAACTACTTCTTCAATGCTCTTGAATTCACGAACATAGGTATCCGACACAAGGGAGATGATTGTTGGTTCGCCGTAGAGTGCATAACAATCGACCAGCATCTTTCGAATAACCATAAACGCATCCTCGTCTTCGTCGACAAATATTGGACAAAGATTGATTGAGTAGTCCTCAAGTGAAGACACGTCGTTATTAATTGGAGCCGCCATATAAATCAGTGTTGCCGGAATATCTATCGGGCCGCCAGCATCGTGGCACGCTTCAATCTTTTGCATCTCAATACGGGATGTCATCTGTATCGCAATACCGGCAAGTGCCCGTACTCGCAGCGATTCCCCCTCTAGTGCTGGAATGTTGTCGATGCCGCTGTGCTCTTCAAAGTGACTCATAGCTACGTTGAGAAAAACCGTGTTTTGCATAAATTCAAGCATTTCCATCGTGAAGTCGCCGTCACTCTTCATTACTTGATAGATAAAGCGCATTTTGTCTTCGGTCTCTGGGTCGTCATAGATATCCCACCCGTTACTCTCCGTCACCTGGTGAATGAAGCTATTTAGCGTTTCCATGATGCTTGATGACTCAGCGCCACCAACTTCACACATCTCTTTAAAGGTCATTGTTTCGTCGTCGTAATTAAACATGGAGCAAATATACGCGAGTTGCACTAATAAAGCAAGGCGGTCACATACAATTTGGATAAATTGAGTAGAAATGACAGAGGGCTTTATGGCACATGAATTAGACTTCACAAAAGACGGCAAAGCAAGAATGGCATACGCCGGCCATGTGGTCCCTTGGCATCGTCTTGGCACCTCTGTCCGTGAGCTACAGACCGTAGAGGCAATGCTTGCAGCCTCGTATACCGATTACGACGTGATTCTAACTAAAGTCGCAGCAGTTGACGACAATGGCGAACTAATAAGAAACACTGATGGCAAACCCGTAATGATTGAGGATTCGCGCGCAACCCTACGCATGGATACCGACGGCACGTTTGACGCCCTGGCTACTGTCGGAACCCGTTATGAGGTTCGCCAAAACAGAGAGGTACTGGAGCGCGCCATGGCCGTTATCGGAGCTTCTGATGGAGACGCGGTAATAGACACCTGCGGAGCCCTTCGTGGTGGAGCTCGGTTCTTTGCGACCATAGACCTTGGCGCAATTGTTGTTGACCCGGCTGGTGTTAACGACAAGATTGCTCGCTACCTGGTTGTATCAACTGGGCATGATGGCATCTGGCCGATTCGCTACGCAAACACCGACATTCGGGCCGTATGTAATAACACTGTTGTTCTTGGTCTCCGCGAAGCGCAGCGCGTGTTCACTGCTCGTCACACTCGTAACGTCGACTTTGCAATGGATGATGCGCGAACAGTTCTCAACCTCTCTACCGCGTGGTCTGAAGCGTTCACCCGGCAAGCAGAACAAATGCTACGTATCAATACGTCTCCTGCAACAGGGAACATAGACAAGGTTCTCAATGGTTTGTACCCAATTAAGTCAGAAGAGACGGAGAGGCAACGCCGGCGTCGTGAAGGAATACATGACACCATTCGCGCCCTGTATTCAACAGACAAAAACGCTGCACGTTTCGGACACAATGGATGGGCGCTAGTTAATGCAATTGGTGAATACTTAGACCACTTTCGCGAATCAACTCCGATGGAGCGCGCTGCAGCAAGTATGGACGACACTTCTCACGCAACACGTATGAAATTGCAAGCGTACGACCTGGTGTTATCATTGAGTCGATGAGTGATAACAGCTTCGACGGTGATGATGACTTCCTAGAAGACGACTTTGACGGCGAATCATTTATGGAACAGTTGATTAGTTTCAAGCCATCAATGATGGATGAGTACAACAACGAAGACGGTGTATTTAATTCTTTAAATGACATCGCTCAGTTCGTTAAAGAACATTACGGAGACGGCGGCATGTACTCACTGATGTGTGCAGTAGAAGCACAGACTGGGTGGAGCCTAGAAATAGTTGGCTCAAAGAGTGACCTTGAGCAATCGTTATGGAACCAGTACGGCATATTTGATGAACGCGCATGGCTAAAGGCTCGCAATTCCCCATACTGGGACATGATGGTTAGGGAAGTGTATTCCGTATCAAATACTTGGCAGCAACATATCGTTGCATCGATAGCCGACAAGCAGGTACCATTCCCCGTACGAATCAAACACGCATGGCGGGTATTGACGCGACGCTTCTAATGCTTTAGAGTCGCTCAATTGCGGCAAGGAGCATTATGCAATTGGACAATCCACCACGTAACGGAGCATGCACCGGCAAACCCGTTAGCTGGTTTTATCCGGACCCTAGAGGGCGTGGGATTACCCGTGAAGCTCGACTTGCTTTACAAACTTGTAAGTCGTGCGCGGTAAAGGACGACTGCGGAAACTATGCACTCAAATGGGAACTTCACGGCATATGGGGCGGCATGACCGAACGTGAACGACACGTAATTCGCAATCAACTCGGAATTATGCTAGAAATTCCTGGCTACCAAGACCCAATACTCACCAGGAAACGTAAATGACACAACAATCGCCAGTAGACAATGTACTAAGCAAGCTTCGCAACGTGAAGAAGGCTGGCTCCAACTGGCATGCAAGCTGCCCGTGTCGTGCTGATGACGATAACCCGTCGCTCTCTGTTAAGGAAGGTGACGATGGCCGCGTCTTGTTCTCGTGTCATTACGGCTCACCATGCAACGTGAACCAAATCTGCGAAGCATTGAACATGAAGGTCAAAGACTTGTACCCGGCAGAGAAGCAAATCACTGCCGCAACAGTGCAGAAGAAGAACAAACTCGTCAAGGCTTACCCGTATCGCGATGAAGAGGGAACCCTGCTCTTTGAGAAGCTGCGTTTTGTTACTGAAGACGGCAAGAAGACATTCCGTCAACGCCGGCCTGACCCAAGCAACCCATCAAAGTATCTGTACGACCTTGATGGCGTACGAAAGGTGTTATACAAC
>Ga0209599_10001005_pt1 | contig 14755 bp, 1 predicted proteins | sample Shrwel_input2_FT_FD_187534 | JGI IMG/M metagenome (GOLD analysis project Ga0209599, IMG submission 187534) | Subsurface microbial communities from deep shales in Ohio, USA - Utica-3 well 1 S input2 FT (SPAdes) (version 2) ... | reverse complement strand
CTCGTCGGCAACGCCAACGCCCGGCTGTTCTCCCCGCCCATCGCCGGTTGCCTGAGCGCGCCCGAAAGCATCGCCCAGCAGGTGGGCATCTGGGTCCGCTCCGACCGGGTCGACGACGCGGCTTACCAGTCCGTGTACGTGCGGACTTGGGATCCGGGTGGTTCCACGGGGCCGGCGCCCATGCCGCCGGCGGTGCGTTGAGCGGCCCTTACGGCGTGACGCCTTCCGTCGCCGGCGCCCCGGCCTGCGCCTGGCGTTCGACCTGGTGCGCGCTGATCCGCCCGACGATGACCCAGAGCAGGATGCCGGCGACGAGGGAGCAGGCCAGCCACACGAGGTTCACCTGGCTGGCGTAGATGCCGGAGGGGATGTCTACCACCTTGAGTACCTTGCTGACGTAGACGCCCAGGAAGCTGGTGAGCAACCAGGTCGTCCACCAGACGGCCAGGAGCGCGGGCACGCCCGCGGGTTTGGCGCCCGCGACGGCGAAGCAGTGGGACCAGAGTTCCTTCATGCCCTGGAAGGGTAGCCAGAAGTTGACGAAGGGAATGAGGTAGGAGAAGGCGTAGAGGCCGGGTTCGAGCGTCAGGCCGAAGACCCCCTGGGAGCGGGCGTTCACGTGCGCCCGGTAGGTCCAGGCAATCAGGCAGATGCCCGCGATCGCGAAGGCGACCAGCCGCGCGATGCCCGCCGTCAGCATGAGGCGGTCGTTCGCGTCGCCTTCCTGCTCGGTGAAGGATTCATGCGTGAGCAACTCCCACTGCAGCAGCGTCGCGACCATGCAGGCCACGGTCGCGATGCCGGTGAGGACCAGGAAGACCCGCGTCATCGCCGCGTAGGGCCGGATATCCGCGTAGGCGTAGGTCTTGAGCTTCGGCAGGGGCGGGGTCATCCGCCGAACCTAGTTAAGGGCAAAGCACACCGGAGCCAGCCGAGAATGTCCGGGAAGGTCTCCGCCGCTGCCAGATCCAGCTATTCTAATGTCTTTACGGTCAGAACCGCCGGCGGTATCCCAGTTCGAAGCCGGTGGTCTTCGTGGGCCCCGCTTTTTCCGCCGAGAGGTTGAGGTAGTAGGAGGACTCTCCGTCCGGGCTGAAGTTGAGCGAAGGCGTCAGGCGGAGGCCGGTGCGATTGGACACGTTGGCGAGGCTGGTCCATTCCACGCCGTCCGCGAAGCTGCCGGTGAAGTCGACCGTCCTGCCGCCACCGATTTCCCGGTAGACCTCTGCCTCGAGGGAAAAGCGCCAGCCGCGGCCCTCCTCGAGGCCGGACCAGTCCAGGCCGGCTCCCACCATGGCGCGCGTGGAGCTGTAGTCGTAGCGTTGGACGTGCAGGGCGGCCAGGTCGCCCACTTCCTGGAAGGCTTGACCCTGCACCCTGCTTACGTCGAGGCCGGCGAAAGGTCGGATGGTCAGGTGGTCGCCCGCGGCGAGGCGTTGTCCGATCCGCGCGAAGGCTCCGTAGGAGTGCGCGGTGGGCGAAGCCGCTTCGGTTCCGAGGAAGGTCTTGCGGAGTGAGCGGCTGTGGGAGGTGCCTAGGGCGGTGCCCGCGTCCAGGAACAGCAAGCCGAGGGGGCTTTCCAGGTGGCCGCTGAGGAACGCGCTGGCGTGGTAAGCCCTCCCGTTGATCGAGCCACCCCTCCGCGGGGTGCTGCGAGCATCGGAGTAGCTGAAGGCGAAGCCGACGGTGGAGCCTTCCCCGACCGTTGTCATCATGCCGGCCATGCCGCCGTTCAGGTTCGTGTCGAAGGTGGGTGCGTCGGTTGCGCCGTTGGTGCGGAAGTTGCCGCCCGCGACTTGGAAGAAGCCCTGGAGGCCACCCGCAAAGCCAACGTCTCCCAGGTGGCGGGGCTCCAGCAGTCGGTGGAGCGAAGTGGCTAGGTTGCGCTGCCCGAGGGCCAAGGTCGCCGGGATGGCCGCGTAGTCCGCCGGCTCGAGCGAGACCATCGCGCCGGCCAAGGTCGGGTCGTCCATCGTCATCAGACGAGCCACCAAGGGGTCCAGTCCGCTAGGGATGTAGACCGAGCCACCCTGCGCGAGGGCCTGTCCATCCCGCGTGAGGGCCTTGTCTTGGACATAGCCGGTCAAGCCCAGGCCCACCCCGGGCTGGACGTAGCCGGCGGCTCCGCGCACCAGATAGACGGCGTATTCGTTGGGTCGGCGGACAAGTCCATCGGCGTTGCGGACCTGTCCATCATAGGAGTCGGGCGTCGCGCCGGGGTCGAGGGCGGCGGGGCCGACCACCAGGTAGCGGGCCTCGGCGTCGAGGTTCACCACGGTGGCCGGCGTGGGGTTCAGGAAGTAGGAGGAGACGAGCGTCGGGTCGGTGACGGGCGTACCGACGCCCTTGAACAGCACGAAGCGCCGGCCATGGTCCGGCAGCTCTCCGGTCGGGGTGTACCGAGCGATGGCGATTTCGCCGACACCCGTGGGGTTGAGGTTCGCCTTCCCGGTGAATTCGACCGTGTCGTTGTAGTAGCCGCCGACCTGGGGGAGTTTGGAGATTTCGAAGGTCCCGCGGCCGGTCAGGTTGATGTCGGCGATGGAAAGCATGCCGGGTGCGTTGCCGGGCGCGAGCACGCCGTAGCTGAGCAGCTGGGGGACCGCGGTCAGCCAGAGGACGCCAGCTTCATGGGAGAAGGACCAGAGGTCGGGGTCGCTGATGTCGCCGGCGCTGTCGCGGAACTGGGCGAGGTCGAACGTGAAGAGGTCCGCCAAGCCGCCGGCGGGGTTGGCGCCCAGCTGCAGGTTTCCGACCGACGCGAAGGCGAACCGATTGATCTTCATCGTGTCGAACCCTACCGCGGGACCGGAGGCCAGGTCGGTGGGGTTCGCCAGCGAGATGACGCGGACCGTGATCGGATTGGCCGCGGAAGCGCCCGAGAGGTCGAGCGTGCCCGTGACTTGGAGGGAGTCGTAGGCGGTGCCGGCGACGGCCAAGGAAGCCGGCTTGCTCGTTCCGGCGGCGCTGGCGTCGTACACTTGCCATTCGACGATCGCCCCGCCGACGAAGCTGAGGTCGCTGAAGGTCAGCAGGCCCGGCGAATTGCCCGGGGCCAGCATGCCGCCGGCGGCGACGGTGGTCGCCCCGAGGCTGCCGGAGCCCTTGAGGATGCCGGCGTTGACGTTGACGGCGTTCCCTTGGGCATGGTTCGCGACGAGCGTCCCGCCCGCGAGCGTGACCGCGCTGGTCCCGAGGGCTCCGGCGACGGTCAGGTCTAAGGTGCCGGCGTTGATGGTCGTGGTGCCGGCGAAGGTGGAAGCGCCGGCGAGGGTGAGCACGCCGGTACCGGTCTTGACCAGCGTGCCGGTGCCGGCGATCGCCCCGGCGAGCGAATGGTTCGCGCCGTCGCCGGTGGTGAGCGAGCCGTTGTTCAGGAGGATCGAGCCGTCATTCGTCAGGGCGGTGATCGTCTCGGCGCCGTTGAGCTTCAGGGTGGCGCCGGTGGCGACCGTGACGCTGTTCACGGCGCCCAGTGTCGTCGACGTGCCGGTGGCGAGGGTGCCGGCGTTGACGACGACGTCGCCGGTGATCGTGCTGGCGCCGGCCAGGGTGAGCGCGGCGGCGCCTTCCTTGGTAAGGCCAGCCACGCTGACCGTGCCACTGAGGGTGACGTCCGCCGCGGTGGTGAGGATCCGGGCCGAACCGAGGTCGACGGCGCCGGCCAGGGTGAGGGCGCCTGCGTTGGCCGCATCCCCGAGCGTGACGTCTCCGGATACGGTGATGGCGTTGGCGAGGGTCACGCCGGCCGAACTGGCGGCGGCGAAGGTGCCCGCGTTCAGCGTCACTCCGGCGGTGCCAAGGGCGGTCGCATGACCGACCTGGAGAGACCCCGCATTGACGGTGGTGCCGCCGGAGTAGCTGTTGGCGCCGTCGACGACCAGCGTACCGGGACCGTCCTTGACGAGGGTGCCGGCCCCCGTGACCAGGCCGCCGAGCGTCGAAGTTCCCGCGGCGATGGCGGCGGTCAGCGTGGCGCCCAGCCGGAGGGTACCGGCGTTGGCGATGGAGGCGAGCGTCTCGTCGCCTCCCAATTGGACGGTCGCGCCGGCAGCGATCGCGACGCCTGCCGTAGAGGAGAGGACGTTGTTGCCGGTGGTCGCCAGCGTGCCGGCGTTGACGGCCGTCGCGCCGGTGAAGGTGTTGTTCGCGCCGGAAAGGGTCAGCGTGCCCGTGCCCGACTTAGACAGTCCGCCGGTGCCGGTGATGTCGCCCGCGAAGACGGCGTCCGCCACGGTGGTCACGGTTCGGCTGGCGGAACCCAGGTCGACCGCCCCGGTGAAGCTGAGCGAGCCGGTATAGCTCGCGTCGCCGACCGTGATGTCGCCCCCGAGGGTGACGGCGCTCGAGACGCCGCGCGTCGTCGCGCCGTCACTGGTGAAAGTCGCCGATCCCGTCACGACCAGGCCGCCCGTGGCCACCGCGGCGTCATCGCCGAGGCGCACCGTGCCGCCGGACACGGTGTTCGTGCCCCCCGTCGCGGCATTGGCGCCGGTGACCGTGACGACGCCGCCGGTGACGGAAGTGGTGTCGAGCGAGTAGGTGGTGACGATGCCGCCGGAGATCGTCGAATTGAGGTTGCCGGCGACGTTCACGACGCCGCCGCTGATGCCGCCGCTGATGAGGGCGTCGGCGGCGAAGTTCGTCGTGCCCGAGCCGGTCAGGCCGGCGAGCGTGATGCGTCCCGAGGTCCCTGTGAAGCTGAGGACCCCGTCATTGCTCACGGCGCCCAGGGATAGTCCGGCGGCGGAGAGGTTACCCGTGCCGCCCGCGGCGACGGTCATGGTGGCGGCGGCGTTGAGGTCGACGGCGTTGAGCGTGGCGAGGCCGCCGATCGCGACGCCGCTCGTGCCCCCCAAGGCGCCGGCGGAGGCGGTGACGGTGCCGCCGGCAAGCGTGGTCGCGCCGGTGAAGGCGTTGGCTCCGGTGAGCGCGAGGCTGCCCGGGCCGGTCTTGGTGAGGCTGCCGACTCCGTTGATCGCGCCGGAGGAGGTGCCGGAGGAGACGGTCAACGTGCCGCCGACGGCGGAGAGGGCGACGGTCCCGGCGTTGGCCAGCGTGCCGACGGTCTCGTCGCCGCCGAGGTCGAGGGTCGCGCCGACCGCGACGACCACGCCGGAAGTATTCGCGAGGCGGTCATGGCCGACGGTGACGAGCGTGCCGGCGTCGACGGAAGTGCTGCCGCCGTAAGTGTTGACCCCGGAGAGCGTGAGCGTGCCGGCGGTATCCTTGACGAGCGAGGCGTTGGCGCCGCTGAGCGTGCCGGCGAAGCTGCCGGCACCGACCGTGAAGGTCGTGGCGCCGAGTCCGACGTCGCCGGCACCGGTCAGGGAGGCCACGGCGACGGTGCTGCCGGAGAAGGAGGCCGAGCCTCCGGCCGCGACCGTCAGGGCGGCGGCGGCGTTCGCATCGACGGCCGTGAGCGTGGCTACGCCGATGTCGATGGCGGTGGTGGCGGCGAGCGAGCCGGCGGCGGCCACGAGGGTGCCAGCGTTGACCGTGGTCGCACCCGCGTAGGTATTGGCGGCGGACAGCGTGAGCGTGCCGGTGCCCGTCTTGGTCAGGCCGGCGGTGCCCGAGACGGTGCCATTGAAGCCGACATCGGAAGCGAGCGTGACCGTGCGGGTCGTGGTGCCTAGGTCGATCGGGCCCCCGAAAGTGAGGTTGCCGTTGTTCGTGGCATCGCCGAGGGTGACGTCGCCCCCGATGGTCAGCGCGTTGGCAAAGCTTCGGGCATTCGCATCGGCAGAGGAGAGGATGCCGCCGTTCAGGGCGACCAAACCAGCGCCGAACGCGGCGTCATCGCCCGCGAGGACGGTGCCGGCGCCGAGGGTGAAGCCGCCGCTGAAGGTATTGGCGCCGGAGAGCATGAGCGTGCCGGCGGTGGTCTTCGTGGCGCTGCCGCCGGCGAGAGTCGCGCCGACCACTCCGGCTTCGAAGGAGAAAGCGGCGGCCGTCAGCGTTCCGTTGGTGACGTTGCCGCCGGTGAGCCTGAGCGCGCCGACGGTTTCGGAGAGGGCGCCCAGGTCGAAGGTGCCACCATTGACGGTCAGGCTCCCGGTGTCGGCGAGGTGATCGCCCGCGCCGGAGAGCAGGAGGGTGCCGGCGTTGACGGTCGTGCCGCCCGTGTGGGTGGTCAGCGAGGTCAGCGTGATCGTGCCGGCGCCCGACTTGACGAGCGAGCCCGTGCCGCCGAGCGCGCCGCCCAGGGTATAAGATGTCGCCCCGGTGGTGAGGATGCCGCCCAGGGTGATGGTGCCTGCGTTGACGATGCCGTCCAGGGCTTCGTCGCCGCCGAGAGCGAGCGTGGCCCCGGAGGAGATGCTGACCGAGGAGGTCGCGGTCAGCGTCGAACTGCCGATGGTGACGAGCGTGCCGGCCGCGACGGAGGTGGCCCCCGCGTACGTGTTGGTGCCGGAAAGCGTCAGGGTCGCGGCACCGGCCTTGATCAGGCCGCCGTCGAAGATGGCGCCGGTAAGGGTGACGTCCGACGCGGTTGTCAGCGTGCGATCGACGCCGCCGAGGTCGAAGGCCCCGCCGATGGTCAGCGTGCCGTGGAGGGTCGCGTCGCCGAGGGTGACATCGGCGTTCGCGACGACGCCGTTGGCCAGGGTGCGGGCCGTGGTGCCGTCGCTGGAGACCGTGCCGCCGTTGAGCGCCAGGGTACCCGTGCCGAAGGCGGTGTCGCTGCCCGCGCGGAGGGCGCCGGCGTTGAGCGTCAGGCCACCCGGGAAGCTATTGTTGCCCGAGAGCGTGAGGGCGCCCGTGCCATCTTTGATCAGGTTGCCGTTCGAGACCGTATTCGTGAAGGCTACGTCGACGAGCGTCGTGACCGTGCGGGTGGCTCCGCCGAGGTCGGTCGCGCCCGTGAAGGTCAGGGCGGCGGCATCCGCGAGGCTGCCGAACGTGAAGTCTCCGCCGAAGAGGACCGTATTGCCGAAGGTCAGGGCCGTCGCGCCGATGCCCGTGAGCGCCCCGCCGAGAAGGCGGAGCTGGCCGCTCGGTCCGAAGGCGGCGGCGTCGCCGACGCGCAGGAGGCCGGCCTGGACCGAAGTGTAACCCGTGTAGGTGTTCGCGCCGGCCATCGTCACCGTGCCCGCCGTGGTCTTCAGCACGTTGGCGGCGCCGTCTATGACGGTGTTGGCCGTGCCGGCCTGGAGCTCGTAGTTGGCGCTCGTGAGCGTGCCGTTGATGATGCTGCCTCCGGCGAGGGTGATCGTGCCGACCGTGTCGTTGAAGCCGTTGAGGTCCAGGATTCCGCCGGTGTTCACGGTGACCGTACTGTCATTGTCGAGCAGGTCGGCCGCGGCGTACAGGATCTTGCCGGCGTTGACGATCGTGGCACCCTTATAGGTGAAGACTCCCGAAGCGGAGAGCGTCAGGGTGCCGGCGCCGTCCTTGACCAGGTTGCCGAGGCCGGAGATCGCGCCGCCGAGGGTATAATCGGTCGCCCCGGTCGTCAGGTTGGTCGTCGCGAGCTCGAGGGTGATCGTGCCGGCGTTGCTGAGGGTATCCAGGGTCTCGTCGCCACCGAGGGCGAGCGTGGCACCCGAGGCGATGGTCACGCCCGTGGTGCTGGCTAGGCGGCCCGCACCGACGGTGCGCAGGGCGCCGGCACTGACGGTCGTGGTGCCTGCGTAGGTGTTGGCTCCCGACAGGGTGAGGGTGCCGGCCCCCGCCTTGACGAGATTGCCGTTGGCGACCGTATGGGCGAAGGTGACGTCAGAGAGGACCGTGATGACCGGCGAGCCGGCATCGAGGTCGATGACGCCGCTGAAGGTCAGCGCGCCGTTGGCGACGGCATGGCCGAGGGAGACGCCGGCCCGGAGATCGACGTTGTTGGCGAGGGAGCGGGCGGTCGCGTCGGCGGCCGAGATCCCGCCGCCGTTGACCGTGATCGCATCGGTGCCGAAGGCCGCGTCGCTACCGGCGCGAACCGAGCCCGCGTTGATCGTCAGGCCGCCGCCGAAAGTGTTGGCGCCGGTCAGCAGGACGGCGCCCGCCGTGGTCTTGAGCACCGAGACGCCGGCGCCGGCGAGGTCGGCGAGGAACGAGCCGGACTGCAGTTCATAGCTGCTGGCGACCAGGTCGCCGTGGGTGACGGTGCCGCCGGCGAGCACGAACGCGCCGACGGTCTCGGTGTGACCGCCGAGGTCGAAGGTGCCGCCGGCGACCGTGAGCGAGCCGCCGTCGACGAGACGTTCGGACGCGCCGAGGAGGAGCGTGCCGGCCGAGACCGTCGTGCCGCCCGTGTGCTCCGTGGCCAGGTCCAGGGTCAGGATGCCCGCGCCTGCCTTATTAAGGACGCCGGCGCCGTTGAGCACGCCGCCGAGCGTGTAATCGGTGGCGCCGGTCGTGAGGATGCCGCCGATCGTGACCGTTCCGGCGTTGGCAAGGGTATCGATGGTCTCGTTGCCGCCGAGGGAAAGGGTCGTGCCGCTGGCGACCGTGACGCCGGCGCTGCCGGTCAGGCGGTTGTTGCCGATGGTGACGATGGAACCGTCGTTCAGGATCACCGCGCCGGAGAAGGTGCTGGCGCCGGAAAGGGTCAGGACGGCGGTTCCTTCCTTGGTCAGGTCGCCGGCGCCCGAGAACGCCCCGGTGAAGGCGGTATCTGCGACGGTGGTCAGCGTGCGGGCCGACGCGCCAAGCGAGAGGTCCCCGAAAGAGAGTGCGCCTAGGTTGCCGGTCGCGCCGAAGGTTAGGTCGCCACCGAGGACGACGGCGTTTGCGAACGTGCGAGCAGAGGAGCCCAGTGCGGAGATGACGCCGGCGTTCAGGTTGAGCGTGCCGGATCCGAAGGAAGTGTTGGTCGCGGCAAAGGCCGTGCCGGCGTTGAGCGTGAATCCGCCGGTGAAGGTGTTGACCGCGGCAAGGGTCAGGTCGCCCGCGCCGTCCTTGACGATGCCGCCGCCGTTGCCGGAGACGATGCCGCCGAAGGTCGTATCCACCGTGGTCGTGATCGCGCGCATCGCGCCGCCGAGGGCGACGGCGCCACCGAAGGAGAGCGTCCCGTGGTTCGTCGCGTCGCCTAGGGTCACCGAGCCGCCGATCGCGAGGTCGTTGGCGAAGGCGCGGGCAGTCGCGCCGAGGCTGGCCAGCTCGCCGCCGTTGAGGGTCAGCGTGCCCGTGCCGAAGGCGGCGTCATCGCCCGCGAGGATCGTGCCCGCCGACAGGGTCGTGCCGCCCCCGAATGAATTGGCGCCGGAAAGGGTGAGGATGCCGGCCGAGGCCTTGGTCAGGGAGCCGTTGGCGCCGGCGAGGCTGCCGCCGAAGGTTCCGTTGTTCACCGTCAGGGCCGTGGTGCCAAGGGTAATCGCGCCGCCGTCGAGGGTGCTGACCGACGCGGTGGCTCCATTCAGGTTGGCGGTGCCGGACGTGAGCGTCGTGATCGTCGCGATGCCGCCGACGGTAAGCGTGCCGCCATTGAGCGTCGTCACGCCGGCGGCGTCCGTGACGGAAGTGGTGCCACCGGTGACGGCGGAAGCGGAGAGGGTGCCGGCGGAGACGGTGCCGCCCGAGAGGTCGGCCGTGAGGAGGCCGACGACGCTGATGCTGCCGACCGAAACGCCGCCAAGGATCGTCGCGGCGCTGCCGAAGCGGGTGGCGCCGGCGCCCGCGAGGGAACTCAGCGTGACCGTGCCCGTATTGGCCGAGAAATTGAGGCCGCTGGCGGTCGTATTGGCGTTCGTGACCGACCCGGTGAGCGTCAGTCCCGCGCCGGAGACCGTCGCGGAGCCCAGGCTGCCGATGTCGAGGGTGGCCGCGGCGTTGTAATTGACCGACGTGAGGGAGCCGCCGTTCACCACGATGCCGGAAGTGCCGGCCAGCGAGCCGGCCGAGGTGACGAGCGAGCCGGCGTTGACGGTCGTGGTGCCGCCGAAGCTGTTGGCGCCGGAGAGGGTGAGGGTACCGGCGCCGGCCTTGATGAGGGAACCGTTGGCGCCGGAGATGGTGCCGGCGCTGGCACCGGTGCTGACCGTCAGTTCGGTCGTTCCGAGGGCGAGGGCGCCGCCGTTGAGCGTGGCGACGGAAGCCGTGGCGCCGTTGAGGTTGGCGGTGCCTGAAGTGAACGTCGTGATCGTCGCGATGCCACCGACGGTGAGCGTGCCGCCATTGAAGGTCGTCACGCCGGCGGCGTCCGTGACGGTCGTGTTGCCGCCGGTGATGGCGGACGAGGTCAGCGCGTCCGCCGAGACGGTTCCGCCGGAGATGGCGGAAGTCAGCAGGCCGGTCACGATGACCGTGCCGCCCGCGATGCCCCCGGTCGTCGCCGCGTCGCTCGCGAAGGAAGTGTGCCCGCCCCCGCCGAGCGAGCCGATCGTGACCGTCCCCGTCGCGCCTGTGAATCGCAGCGCGCCGACGGTCGTGTTCGCGTTGGTGACCGCACCAAGGCTCAGGCCTGTGCCGGACAACGTGGCGAAGCCCGTGGCATTGAGGACGAGCGTCGCGGTGGACTTCGCGTCGACCGCGGTGAGCGTGGCGCCGTTGACGGTAATGCCGGAGGTTCCGCCCAGGGAACCCGCCTCCGTGATGAGCGTGCCGGCCGAGAGGGTGGTCGCCCCGGTGTAGGTGTTCGCTCCCGAGAGGGTGACCGTGCCGACGGTCGTCTTATTAAGCGCGGCCGTGCCGGCGAGGGCGGCCGAGACCGTGCCGGCCTGAAGCGCGATGGTGTTGGCGGCATTGACCGTCAGCGTGCCGTTCTCGATCGTGCCGCCCGTGAGCGTGACCGTGGCGACCGTGTCGGCGTAGCCGCCGAGGTCGAAGGTTCCGCCGTTGACCGTGACCGCGCCGCCGTCGGCGAGGCGATTGTCGGCGCCCAGCAGGAGGGTGCCGGCATGGACGGTGGTGCCGCCGACGTAACTGAAGGTGCCCGCCGCGGAAAGGGTGAGGATGCCGGCGCCGGCCTTGATCAGCCCGCCCGCGCCCGAGAGCGTTCCGGCGAGGACGTTGTCGGTCGCGCCGGTGGTGAGGGCGGAGCCGACGTTGACGAGGGAGATCGTGCCGGCGTTCGTCAGGGTGTCGATCGTCTCCGCGCCGCCGAGCTGGAGGGTCGCGCCGGAAAGCACCGTCACGCCGGAAGTCGTCGCCAGCCGCGCGTTGCCGACGGTGGCCAGCGTGCCGGCGTTGATGGCCGTCGCGCGCGAGAAGGTGTTGGCGCCGGAAAGGGTGAGGGTCGCGGCGCCTTCCTTGATCAGGCCTCCGTTGGAGACCACGCCGGCGAAGGTGACCGCCGAGGCCGTGGTGAAGGCGCGGTCGATGCCGCCGAGGTCGATGCCGGCGTTGAAGGTCAGGGCGCCCGTATTCACGGCATCGCCAAGGGTGACGTCGCCGGCTAGGGCGAGCGCGTTGGCGAGGGTGTAAGCCGTCGTGCTGCTGCTCGAGAGCTTGCCCGCGGTGAGGATTAGGGTGCCCGTGCCGAGGGCGGAGTTGTGGCCGACCTGCAGGACGCCGCCGTTGAGGTTCAGTCCTCCGGAGAAGGTGTTGGCGCCGGACAGCGTGACCGTGCCGGCGGTGGTCTTGACCCCGGCGATGCCCGTGCCGCCGAGGATGGCGGAGACCGTGCCGGCCTGCAGGTCGTAGCTGCTGCCCGTCAGCACGCCGGTGGTGCCCGAGATGGCGCCGCCGGTCAGCTGGACCAGGCCGACCGTGTCGGAATAGGTCGCGACGTCGAGCGCGCCGCCGGTGGCGACGACCACGAAGCCCGTGTCATCAAGGGTGTTGTTCGCCCCGAAGCGGACCGTGCCGGCGTTGATCGTCGTCCCGCCCGTGTACGTGTTGCCGTTCGTGAAGGTCAGGACGCCGGCCCCGGTCTTGAGCAGCTGACCGTTCGAGACCACGCCGGAGAAGGTGACCGCCGAGTCGATCTGGGCCGTCCGGTTGGAGCCGCCAAGGTCCAGGTTGCCCATGAACGTAAGGGCTCCGGTTCTCACGGCGTTGCCCAGGACGATGTCGCCGGCGATCGAGAGCGCGTTGGCGAACGTGCGGGCCGTCGTGCTGTCGCTGGACAGGACGCCTCCCGTGATGGTCAGCGTACCGGTGCCGAAGGCCGAGTTGCTGGCGGCGTAAAGGTTGCCGGAGTTGAGCGTGAAGCCTCCGGAGTAGGCGTTGGTCGCGGCGCTGCCGATGGTCAGCGAGGCCGTGCCGTCCTTGACGATCGAGCCGGTGCCGTTGGTGAGGCCCGCGAGCGTCATCGCGACATTGTTCGAGCCGAGGGTCAGCACGACGCCGTCGAGCGTCAGCGTGCCGCTGTTGGCGATCGAGTTGAGGGACTCGTTGCCTCCGAGCTTGATCGTCGCGCCGTTCGAGATGCTGATGCCCGAGGTGTTCGCCAGGATGCCGGCGCCCGAGGTGGCCAGCGTGCCGGCGGTGACGGTGGTGGGGCCGGCATAGGTGTTGAGGCCGGAGAGCGTCAGGGTGCCGGCACCGGCCTTGGTGAGGGCTCCGTTCGAGAGGATGCCGCTCATGGTCACGGCGGAGTCCGTCGTCAGCGTACGCGTGGCTGCTCCCAGGTCGACCGTGCCGACGAAGGTCAGCTCGCCGTTGTTGGTGCCGTTGCCCAGCGTGACATTGCCTCCGAGGGTGAGGGCGTTCGCGATCGAGCGGGCGCCGCCGGCCGCTGCCGTGGCATTGCTGGAAAGCACGCCGCCGTTGAGGGTGACGCTGTTGGCGCCGAGGGCCGTGTTCGTGCCGATGAGCACCGTGCCCGACGAAAGGGTGAAGCCGCCGGTGAAGCCGTTATTGCCCGCGAGGGTGACGGAACCCGCCGTCGTCTTGGACGCCGCGGCGGTGCCGAGGAGGTCGACGGCCACCGAGCCGGACTGGAGGTCGAAGGAGTCTCCGGAGTTGACCGTGAGGGCGCCGGTGCCGGTGATCGCGCCGCCCGAGACGGTGAGCTTGCCGATGGTATCCGCGAAGGCGCCGACGCTGAAGGTGCCGCCGGAAACGGTCACGGCGCCCGTCAGCTGGTCGCTGGCCGCGTAGGCGAGCGTTCCGGCGCTCACGGTGGTCAGGCCGGCATAGGAGAAGGTGCCCGTCGCATCGAGTGTGACCGTGCCCGCGCCGGCCTTCGTCAGGTTGCCCGCGCCGCTGACGGTGCCGGAGAGCGTGAGGGTGTTGGCTCCGGTGGTGAGGGTCACGCCCGCTCCGTTGAGCACGATCGTGCTGGCGGCCCCTGTCGTCAGGGCGTTGACGGTCTCATTCCCGCCGAGCTGAAGCGTGGCGCCGGCGGCGACCGTCACGCCGGAGGTGTTGGCCAGGCGGCTGGCCCCGGTGGTGACGAGCGTGCCCGCGCTGACCGTGGTCGCACCGGTGTAGGTGTTGGCGCCGCCGAGGGTCAGCGTGCCGAGGCCTTGCTTGTCGAAGCCGCCGCCGGCGCCGCCGATGACGCCGTTGAGCGTGACCGCGGAGTCGATGGTCAGGGTGCGGACCGAGGCGCCCAGGCCGACCGAGCCGGAGAAGGTGAGGGCGCCGTTGTCGGCGGCGTTGCCCAGCGCGACGTTGCCCGCGACCGTGAGCGCGTTGGTCAGGGTGCGGGCCGTGGCGCCGTCCGAGCTGAACGTGCCGCCGGCGAGGGTGATCGTACCGGTGCCGAAGGCGGCGGCATGGCCGGCGCGGAGGACGCCGGCGTTGAGGGTCGTGCCCGCGGAGTAGGTGTTGTTGCCCGTCACCGTCAGCATCCCGGAGCCGGCCTTCACCAGCGAACCCGAGCCGGCGAGCAGTCCGGCGATCGTGCCGTCCGCGTTGTTCGTGCCGGTCGTCAGGACGCCGTTCGTGGTGATCGTGCCGCTGTTGGAGATCGTATTGAGCGTCTCGTTGCCGCCCAGGGTGAGGGCCGCGCCGGAGGCGACCGTCACCGAGGCGCTGGAAGTCAGGATCGCGTTGCCCGCGGTGGTCAGGGTGCCGGCCGAGATCGTGGTCGTGCCCGTGAAGTCGTTGGCGCCGGAAAGGGCGACCGAGCCGGCGCCTGTCTTGGCCAGGTTGCCCGCGCCGGAGAGCTTGGCCGAGACCGTGCCGGCTTGGAAAGCGTAGGAAGAGCCGGTCAGCGTGCCGTTCGAGATCGTACCGTTGACCAGCGAGACGGCGCCGACCGTGTCGGCGAAACCGCCGAGATTGAAGGTGCCGCCGCTGACGGTGAGGTCGCTCGCGTCGGCGATGGCGTCAGCGGCGCCGAGCTGGAGGATGCCGGCGTTGACGGTTGTCGCACCCGTGTAGGTGTTGGCGCCGGACAGCACGACCGTGCCCGCGGTGGTCTTCGTCAGCGCGACGCCGGCACCGGCGAGGACGGCCGAAGCCGTGCCGGCGCGGACCTCGTAACCGCTGGCGGTCAGCGTGCCGTTGGAGATCGTGCCGGAGGCGAGGATGAAGGCGCCGATCGTGTCGGCGAACCCGCCGAGGTTCAGCGTGCCGCCGTTGACCGTGACCGCGTTGGCGTCGCCCAGGCGGTCCGCGGCGCCGTAGAGCAGCGTACCGGCGCTCACGGTGGTCAGTCCGGAATAGGCGAACGTCCCCGCGGCGTCGAGGGTGAGGGTGCCCGCTCCGGCCTTGGTGAAGGCGCCGGCACCGCTGACCGTGCCGGCCAGGGCGTAGTTGGCGGCCGAGCCCAGCGTCAGCGCCGAGCCGACGTTGGCCAGGGAGACCATGCCCGTGGCGTGGTTCGTGAGCGTCTGGATGGTCTCGATGCCGCCGATCTCGAGGGTGGCGGCCGCGGCGACCGTGACGGCCGACGTGTCGGCGATACGCTCGTTGCCGGAGG
>Ga0209599_10001003_pt1 | contig 14765 bp, 19 predicted proteins | sample Shrwel_input2_FT_FD_187534 | JGI IMG/M metagenome (GOLD analysis project Ga0209599, IMG submission 187534) | Subsurface microbial communities from deep shales in Ohio, USA - Utica-3 well 1 S input2 FT (SPAdes) (version 2) ... | reverse complement strand
TGGTGGTGCTGTGACTGCTATCGCGGTTGGTGCTGGCGGTGTCAACTATCAGCCGATTGAAGGTAAGGTTATTAGCTGGGCTTCCCCGACGCTCAAAATCAAGCCGACGAAGAAGTCTTTCCGCGTGAATGACGTTCCGGTTGGTTTGACATCTTCGGCGACGGGAACGATTAGCGCCAAGACTGGTGGTGTGTTGTCCTACACCCTTTCGGGTGGTGTGGATGATAATGCCAACGTTACGACTCAAGAATTCATCACCGGTTACGAAGAGTTCCGGTCGGTTGAAGAAGTTGATATCAGCTTGTTGATTGGTGGTAACGCCAATGCAACGACCGCTTTGAAGCTGATCGACATCGCTGAATTCCGTAAGGATTGTATCGCATTGCTCAGCCCGCCCAAGGCTACGGTTGTCAACAACTTCGGCAACGAAGTGACCGACATTATCGCCTTCCGCGATCTGTTGCCGTCTACGTCCTACGCTGTCATGGATAGCGGCTGGAAGGAAATGTACGACCGTTATGCTGACGTTTACCGTTGGGTTCCCCTCAATGGTGACGTTGCCGGTTTGTGCGCCCGTACCGATGATGAGCGTGACGCATGGTGGTCCCCGGCTGGTTACAACCGTGGCATCATGAAGAACGTTGTCCGGTTGGCTTTCAATCCGCGCAAGGCTTACCGCGATACATTGTACCAGTCCGGCATCAACAGTGTCATGACCGAACGCGGTCAGGGTACGTTGCTGTTCGGCGATAAGACGATGTTGACCAAGCCGTCTGCTTTTGATCGCATCAACGTTCGCCGGTTGTTCATCGTTCTCCGCAAGGCAATTTCGGCGGCGGCGAAGTACACCCTGTTTGAATTCAACGACGACTTCACCCGTGCGCAGTTCGTTGCGATGATTGAGCCGTACTTGCGCGATGTTCAGGGTCGCCGTGGTATCTTCGACTGGCGCGTTGTTTGCGACACGACGAACAATACCCCGGAAGTTATCGACGGGAACCGGTTTGTTGGAGACATCTACATCAAGCCGACACGTTCGATCAACTACATTCAGCTTAACTTCATCGCTGTCCGTACGGGCGTTGACTTTAGCGAAGTGGTTGGTAAGTTCTAAGGAACAAAAAGAGACGAAGGGCCGGGTCGAAAGATCCGGCCTTTTTTGTTGCTATGGGGCGTGTCTAAATTACCCGCATTTTCGCTCAATCCCGTGGCGCGTCTAAATATTCCAAGAAACCTCTTTTCCAGGAGAAGGATACACAACAATGGCTTTCAATGTTCAAGAATTCCGGGCGCAATTTCAGTACGGCGGCGCACGTAAGAATCTTTTCAAGTGCCTCATCACGTTTCCGGGTATTGTTCCGGGCGGTAGCGCGGCTGGCGCTAAGGCTGAATTCATGTGCAAGACCGCACAGATGCCGGGTTCAACGATCAACGCTATCGACGTTGGTTACTTTGGACGCAAGCTGAAAGTGCCGGGCGACCGCACATTCGACGAATTGTCGCTCACCATCATCAACGACGAAGATTATTTGGTTCGCCGGGCCTTTGAAGAATGGTCCAATGGTTTGAACGCCCACGTGTTGAACGTGCGTAATCCAGCGGCGTTGGAAACCAACCAATACCAGTCCGATTTGACCTTGGTCCACTACGACAAGATCGGTCAGGAGAACAAGCGCTACAAGTTCGTTGGCGTTTGGCCGTCTGCCATCCAGGGTGAAGACCACGGTTGGGAAGACAACGACAGCATTTCGGAAACTCAGGTCACCATGCAGTACCAGTGGTGGCAGTCCGACACCACTGACTAACTAGTCTTTGGTTCCATATTGAAGGCCGCGTTCAGGTGATGAATCTGGACGCGGCTTTTCTTTTACCACCCCGACCGTGATTGCGGCCCGCACGTAGCTAGGAAGTGATCCATCTTCCGATGCCATGCGTAGTTGACCGCTCGGTTCCACCGAAGAAAGAGTGCGCCCCGGAACATGTACAGCCAAAAGGTGTACTTCCAGGTCATTGCCCCCAACCAAGTTTGAGCCGGAGAACATCGAAGTAGGGCATATGGCGGGGCTGAATCAGGCTGATGGATCGTTCACTACCGGTACAGATGAGTTCGTCGGTTTGATGAATCGTGCCGTAGTCGAAACCGTCGATGTACAACTGTGAGGGACCGGCGGTGATGGCAATCTCCACCGACGCCGGGACAACCACCGGGCGGAAGGTCAGCGTGTGGGGGCAGATTGGGGTGATCGTGACGGCTTTGAGGGTTGGATAGATGATCGGCCCGCCAGCGGCCAGATTATAGGCCGTAGAGCCTGTAGGAGTCGCTAGAATGAGTCCATCGGCCCGATAGTGGGCGACAGGCTGTTTGTCGATTGTGATGCCGAAAGAAAGCGTTCTACCGCTATCCTGCGATTTGATGACGATATCATTCATCGCGAAACAAGAGATCGGCGGATCATTGACCACACCAGGAACTTTGTTGCGAACGAATGCGGTGATGAACGACCGTTCAAGGATCTGGTAGTCGCCTTTCAACACCCGCGCGACGGTCTGTTCCATTTGATCGGCGGTCGTGGTCGTCAAGAATCCAAGGTTGCCTAGATTGACAGCCAACACGGGAATGCCGGATGGGATGTATTGCGCGGCACTCAATAGGGTTCCGTCCCCGCCCAACACGATGGCTTGATCGATGTTGAGTCCGATTTCACCAGCGTACGGTTTTGCGCCGATGTACCCGGCGGTGTATTGATCTAGGCGGCATTCCCAACCCGCCGCCTCCATCTGTTCGATCAGTTTGGATATCACTTCGCGAACATTTCCGACTGTGTTGGGGCGGGTGAAGATGGCGGCGATCATAAGAAACATCATATCACAACTTGTATGTCATTGATTTCGTTTTCTTTGGGCCTTCTAAATATGAGCGGAAAACAGAATTATGGCCCTCAAACTCTTCGGCTTCCGCATCGGTCGCGAACAAGAAAACAGAAATAAGATCGCCAAATCTTTCGTTCCACCCGAAAACCAAGACGGTTCCGTACTGGTCGAATCGGGTGGGATGTTCGGGACGTTCGTCGATCTTGACGGGACGATCCGCAATGAAACCGAATTGATTACCCGTTATCGGGATATGTCCATTCAGCCGGAACTAGACGCAGCGATCCGGCAAATTGTCAACGAAGCGATTGTGGTTGAAGAGAACCAAAGCAGTGTTTCTCTAGTGTTGGATAAGCTGGATTACTCCGAAGAAACCAAGGATCAGATCCGTAAAGAGTTCGATAACGTGATGAATCTATTGGACTTCAATAACGAAGGCCAAGACATTTTCAGACGTTGGTACATCGACGGTCGCCTATTTTACCACATCATGATCGATACCAAGAATCCACGTGAAGGGATTCAGGAACTTCGATACATTGATCCGCGCAAAATCCACAAGGTGACGGCGATTGATCGGGCGGTGACTCAGACCAATGTGGAAGTCATCACCGACATGCAAGAGTATTACGTCTTCAACGAAATGGGTGTGGATTTCATGACCGGTGGACAGGGCGGCGCGGTCATTTCCCCGGATTCGATTGCGTACTCACACTCCGGCATTATCGATCACACATCGGGAATGGTGTTGAGCCATTTGCATAAGGCCATCAAACCGTTGAATCAGTTGCGCATGATGGAAGACGCGACCGTCATCTATCGCATGAGCCGCGCCCCGGAACGCCGGGCGTTCTACATCGACGTTGGAAACTTGCCGAAAACGAAGGCGGAACAATACCTCCGGGACATCATGAATCAGTACCGGAACAAGATCGTCTACGACGCTTCGACCGGCGAAATTCGGGATGACAAGAAGTTCCTGTCGATGATGGAAGACTACTGGCTACCGCGTCGTGATGGCAACCGTGGTACCGAAATTCAGACGTTGCAAGGTGGCGCGAATTTGAGCGAACTGGCGGACGTTGAGTTCTTCCAGATGAAGTTGTATCAGTGTTTGAACGTACCGTTGAGCCGGTTGAAGCCGGACACCGGGTTTAGTTTGGGCCGGTCCGCAGAAATCACCCGTGATGAATTGTCGTTCGGTACGTTTGTATCGGCCATTCGGAACGACTTCCAGACGTTGTTCGACACATTGTTGAGCCGTCAATTGATGCTGAAAGGCATCATCGCCCGCGAAGATTGGAACTACATCAAACAGCGGATTTTCTACTCGTTTCTCAAAAACTCATTTTTCAGTGAGTTGAAGAACATGGAAATCATGCGGGAACGGTTCAATTTCGCGCGTGATTTGGGCGTGACTGAATTCGTCGGTACCGTCATTTCTTTGGAGACGTTGCGCAAGACGGTCCTACAGCAAACCGATGAAGACATTGAACGCGAAAACCGTTTGATGAAGATCGAAAAGGAAAAAGGAATCGGCGCGACCCCGGCGATGGATGATGGCATGGGTGGTGACGGTGGCGACGGTTTGGATATGGGAGACGGTGACGGCGGCGACGATTTCAGCGATGAAGCTGGCGGTGATGGTGAAGATACCGCTGGTGAAGAAGGGGATGAGGAAACATCCGATACCGGAGAAGGTGGGGATGATTTGGAATCCGACACCGATCCTGAATTGCAGTTCTCTGATGAAGAGAAACAGCAACTAGCAGCGGCGGCGAAGAAATCTGGTCTGAACCCGAACACGGTAATGGACACATTGAATAGCTTGCTTGGTGGCGGGGATCAGGAATACGGAGACTTCACCGACGAAGACAAAGAAGTCCTGATTGCGGCGGCGAAGAAGGCCAAGGTAGATCCGAAACCTCTTCTACAGGCGCTTGGTGGTTTGACGGCTGAACCCGAAGAGGAACAGCCCGAAGAGCCGCAAAAGAAAGAAGAGTCCTACACGCATCCCAAACAGTTCCGCAAATCACTGGAGAAATTATGGAAATAACCCGATTTGGTGGCTCTTTGACCACCCCGTATTACAAACAGGAACCGGACATTGAACCGGTTCCTGAACCGCAAATCGAAGTGGTTGAATCGCCCGAACCTGTTGAAGAAGAACAGGTGATTGAGAAGCCATTCAGCATTGACGACATTATGGTACGCGCTCATTGGCCTTTAGAAACAAAGGAACATTTCGATGTCGATGATGAGCATAAACCGTTCACAAACAAAGGCAAAAAGCGCCGGTAATTCGGCCTAGGCCTAAATATTGCATTAGCAAGAGGAATCCATAAAACACATGAACAGCATCATCAATGCCATCCGTACTGGTCGGCTTTACGAAGCACAGGAAATGATTCGTGAAGGTCTTAACCGTCAGATGTTGACGACGGTCCACTCTCAATGTAAGCCAGTGATGAAAGAAGCCTACGGCGGGCCGGGCGCTGGTATCGTTGCCGAAGATGAATTGGAAGATAGCGGTGATGTCCCCGTTGAAGAAGCATGTGATTGCGAAGACGACGACGACGACCTTGAAGAAGGTCTGAAACCGACTGATCCCAGCCGGAAGAATCGCAAACCGGCATCGAAGAAAGTGAATCGGGCCGAAGGTAAGAAAGCCGCCAAGCATCACGAATCCGTTCAGGTCACTGAAATGACGCACTCCCAACAGGTTGCGTTGATGAAGGACACGTTGTCGAATGACGATGAGTCTAGCGACGAAGACATTGTTTCGTATTGGATCGGTGCTGGCATCCCGAAGGCGGATGCCAATTTGTGGATCAAGAAGCGTGACAGTTATTTGAAGCACGGTGGTATGGCTGTTCATGAATCTCTCCAGCTTGACGAAGCCCGCGACCGCGCGTCTTGGCAAGCCTATTTGGGGAAGTTGAACGCCGGGGTCGGTGAAAAGCAGCACGCGATTGCCGCCGCTAGAACACGATTGGCCGATCTTCGCAAGGCGGGAGCTAAGCCGGAACGTTTGGCGAAAGTCAACGACAGCATCAAGAAAAAGAGTGAATCGTTGGCGAACCTCAAGCGCCGTATCGCCGATGCGCACTCTCGGTACACCGAATGGCTGAAGAAAGAGTCTGAGAAGGCTAAGAAGGCCCGCGAACGCGCCAAGAAGAAGAACGCTCCTAAGAAGCCCACCGTCAAGCGTTAATCGCATACGGGATAAACGTGAAATCCAAACTCAGAACCCTGATTGAAGCAGAACTATACCGGCGCACCGCCCTCATGGTCGAAGTGCGCCGGATTGGTTTGTCTGAACATGTTCTGACTGAAAAGACAACTCCGGCACAGTTGGTGCGGAACCTCATCCAAAAAGCGGAAGACGCCGGAGATGAAGGCGACGAAAAGGCCAGTGAGAAGTTTCTACAACAGGCACAGGATTTGGCCAAACAGAACAAACTGGATTTGGCGAAAGTCAAAGCCAAACTGAAGCCGCGTCTGGACAAGTCGGAACCTGAAATAGAACCGGACACAGAAGACGGGGCCGGGGAAGATCCGAAACCAGTTTCTAACGACGAACCGGAAAAAGACGAATCGAAACCAAAGGTTGCGCCGCCGGGGGATGAGAAAACAACTCCGAAGGATGCAGAACCGACGGCGAAAGAATTGACTCCGGCTAGTGGTGGGGATTCCGAAGATAAGCCGGAAAACGACGACGAAGATGAAGAGGACGACGATTCTAAGTCGAACTACTACATGGGAAGTCGTGGCGATGAAGATGACGATGAGCCGGAAGAAGGCGCTGGTACCGGCAACGAAGAAGGCGACAACGCGATTGAAGCCGGTCAAGTCACATACAACGTCAACGGGAAGAATGTAGGGGAAAAGACAATCACCCCGATCCCGGCACAGTGGTTTGAAGGATGGTTGGAACGGAAGAAGTATCCAGTCTCTTCGTTGAAGGACAAGTTGGAAGCGACGAAGAACGCGGCCCGCAAACTACAACCACCGAAGTCATCGGACCGGACGGTGTTGGATAACTTCCGCGCCCGGCAAACCGGATATCAGAACAAAATCAAAGCGATCACAAATGTTTTGCGTGACTTTGAAAAGAAGCACAACAAAGACATCGCGTCTCATAACGATTCGATTGATCGAAGAAAAGAACACATCAACAACATAGTTGACACTCTCTCCGGCGGTAATCCCCTACTCAAAACCATTGTTGGTTTGATGGCGGACAAGTTGATGAAGAGCAAAGAAAAAGTGAACTATACCGGCGACAATCGCACGGATGATTGGGAAGACTAACATGGCACAAAAACCACTACGGCTAATCACCGAAATGAATGAGGACGTTAAGATTCAACGCTCTCCGACCAAAGGCTATTTCATCGAAGGCATTTTCCTACAGGCGGCTCTCAAGAACCGTAACGGGCGTGTCTATCCGATGGAAGTGCTTGAACCGGAAGTCAATCGTTACGTCAAAGAATACGTCGTTCACAACCGAGCATTCGGTGAGTTGAACCACCCCGACAACCCGTCCATCAATTTGGATCGGGTGAGCCACATCATCAAGGAATTGCGCAAAGAAGGATCGAACTTCATTGGCAAGGCAAAGATCATGGTCGAAACCCCGATGGGCAAGATCGTGAAATCCCTGATGGACGAAGAAGCCAAACTTGGTGTCTCCAGCCGTGGTATGGGATCGCTCAGTGAAGACCACGAAGGCACACAAGTCGTCCAGGACGATTTCCAACTCAACACGGCGGCTGATATTGTCGCTGACCCGTCCGCTCCGCAAGCATTCGTGCGCGGCATCATGGAAGGCCGGGAATGGGTGTGGAATAACGGAATTCTGGTGGAACGGCAAGTTGCTAAGTACAAGAAGATTGTTGAAAAAGATCGCCGTGATCCACAGAAAATGGTCGAAGCATTTGCGAACTTCCTTTCTGAACTTTCGCGGAAACACTAAATACCGAACAGCTTAACTCTTTAGGAGAAAAAACAAAATGGGTTCTTTTGAACGCAAAATTCTGGAAATGCTATCGGAAGCTACGGCTGCTGGAAACTACCCGGCTGATTTTAGCCAAGATGTCCAACAGGCACAGGTTCCGACTGCGAATGCCGTTGATAAGAAGTGGCCGATGGAGTCTGACGAAGACGCCGATGACGAAGACATGATGGTTGCCGAAGACGATGGCGACGATGATGCCGATGACATGGAAGGCGCGGACGACGTGGACGATGACGACGATGAAGTCGTGACCGAAGACGACGACGCTGATGAAGACGATGAAGACGAAGACGACGAAGATATGGATTCGACGTTCTCCGAAATGATTTCCCGTCTCAAAGAAGCCGACAGCGACCCGGAGAAGCCGGAAGGCGAACTGGACGAAGCTGACGACGAAGACGAAGACGACGAAGTTGTCACCGAAAAGAAAAAGACTCCTCCCATGAAGAACGGCAAGTTCGTCAAGGTCAAGGAAGGCAAGAAGAAGAAGGTTAAGGAAGGCGCTGGCGACGACATGCCTGATTTCTTGAAGAAGAAGTTGGACAAGGACGGCGACGGTGAGCCGGATGTCAAGGAAGACGTTCAGGCTGGTGAAGTTGGCCTAACCGAACCGGACGCCCCGGAACCGTCGTTGAAGGTTACCGAAGGCGACGAAGACGACGATTTGAAGGACGACGAAACCGCGATGTTTGGCGAAGCCAGCTTGCCGGAAGCGTTCCGTCAGAAGGCGTCTGTCGTGTTTGAAGCCGCTGTGAAGAGCCGCGCCGCTGCTACCCGTAAGCGTGTTGCTGAAGAAGCGACCAAGAAGCTACAGGAAGCCTACAACACCTTGAAGCGCCAGTCCGAAAAGAAACAGGCCGCTTTTGAAAAGAAGCTGTCCGAACAGGTTGACCGTTATTTGACCTACGTTTCTGGCCAGTGGATGAAGGAAAATCGTTTGGCCGTTGAAGCCGGTATCCGCGCTGAATTGGCTGAAGACTTTATCTCCGGTTTGAAGAAGCTGTTCGTCGAACACTACATCGAAGTTCCGTCATCGAAGATTGACGTTGTGAAGGTTATGGGTAAGAAGTTGGCCAAGATGGAAGGCCGCTTGAATGACCAGACCAAGGAAAACGTTAAGCTCCGTGAGTCGATCACCCGCTACCGCCGCGACGACATGGTTCGTTCCGCCAGCCGTGGTTTGACCGCTACTCAAGCCGACAAGCTGAAGAAGCTGTCTGAAGGACTCGGTTACCAAACCCGTGACCAGTTTGCCAGCGCTCTGAACACGTTGAAGGAATCCTACTTCCCGAAGGAAACCCCGAAGGGTACCCCGATTCAGGAAGATGTGAAGCCCACCGCGTCCAAGAAGCCGCAAGCTGAAAAGCTGGACGAAGACATTGCTGTGTACGTGCAGAAACTCTCCAAAAAGAGCTAAGCACAGGAAAAGCTAAATAGTTTTAGAACCTCTGAATTTTTAGGAGAAAAAGAGCAAATGAACCTCTCACCTGCACTACGAAAGAAGTGGCAGCAAATCATCGAACACACGGACATGCCCACGATTGTGGACCTTCAGGGCAAGCCGGACGTTCACCGACGCGATGTCACGATTCAAATCTTGGAAAACCAGTACAAAGATTTGAAAGAATCCAAAGCACAGCTACTATCTGAAAACAGCAACACCATCGGCGGTGGAAACATCGGGGCCTGGGACCCGATTATGATTCAGTTGGTGCGCCGCGCTATGCCGAATTTGGTCGCCTACGACATTTGCGGTGTTCAGCCGCTAACCGGTCCGACTGGCCTCATCTTCGCCATGCGCAGCAAGTATGGTCCGCAGTCCTCTTCCAGCAACTACAACGCGACTAACGAAGCGTTCATGTCGGAAGCTGACACGGATTATGCTGGTGCTAAGCCGGGCGCTGGACCGTCTGGTCACAGTGGTACCGCCCACTCCGGTAGCAACCCGTTTGGTGTTGGCTACGCAACCGGTCGTGGTATGACGACTCTCCAGGGTGAAGTCCTTGGCGAATCCAACCAGCCGTCGTTCAACGAAATGTCTATCTTCATCGACAAGGTTACGGTTACGGCCAAGACCCGCGCGTTGAAGGCAGAATACACCGTAGAATTGGCTCAGGATTTGAAGGCCATTCACGGTTTGGATGCAGAGACGGAGTTGGCGAACATTCTCAGCACGGAAATCCTTGCTGAAATCAACCGCGAAGTCATCCGCACCCTGTACTACATTGCTAAGGCTGGTGCGCAGAAGGGAACGGCGAACGCCGGTATCTTCGACTTGGACACGGACTCCAACGGACGTTGGTTGGCTGAAAAGTTCAAGGGCCTCATGTTCCAGGTGGAACGCGATGCTAACCAGATCGGTCGTGAAACCCGTCGCGGCAAGGGTAACTTCATCGTCTGCTCCTCAGACGTTGCTAGCGCCCTGCACATGGCTGGTGTGTTGAACTACGCTCCGGCGTTGAACACCAACCTGACGGTCGATGACACGGGCAACACCTTCGCTGGTGTTATCAACGGACGCTACAAGGTCTTCGTTGATCCGTACTTCGACAACACGGGCGACCTCAACACCGAATTGTTGATGGTTGGGTACAAGGGAACCAACGCCTATGACGCTGGCTTCTTCTACTGTCCCTATATCCCGCTCCAGATGGTCAGAGCGGTTGGGGAGAACACCCTACAGCCGAAGATTGCCTTCCGTACGCGTTATGGTCTAGTGAGCAACCCCTACTACACCAATGCGACTGGCGACATCTTGGCGACCAGCAACCCCTACTACCGTTTGGTCAAGGTCATCAACCTCACCTAATCGGGAAACGAATGAAGAGACTAGGCCCGGCGGCAACGCCGGGCTTTTCTTTTGGTGTCTCTTCATCAATCGCATCCAAGACCAGTATCACATAGATCGACCTATATGTCAAGGCCTCAACGATAAATAGGTACTAGACACATTGGACAGCTAAGACTTGCCCGGCAGATCGCTGCCGGGTTTTTTCTTGGTTGGCCAACTGTCTAGCCAACTGTTTGGCCACCCGTTTTTCTTTCATGGCTTTCTTCTTTTTACCCCGTTTACTCAACGGTAGTGTTTCACCATTAGCCAACGCAGCGGCCCGGCGTTGATTCGCCAAATGGGACTCTTTTTTGGATTTCATCCAATTGTGCCAGCAACACATCGTTTGGGTGTTGTTAACGTGGTCAGCCCCACCCAAACACCGCGCCAGTTTGTGGTCATGGGTAAACAACACTTCCCGGCCATCTTCATCGACACCCCAAAGGTTCAGGTGATAGGGTTTGCTGATCCCGTCTTTACCGGCATCTTTCAAGTCGCGTTCGACGGCGAAGAATGTACCGGAATACACACAACCCTCATAGGAACATTGTGGTCCGCACAACAAAAATGTAGTCAATCGCGTTGATTGCACACTCACCGCCGCGCCATCCATGATGACTCGTTTCTCCACAGCGGTAGAGATCAATTCAAATCCTTCTTCCAGGGTGATCGTCTTGAGACGGTCGTATGGCTGGATGGATGTTTTCTTCATGAGATTAGGTCTTGTGCCTTTCCGCGAATGTGATCTACCCATATCATATCACCTACATATGAGTCATGGCATTCACAATTTGCGGAGATGGTAGCAACATAGTTCCGGGAGGAAAACGAAAACGTTTGGTCACCTTCAATCATCCCGACTTATCCGATATGATTTTGGGGTTGGCCCATCCCATACAGGGATCGGAATGGATGGTCAGCGTGCTTTGTGATGAAGACCACTTGTCGCGGGTCCAGTTTGAAAAATTGATGGCAGCGAAAGCACAAGGCGATCCAATACAGCTAACCGCCAACATCTATTCCAAAACCGGCGATGTTGAATCCGTCACTCCACCTCTACTTTTGGTGGACATTCGCCCGGTCGGGTCGGAGTGGTGTGCAATAGATGAGCCGGAAAAATTTCAAGTGATCTTTTCTGTCATCCAGCCGGAACGTGAAGTATAATTACATGCATGCGACAAATCACATTTTCGCCGGGGAGGTTCCTATGAAATAGCAAACTAACACTGGAGGTTTCACTATGCGGTCAGACATGGCCAAAGTGCTGTGCGAAAAAGCACGCAACGGAAGCGCCGAACTGTCTCACAAAACAGGCGGTCGCATCAATTTGAAAAATGATTTCGACGATGATTTCGACAGCGGACCCACTCATCTTGGTATGGGCCGGGACCGGCAAGATCGTCGGAAGATCCGCGACAAGAGTTGGGTTGGAAATGAAAACCCCATCGACCGTTACCTTGAGTCATCGGTCGGACGCCCGTGGAATGACATCTACAGCGAACTGTGTGAGGTGTTCAGCAAAGCCCACGTTCGTCGCCGGTTGAAATGGTTCCTGAAGTACCGGGTCGCCAGACAGATCGTTTGGCGTGATGGTGTGATGTACAACCTAGGGCATTGGGTTTGCCGTAAGGTTGATGGCCTCTATGTCGATCCAACCACCGGTATTCTCTCGGTCCACAAAGAAGACAATAGCTGGCGGGCAGCGGCGGCGAAAACCAAGGCAGAAGGCCCCAAACACATCTACTGGTATGGCACGACCTATTTCCAACTGGAAACGTGCTGGCGGGCCGTTTGCGGCTGTTCTACACCCCGGTGGGACGATCATCCGAACGCATACGACCAGATCAAAAGATGCCAGCACTGGAATATTCTGGTGCCGCGTGAAGTGTGGTTCGTGGTCACCTATCGTTCCCGCGCGTGGGATGAAGTCTTGGCGGTCTACACGTACGAAAACGCCACTGAATCTCAGCGGCTCATGTACAATTTGAATGGTCCCGGCGACAAGTTTGTGATCCGGTACGGGGACAGACCGAATCGTATGGAGAACATCATCCCGATCCGGCGGAAGACTGCAAACAAGAAAGAGTTGAAGATCATCGCGCGGGCGTTCTCAAGCGCCCGCGCGGGAGAGGGTGATTAGGCGGTCATCGCCTTATCGCCCGATTTCTTGGCGGGCCGGGTGGTGAGTTCTTCTTTGGCGGCAAACCAATGAATTTCGGCACGCCCTTCGGGACGGCCTTCTTCTTCCCACAATTCGTGGGCGCGTTCAGCAATCATTTGTTCGGTAGGTTGTTGCATGGATGTTATCCTTGCGGTAAGCCTATCACCATTTGGACAATATGTCAACTTATCGATTTTTTGCCCACGCCGTCGGGAGGAACCCACCTTTCCGCATCCAGTCGTTCAGGGCGATGAACTTCTCAGCCATTTGTTCCGCGTCGTCGCTGGTCAGCGGTTCCGTTTCCGAATCGACGCGGGCCGTCAGTTCCATCAAATCTGCTAATACTTGATTGGGGTCCATCTACTTCCTCTTCTTTCCGTAGTGATCGTGATCTTGGCGAACGTAGGAGCAACATGCGCCGCACCAGACGAAATCGAATTTGATGTCGAACGCTTTCTCCAGCACCAGGAGCGACTTTTCCGCACAATCGTGGTGAGAAATCATCGCGAGCGTGTAGAGGATGGCGTCAATCTGAGGGTCAGACATTCTTGAAGTTCTTCATAGCGGCGGCGATTTCTTCTCTCAACAATTTGTCCATGTCTTCGGGGGAGATGTTGTTGATTTGCTCTTCGGAAATGAAAATTCGGACCGTACCATCATGAACACCCAATGTGCGTTGGGTGAGTGCCAGCATGACGCCCGGTTGGTTGCCTTGAGTCGCTGGAGTGATCCCCCAATAGCGTTGCAGGAAAGCCGCCTCTTTATCGTGGACCCATTTTAGGATGGTTGGGAGCATGGTTCGATCACCACATTGAAACCGGCGGCGAAATACGCACGGCATTCGTCACAGATATCACTTTCTCTAGGGTTTCCCCTTTTCCTTTGTAGGCGATGTGCGCCTGTTGCCCGCAATCACAGATGCCGATTTCGGGTTCGGGTAAACTGAATACGCTCATGGTGTGTCCCTTAGCCATTTGGTTCGCAGCACACAGGAGAAGCGCGTGCAACCGCGATAGCTGGCCTGTAGAGTGGAGAGTGAGTTGCGGTCCTTCGTGTCTTCGTGGAGCGCCGCAATAGCCAGTTCGACGACGGCATCATATTTGGCGAACGCCTGAAGCACCGATGCATTGTCATGCACCACTTCGGGATTATCCAACGCGGCATCCAGTTCCGCTTCAGCGGCTTCCAGGGTCGGCATAAACGCCCGAATGTTGGTGAGTGGGAGTCGCGGTTCCGGCGTTCGTTTGGTGTCAATGGGCATGACTAGTACCCGTTCTGCGAATCCAGCCACTTCCCGATCAGTCTCCGGCCCGCCGCCGTGATGCGCAGATCGCGTTCATTCGCTACCCGGAAAGATTGTTCGGCATTGTCTAACGCCATTTGCATCAGCTTCCATGCTTCCAAAGTCCCGCCGCTGGTACCGCACGGGATGGCATCAAACGGGCTGTCCGGCGCGACGATCCATGCGTCTTGGATCATCTTTCGTATCCGTTCGATTTCATTGATCCGGGTCGGTTCGGGCATCCTGTATTCAAGCGCGATCAATCCACGCTGACGCAGAGAGGACACGTTTGGGGTCGTCGGGTTGACATCTTGAGCAACCGATCCGGTCGGGTCCATCGCCGCCCGCAACAGTACGTTAAGCTGATAGGCGTTGATATGGTTGACGGTGAGAAATTGTGTGTTGAATTCGTCCATGGTGATTTCCTTGGTTACTTCCATTCCGTGACGGGTTCGCTCAACAGGCTATCGGCGTAGTTGTCGAAGCCGGTGGCAAGCTGGCGAAGGAACGTTGCTTCTTCTTTGATCCCGAACACAGCGGCGTTGAAACGGGTGGGGTCGCCCGGAATACCTTCTTCGTAGGCGGCGGCAAGGATCGCTTC
>Ga0209599_10000998_pt1 | contig 14834 bp, 13 predicted proteins | sample Shrwel_input2_FT_FD_187534 | JGI IMG/M metagenome (GOLD analysis project Ga0209599, IMG submission 187534) | Subsurface microbial communities from deep shales in Ohio, USA - Utica-3 well 1 S input2 FT (SPAdes) (version 2) ... | reverse complement strand
GGGCAGGTGTTGATTGATGAGACGCTCAAAGAGCTCGAAACGGAGTTTGGGGATCGGTTTATTCGGATTCATCGCAATGCACTGCTGGCGATTCCGTACCTTGAAGGCATTGAGATGGTGTCAACCGGTCAGTATCAGGCGCGGTTTCGCGGGATTAAAGAGCGTTTGGCGGTGAGTCGTCGGCATTTGCCACAACTGCGCGATAAGATGCATACGCTCTAAGTCCACCTTACGGATTCACCCTAAAAACCGGAGCTGCTTTCCGGTTTTTGTGTTTTTGTCATTGATTTAAGCTGTGATAGCGCGCTGTTGGCTTGTGACTGTGCGGTGGATTTGGCATGCTAGCTATCGGTCAGCCTGCTGCTGTTGGCCGATTGACCCAAGGAAAACCGAATGAAACTGTTGAAAATTGCCACGCGGCAAAGCCCACTGGCCTTGTGGCAAGCGGAGCATATCAAGGCACGTCTGTTGGCGGCACACGCTGATTTGCAGGTGGAGCTGGTGACATTTGTGACCCAAGGTGATCGGATCTTGGACACGCCACTGGCGAAGATCGGTGGTAAAGGTTTGTTTGTTAAAGAACTTGAAAATGCTTTGTTAGATGGCCGTGCCGATCTGGCGGTGCATTCGATGAAAGATGTGCCGATGGATTTGCCGGACGGTTTGTGTTTGCCGGTGACCTGCACCCGCGAAGATCCCACCGATGCGTTTGTGTCCAATCACTACGCGAGCTTGGCACAGTTGCCGCAAGGGGCGCGCTTGGGCACGTCGAGTTTGCGGCGGCGTTGTCAGATGCAGGCATTACGGCCAGATTTACAGGTGATTGATCTGCGTGGCAATGTCGGTACGCGGCTCGGTAAGCTCGACGCGGGCGAGTACGATGCGATTATTTTGGCATCGGCTGGTCTAAAGCGTTTGGGGCTGGAGGAGCGCATTCGTGAGGCACTGGCGCCCGAACTCAGTCTGCCTGCGGTCGGTCAGGGGGCGTTGGGCTTGGAGTGTCGCGCAGATGACGCGGAAACACTGGCACGGATTGCCTGTTTGCTTGATCCAGAAACTGACGTGTGTGTACGGGCGGAGCGCGCCTTTAACCATCGTCTGATGGGCGGCTGCCAAGTGCCGATTGCGGGCTATGCTGTGTTGCAAGACGGTGCGCTGTGGTTGCGTGGGCGGGTCGGGAGTCTAGATGGTGCGGAGCTATTAAAAGCTGAACTCACCGGCAACGCCGCACAGGCTGAGGAGTTGGGGCGTGCCTTGGCCGAGCAATTACTCGAAATGGGTGCGGGACGATTGTTGGCGCAGCTTGATACGCATGAGCGGTAAACATGAATGGGCATCTGCTGAATACCCGACCGGCTGATCGTGCTGCGCATCTCACGCAGTCTTTACGTGCAGCAGGCCATCAGGTGTCTGAGTTACCGTTGTTGGCGTTTGAGTCGTGTCTATTAGGCGCGGCAGATCAGCAAGCGTTACAGCAGATTGCGACGCAGTCAGCGGTGGTAGTGATCAGTCCGATGGCGGCGCAGTTGGGCTTGGCACATCTGCTGCGACTAGGTGTGTCTGTACAACAAGTGGCGACACGCTGGATTGCGGTGGGGCAAGCGACGGCGCAGGTGTTGCGTCAGGCGGGTTTAGATCCGATTGTCCCTGCGCTCGAAACCAGTGAGGGCGTGGTTGCTTTGCCAGCATTTGCCGAGTTGACGGCCATGCAGTCGGTGATGATCTGGCGTGGCGAAGCCGGTCGTGAATTGATTCAGTTGCAACTGCAACAGCAACAAGTCAGTCTGAGTAGCCTAGCGTTTTATCGACGGGTTCAACCACAGGGATTGACAGATGATTGGGCACACCTCACGCACACGATGGGCTGGCCTGATGTGGTGTTGATTTCGAGTGCTGAGGCGTGGCGGCACTGGCAGCATTTGACCGGTGCACAAGCCCTACAGCCGTGGCTGCTGGTGTTGGGACAGCGCCTGTTGCAACAGTTGCAGCGGCTCACCCCGCGTGTTGTTGCGGTAGCGGACTTGCAGCCACAGACGATTGCGCACGCGTTACAAGATCTCATGCGACCACCAATACAGGAGGCAACGCCCCGATGATGTGGTTTTGGCGAGCGATTTTTTTGCTGTTGCTGCTGTTGCTGGGTGGATGGGGCTGGCAGTTGTATGCCGAGCAGCAGCTGGAGTTGGCGCGGTTAGACCAAAATCAAGCCACGCTAACGCAGCAGGTGGCTGACCTTAATGATCGTCTGGTGGCGGTGGCCAGAACACAAGCGCAGCCCAATGATGTGCTGCTGGCGCAAACCGTGACCACACCCGAACAAGCCGAGCTGATGCGCCAAAACATCCGTCAAAGCCTAACGCTTGCCCAACATGCGATACAACATGGGCAAGCAGCGGACGCCGATGCATTGCTGCTGAGTGTGCAGGCTGTCTTGCAGAGTGGTCAGTCTCAGCAGTGGTTTGCACCCGCCGTATTGCAAGGCGTGCAGCGGGCGATTCAGGCGGATCGCGCTGCGATCAGTCAGACGGCGCAGCAACAACAGACCAGCGACCAGTCACTGGAGCGTGCGCTGATACAGATCCAGCAGCAGCTTGATCAGATGGCGCGCCAAGCGCCGGTGTTACACCTGCCAGATCTGGCGCAGCCGACTGATCCCGCATCACAGCAGCACAGTGATCACGCTGAGCGCAGTTGGTTGGATCGACTGGCTCAAGTGGTATCGATTCAGCGGGTATCACCTGAGCAGCAAGTCACGCTGGCGCAGCGTGCGCTATTGTGTCGTGAGGTTGCGCTGACGGTGGGTTTGGCGCGTCATGCGCTGCGTCAGCAACAACCGGATCAGTTGCGGGCATTGCTGCGTGAAGCCATTCAACAATTGTCACGTTTGTCGGATGCGCAAGCTGTACAAGCACGGCAAAGGCTCACGCAGCTACTGGCCACACCTCTACCTGCCGCCGTACCGCTTAGAGCATTGGCCTTATTGCCTGAGCGAGCCTCATCATGAGGGTCAACCTACTGATGCTCAGCTTTTTAATGCTGCTGATGGTGGTGGCGGGTGCATTGTTTGCCAGTAGTTTGAGTCGTGATGCTGGTTATGTGCTGGTGATGTGGCAGGGTTGGCAAATGCAGACCGGCGTGGGGTTTTTTCTGCTGTTGTTGCTATGTATTGCGGTGTTTTTGGTGTTGTTACTGATGCTGTTTTCGGCGCTGTCGAGTGGCTTTGGGCGCACCGCCAAACGCCAGCAGCAAGCACAGCAGCAGATGCTGACGCAGCTACAGCATGCGATGGTCTATCAGATTTTACATGCACCCGAGCAAGCATTAGATCGTCTGAGCTTGCAGCAAGTGCAGCAACCGTCAGGCTGGTTGCGGCTGGCGCAGCTGTATTTTGCGGCGCAGATCAATCAGCAGGGTAACTTGCAGCGCTATCTGGCGGATATTCCTGATTCGCAGCAGGTGTTTGCCCAACTGATTCAGGCTGAATACTGTCTTCAGCAGCACCAGCCCGAGCAGGCATTGCCGCTCTTACTGGCCGTGTATCCGACGCTGCCTGAGCAACTGCCCACCCACTGGCAACCGGCTGTCGAGCAAGCGGTGTTGCGGTTGTGGGGGCAGTACGCCACCCAGCAGGCGTGGCTGTTTTTACAGGTGCAGCCGCGACCTGCGCTCACACCAGACGCACAACAGGCGTGGTTAGATGCGCTGTTGGCGCAAGTGGCTGCTGCATCGCAATCGCAGCGCGTATTGCTGCTGGACTATTACGACCAGCAGACCACCGAGCAGCGTTTTGCGGCGTTGCTGGCATGGTTGCGTGTGCTGTTATTGATCGCAGAGGCCGACGAGCGGGCGTGGCTGTTGGCGCTTGCCCATTTGCAACAGCAACTTGATCCGGTCGTGTTGTGGTTATGGCTGGGCTTGGCGATGCGCCCAACTCGAACAGCGCTTGAGCAAACGCAAGCCGAGCAGTTGTTCGAGTCGTTGAACCAGCGCTATCCGGCGCAGCCGAATGTCCGGCTGGCGCAGGCGTGTTGGCTACAGAGTTGCCAACAGGGGAGTGCTGCACAGCAATTATTGGCAGATTGGCCAACGACCGATTTGACTGCGCGTTTTAATCTGTTGCTGCAATTGGCGGATCAGCCGCTGTTGTATCAGCGTCTTGCGCCGGTTTTACATGATTTTGCAACCGTTGAGTCTGTGTTATGAGTTCGATCAAAGAATGCCCAGTGGTCTACCATCAGCAAGTGGCATGGGGCGATATGGATGCGTTTGGGCATGTCAATAACGTGATGTACTATCGTTATATTGAGAGCGCGCGGATTGATTATTTGACCCAAGTCGATGCGTTTGCACACGGTTTGGTCACAGTGGTGTCATCGACCAGTTGTCGGTTTTATCGTCCGGTGTATTTTCCAGATTTGCTCAAAGTCGGTGCGAGGGTAGTCGAATTGCGCAATTCGGGCTTTCGCATGTCGTATGTGCTGTATAGCAATCAACAAAATCAGATGGTTGCGACCGGTGAAGCGATTGTGGTGATGGTGGATGCCAATACCTTTGAAAAAGCCGCATTACCGATGGAGCTACGCCAAAGCATCGCCCGCTTAGAGGCCAGCATGGGGCATGATTTGCAACTGACTGAGCCACAAGAAAAAACTCGCTTGAGCGGACTGGGTCGGGCTTTGCGCGAAAACCTAGATCAGATTGTGCCAAAGATTGGTAAGTGACAAACCTAGCCTGTTGATCGACCGCAGATGAGGCTGGTTTTTTAACGAGGCCAAATAGGCGCAAGAAGCGGATGCAGCGACATTTTATGCCCTGTCGCTGCGCCATAAAACCCGTTACTTATGCAACGTAGTACACCACAACATAACGGTTTTCCGCCGCACCCGTTTCAGCGTTTTGGCTGGGAAGAACGGATTTTAAGCATTTTTTCAGATATAAAATCTGATTGACGAGCTCATCTCCTTCAATGCTTTCGATGCGGTAGAGGTTTTTGATGCGCACTGGCTCGGAGCGAAAACGCTCGATTTTGCCCAAGGCATCCATTTCGCATAGATAGGCGTGATAGGCCGATATCCGTTCTGGGGAAAACAGGTCGTACTGGCCTGTCGCAGCAGGTAAATTGCTCGCGTTATCAAAATGATCGGATTGTGCTGTAAAATTATTCATGCGCGTCACCACCTGAATCACATGCCATGCGTCGTCCACGCACCAGCGTTGGATGTAGTCAAGCTCTAGCGGATATTCTGCTGCGATAAATTCTTCAAACTTCTCTTCCGGCACGGCCACAAAAAAACCATACATCCCCATGATTACGCTCCATCTTTGTGTTTGATTGGTTTTTTGATCATATCAATCTTTAAGGGTTTATACAGCGCATCCAACGTGAGATGCGCCGTAAATTGTCGCGGTATTTTTTACAGTCGCATTTCAATGCCTTGTGCAGCCAGATAGGCTTTAGCTTCAGGAATGGTATGTTGCCCAAAGTGAAAAATACTCGCCGCCAGCACCGCATCTGCGCCACCTTGCAGGATGCCATCCGCCAAGTGCTGCAAATTACCCACACCACCCGATGCGATGGTTGGGATATTAACCCGATCATTAATCGCGCGCATTAGTCCTAGATCGTAACCGGCTTTGGTACCATCCGCGTCCATGCTGGTGACCAACAATTCACCCGCGCCGAGTCCGGCCATTTTGACCGCCCATTCAATTGCATCGATGCCAGTTTCTTTACGGCCACCATGCGTAAAGATTTCCCAGCGCGGTTGTCTATTCAAGTCGGCGACCCGCTTGGCATCGATCGCCACCACGATACACTGCGCACCAAAGCGTGCTGAGGCCTCACCGACAAATTCAGGGGTAAACACCGCTGCCGAATTAATTGATACTTTGTCCGCGCCTGCGTTCAACAAGTGGCGAATATCTTCTAGCTTGCGCACGCCACCACCGACGGTGAGCGGCACAAACACGCTCTCGGCCATTTTTTCGACCGTGCGGTAGGTAGTATCGCGACCGTGATGGGTCGCAGTAATGTCCAAAAAGGTGATTTCGTCCGCGCCTTGTTCGTTATAACGACGCGCCACTTCGACCGGATCACCAGCATCTCGAATATCTAAAAACTGTACGCCTTTCACCACGCGGCCATTATCGACATCAAGACAAGGAATAATGCGTTTGGCCAGCATGCGGCGCTCCTTAACACAGGGGACAAAATCAATGCGCTATACTAACAAACCTCTGCCATATTTGCTGTGTTGGAACGCCCATGTCTGTCTATACCGCGTTGACTGCTGCCCAAATCCAAGCGTTTGCTGACCAATATCAGCGCCGTGTACAGCACATTCAGCCGATTCAAAACGGCATCGAAAACAGCAATTGGTTTGTGGACTTTACTGATGGCGCGCAGGCGGTATTGACGTTGTTTGAGGAGTTGAGTTTTGCGCAAGCGCACAGCTTGGCAGGTTTGCTGGATGCAATTGCGCAGTCTGGCTTGCCGGTTGCTGCACCGTACCCGAATACAGCGGGTCAGCGACTCGGTTGGCTGGCGGATAAACCCGCCCAGTTCGCACCACGTCTAAGCGGTCAGCATCCGATGCGGCCGAATCAGGCACAATGTCAGGCGATGGGCGAGGGTTTGGCGCGCCTACATGTCGCCATGCAGTCGATCACGCTGGATAAACCCAACGCGCATGGGCAGGCGTGGTGGCAACAGACGGCGGCTGAACTGCGCGTGACGATGAGTGGGGATGATCAGTGCTTGCTGGATCAGTTGTTTATGCAGTTTGCCCAGATTCAAACAACAGTGGGTGAGTTGCCACGTGGGCTGATTCATGGTGATTTGTTTCGCGACAATACGTTATTTATGGATGATGCGCTGAGCGGGATGTTGGATTTTTCTGAGTGCTGTACGGATGAGTATGTGCTGGATATTGCGATCACGCTGAATGATTTTTGTAGTAGTTGGCCGAACGTTGATTTAAACCAGCAAAAATACGCGGATTTTTTGGCCGGTTATCAGCAAGTGCGGCCGTTGACCGAAGCAGAAAAAACTGCCCTGCCAGTGTATCTGGCGATGGCTGCGGGACGGTTTTGGTTGTCGCGTTTGCAAGTGGCACAGCGCAACCAAGCAGAAGGACGGGTCGGCGAGAATGTGCTGCAAAAAGACCCGAATCAGATGCGTGAGATGGTGCGGGTGCGCTTAATGGATTGCTAAATCACAACAACAGTCTGTGCCCAAATAACCGATGCTCTACTTCGGCACAGGAGTCACAACATGCAATCAGATCAGTGGCAGTTACTACAGACCTATCCCGACCAAACCGCGCTACAGATTGCGGCCACTGTCCTGCAACAGCAACAGATCGAGATATTTATTCAGCCAGATCAGCCGATTGCGGGCTTAGATCTGGGCGGGCGCTTGTATGTGCGGCCTAACCTGCATGCACACGCGCAGCAGGTATTGAGTCAAGCCGCTGTGAGCGATGCCGAGCTTGAGGCACTGGCCTTGTCGAGCCCAGCGCCAAAGGAGATTTAGAAATAAGCAATTGATTATATACATACAATCCAATTCCCTAGCATTGGATTGTATGAAGCTTCGTAAGCTGATAGGTTAAGAGGCTTTTTAAAAAATATGGAGGATAGGATGCCAAGTACTGCAATTTTCGATCTTCGCCGGAGTGGCGACCCTTTAGCTGGCTATCAGCTAGGCAAAAAAGCGATAGAGGAAGATCCATCTGACCAATGGGTACAAAGAGCTTTTGCATACTGTGCGCTCGATTTGGCAAACGCTGCGTCACAAAGGGCAGAATATGACACGGCTCAGCGGCTAATAGCTGAAGTAAATAGCCTAACATCCATACTCTCAGATGGAATTTTATTAAGATCAATTAAAAGAGCTGAGTCCCAAGCCAACCCAAATATGAAGATTTTTAATCAAGCTGTTCAGGCGAGTCGTTCAGGAAATCGACAACAGGCATTAGAGCTGTACCGATTGGCAACTGCAGAGATGCCTGATGATCAGGATGTTGCTTCGGGACTAGGCTGGGAGCTATATCATCAATTAAATATATTAGCTTCTTCCAAAGATATTGATGTCCATACCATTAGAAAGCTGCTCGCCGAATATATAAAATTAAAAAATGACAGACCGTCAACTCTACACTCTAGTATTTTGAGAGTGGCTTATAGAATTGCAGATCAAGATGGTTTTAATTATGTAAAATTTGTGAAGTTATGGGATCTGAAAAAGCTCACTGACGGTGACCATGAAAAATTTACTGCTGACAACGGAAATATCTATCCGAGTCTTGCTGAAAAAACAATCCAAAAGCTTTCTAGAAAATTAGTGGATAAACAAGAGGATTCCTTAGATTTGGTGAATTACTTTTTACCATTCTTAGATGATGCTATCGAGCGGTTTAGCGACAATAACTGGCTTGTTTATTATAAGGCTAAACTTCTACATAAAATAGGTGCTCAAGAAGCAGCACTCAGTTTTACAACTAAATTTGTCAGATCTAAGATCACTGATTTTTGGTCATGGGGCTTACTTGCTGATGTTGTTTCAGACAATGGTGATTTAGAGTCTGCTTTGTCCTGTTACTGTAAAAGCTTATTATGTCGGACAGATGAAGATTTTTTAGGTAAAATTCGTTTAAAGCTGGCTAGAATTTTACTTGAAAAAGGTTTGTTAGAAAATGCTAAATACGAGTTTGAAATGGTTTCAGCTAATTACAATAAAAATGGCTGGAAAATTCAGGAGTCACTATCCGCTCATCTAAATTCAGATTGGTATGCAAGCACAAAAGCTGTAAAAAGTAACAAAAATTTTTATCGTGAGAACGAAACAAAAGCTGATGAATTGGCTTTTGGTGATAAGCCATGGCTTAAAGGTGTCCTTGGAGATGTTTTTGAAACAAACCAAAGCCCACCAAACAAGCGCAGAAATATTTATGTATCACTCGATGACTCCGAATTTCCCATAGAAATATCCATCCCAGAAAGAAAGTATGATTTTTCAGGTATGAGTGTTAGGGATACTATTTTAGTTAAAGGAGAGTTAGATGCTAACAACAGGTTTAATGTATTTTTAATTAATCCTGCTAATTCTTTTAAATATTTAGATATTTTTAAAGACTTGATTGGCGTGATAGATCATATCAATTCAACTAGAGGTGTATTTCACTTTATGGTTGATCGAAATATAAATGGACTGATGAATATATCCGATTGTGGTTTTAATATATTAGATGGTGATGTGGTCGCTCTAAAAATGTTTAAGTATTACAGTGCGGATCTTGAGCCAAGATATAAGGCCATTTCTTGCTCTGCTACAAATATAAGGCCTAGTTCAGAGCTGATTTCTGATTTTAGTGAATTGGTCGAACATACAAATAACGGCTTGGCATTTACTCATTCTGGAATTTTTATTGATAGAAATTTAGTTGAAAAATATAAAATAGTTGAGGGGGATTGTGTTCAAGGTAAGTCGATACTAAATTTTAATAGGAGACGAAGTATATGGGGTAGAAAAGCAGTAGGTATACTCACGGTCATCAAAACTGAAAGTCTGGAAAAATATTCTGATAAGGACGACCAATTTTACGAAGAGTTGGCAGCTCCGTTCCTTGAAGACTTGAATTAGCTCTTTTGTATAGCCAGATGATAAGTTGTATATCTCCCTTACTTTCCAGTAAGGGATATTTTTTTAATCGATGTGCTGTTTTTAGGAATGGTTCTCCTTACATCAACTTCAGGGAAGTGAATTAAAAAACCATCTTCATTTTCAGACTCAATAAACCCTATTCCCCAGCTATGGTGTTCTACATGATGAGTAGTTTGCATAGTCATTGGTGGTTTTGACACGTCTAGTGGCTGGGTGGCTGATGGCTTTTGATCAACTTCAATCAAAGTTTGAGCAAGCACCTGCATTCCTTGTGGTGTCATCACGTCAGGCGTTTGCCCCAAGCAAAGACTTTTATATTCATTTGGTCCATCCAGCGCTTCAGATTCATTAATCTCGTGGGTATCTTCTTCATAGTCATCATCTTCGTCTACATCCACTATCTTCAGATTATTAACAGCAGGTGGATTTATTATTGAACATGGAAAATTTTTAGTTATTTTTCTGTGTAATTTTTGACCATTTTTGTCTTCACAGCTGACATCGTATCTATCATCTTCAAAATTATTAATCGTACATAAGCCAAATATAGGATGTTGGAATTGAGATCCATTTGGAAGAATCGTAATTTTGGGCTTATTAGGGTCATCAGACTGATAATCGCGTTTAAATTGGCTAATTAAGATCTCTGGAATCGGGTTGATTTGATTGATTTGCGCACGATCAAAATCAAATAAAAAACGTGATGGAATTTTATTGGCTCCACGCGAGTCACGCCCTTCGGACTCTGTAATATAAAGTAGTTCTTCAGCACGAGTAAATGCAACATATGCTAGCCGCCGCTCTTCCTCAAATAAAGCTGGACTCGCTAATGATTTTGCACTGGGCATAGATTTATCATTAAAACAGGGTAAAAAAACCACTTTAAATTCTAAACCTTTAGATGAATGTATTGTCATAATTTTAACTTCATTTTTGCTTTCATCATCTTCAGCTTTTCGCGATAACTCGTCAACTAATGCAATGTAGTCCGATAGTGAAACAGGTTGTTGCCTTCTGTCTTCTAACAAAACCACTGATTCGACCAGATCTTCAATGTTTGTGATGCGGTCTTGATTTGAACCCTCACAGATGTAGTTGTAATAACCAGAAACACGAATAACGTTATGGACTAAATCAGATAGACGCCAATCTGATTTTTTTTGTCTAATCATTTCAATGGTTCTAATGTATTCTACAGCTTTAGTGTTTTTTAAAATGCTACTGTTAGTGTTAGCTAGAGATTGCAGTGCTTCATAATATGAGCATAAATTCAAGTGTGAATGTGCAATAATTTTTTTAACTGTTTCATCGCCTATGCCACGCTTTGGTACATTTATGCTTAGTTCAAAAGCTTTGTTATCGTTGCTATGTGCCATTCTGACGTAAGCAAGAGCAGTTTTAATTTCTGATCGTGCGTAAAATTTAATCCCATCTGCAATAGTGTATGGAACTCCGTCTTTAACAAAAGCAGCCTCTAGTGGTTTTTTGTTCTTGTGTGAGCGCACTAAAATGGCAATGTCTTTGTATTGGTAATTATTTTTAATTAATTTTTTTATTTCTTGTGTGATATATTCAAACTCATCTCGATCGTATTTTCCATGATAGTGTGTTACTTTTTGACCAGTAAATGGATTGCCATCTGAATTTTTTTTAACAGGGTATGAAGCCTTGTCAATTCTATTTTTATTTTTTTGGATCATCTCATTAGACAATTTCACAATACAATGGCTAGAACGATAGTTCTCATTTAAGAATAAGTCCGTTACGTTTGGGAAATATGTATTGAAATTAAGAAATATTTCTACATTTCCTCCTTTAAAGGAGTAAATAGCCTGATCTGGGTCGCCCACAACAAAAAGGTTTTTATGCTTTTTTGATAATAATTCAATCAGTGCAAGTTCTTTTTTATTGCTGTCTTGAAACTCATCAACCATAATGTATTGTAAGCGATCCTGCCATTTTTCAAGAACATCATGATGGTGAGCAAATAGATAATGTGTAAAATTCAGTAAGTCAGAAAAATCCAAGTTTGTATCCTTAATTTGTCTGGCTAAATAATTTGCTACGACCAAGCCGTGTGATGATAATCTTTGAGTATTTTCTTCATACGAATAATCTATGCTATTAATAGTTATTTCTGGGATGTAATGCTTGATGAGAGAGAATTTTGGTTCTGACTTATATTCTATGATTTTAAGTTTAATCTCTTTCATCTCGCCATCTTTTAATTTTAAATTTAAATCTTGGTAGATTTTACGGATTATTTCTTCTTGTTCATCTTCGCCAATTACACTGTAGCCTTTGTTAAAATGTAGACGATAAATATCCTCTAGCAATACCTTATGACAAAAGCCTTGATAAGTGCTAATAAGTGATCCTTCAGCCTGCGATCCACTCATATCACGGATTCTCTTTCGCATTTCATCAGCAGCTTTGCGTGTAAATGTAATACATAGAATGCTCTCAAGAGGAATCCAAGCATATTCAGCTAGGTAAATGAAACGAGCTGCAAGTGTTTTTGTTTTTCCAGAACCTGCCCCAGCAGTTAGGCGAATGTAACCGTCTATCTTGCTGGCGGCTTTTTTCTGAGCAGTGTTTAGGCCATGCAGGTCAAATAACTCCTCACCATAAAAACTTTCATTCTCAATCATTTCGGCGACTCCTCTACCAGTGATGTGTTGACGTATCTTTGCAAGATTTCGGATAGTGCAGAGCTAAACTCGGTTTCGTTGATTTTCATCAACGTTGTCAGCTTCATTCTAGCATTTCTATACAATTTAAAACGAGTGGTGATCCCACTTCGTTCAATGTATAAGTGCAGCTCGTATTCAAGTTCACGATGACTAATTAGCTTAAAATCATTTTTTTCTAAATCATTTTTTATGTTTGCTAGTAAAAATTTAAATGGCTGGCGTGGATCAAAATCTTGCTCGATTGGCCGATATAAAAGGTGTGCTTTTTGTCTTGCCCGAGTGATAGCAGTATATAACCATTTAAAGCCGCCTTCGGTTTTTAAATCATTTTGAGGACGATATAGACTGATGTATGCTTCATCCCACTCACCACCTTGGGCTTTATGGCAGGTAATCGCATAACCAAAGCTCACATGTAGTGCGTTAAAGTTTGGATCGGTTTTAATTTTTTTGATATATTCCTGTGTTTTTGGCTTTAAATCAGGGTTTCTTTTTCTGAAATCAATAATGAGTGCGCGGAGCTGATTATTTGAATTTTCTTGGTTAATTTTCCATAGTTTATGGGATAAAATCTTACAAGTAAAATGCATGTTGTTTTGTGGGTCAAACAAACTAACAGTTAAGAATTTTAGATTAACAGTTATAGATTGTTTATCATATAAAAACGAGGTTGGTCGGCTCTCTTCTGCGCCTACCGCAGTAACATATAAAAAATCACCATTGTATAGTTTTTTCTCGTTTATCCAACAGCTCCTATTTAGGATCAGCCGTTCTGATTTTTCTAAAAAATCAGCTGAAAAATGGCTTTTTTCACGAAATTTATGATTTATTTGGTGGACTTCTTCATTGGTATAAGCAATAAAAATGGATTTTTCTTTGTAGTCCCACATATACGCGTCAAGTGCTTTATCTAGATCAATATCCGAAATACCATCAGAGTTTACCTCTATAGGCAGTTGTAAAAAGCTTTTTTTTACTATTTTTTCGCTGAGCAGGTTTGATGTTTTTAGAATTGTACTATCAGCATCCTGACGATAGACCTTATTAAGACTGATTTTTGCAATATTTTTATGAGAGAAATTTTTAAGTCTTTCTACATCTAATGTGATTGAACTTCTCTCATTGATAGGTGGCAACTGGTAAGCATCTCCAACAAAAATCACTTTGCGGCAGGTGTTCTGCACATCAATAAAGCTTAGTAGGTCGTTTAATAGAAATCCGGTTCCAAATTTTAGCAGTGGATCACTATTATCTTGATTGGATAGCATGGATGACTCGTCAATTATAATCACTGCATCCTGTGTTATGTCTGGTTTTTTAAGCTTAAATTGAACAATTTCAGATTTTTGATCATCTGATTCTTTTTTTTCATACAAGAACGAATGAATTGTAGAAGGTTGTACTTCCGTAATATTACGGAGTCGCGCAGCTAAATTCCTCGTAGCGCGTCCCGTTGGCGCAAGCAAATAATAGTCAATACTAGCATGGTTGAGATAGCAAGCAATTTGACCAATCAAGTGTGTTTTGCCGCTACCAGCAGCACCTTCAATCACTAAAAAATCCAAATCGCTTTCGATGAATGATCTTATCTTTTTTTCATGTTCCATGTGCATAGATCCTTTCTCTCCACTGCCGTGGAGAGATATTTGCATATATCAGCCGAGTAAAAGTAAAATATAATTAAGCATCCAACAACATCTGCGCTTCTCTGAGATTGAGCGTACCTTCATAGATCGCCCGACCGGTAATCGCGCCCAAGATACCCGCTTTACCTTTTAGGCCACGAATATCGTCCAGATTGGTCACACCACCCGATGCAATCACCGGCAGGCCACAAGCTTGGGCGAGGTGCACGGTTTGATCCATATTCACGCCTTGCATCATGCCGTCACGCGCAATGTCGGTATACACAATCGACGACACACCTGCATGTGCAAAGCGAATCGCAAGATCAGTGGCTTTGACGTTGGTGACATTTGCCCAGCCATCGGTGGCGACTAGACCATCTTTGGCATCGATGCCGACGATGATATGTCCAGCAAATTCACGGCAAGCTTGCTCGACAAATTCAGGATCTTGCACGGCCTTCGTACCAATAATCACAAACGATACACCGGCTTCGAGGTAGTGCCGAATCGTCTCCAGCGAGCGAATACCGCCGCCGATCTGAATCGGCAGTTCGGGGTGCGCGCGTGCGATGCTTTCCACCACGTTTTTATGAATCGGTGTGCCTGCAAAAGCACCGTTGAGATCCACCAAGTGCAAGCGCCGCGCACCTTGGTCAACCCAATGCGTGGCAGTCGCTACCGGATCATCCGAAAACACGGTATCGTCTTCCATGCGGCCTTGTTTTAGGCGCACACATTGGCCGTCTTTGAGGTCAATTGCAGGGATAATCAGCATGATACATTCCTAAATCGGTATAGGGCTAAATACGCCATTCGACAAAATTTTTCAGTAACTGTAAGCCAGCCGTG
>Ga0209599_10000996_pt1 | contig 14864 bp, 21 predicted proteins | sample Shrwel_input2_FT_FD_187534 | JGI IMG/M metagenome (GOLD analysis project Ga0209599, IMG submission 187534) | Subsurface microbial communities from deep shales in Ohio, USA - Utica-3 well 1 S input2 FT (SPAdes) (version 2) ... | reverse complement strand
ATCACCCTAACTTTGGCTTCAACTGCGACAAGTACCCAGCCAATTATTGTGTTATTTTTTATGGTTCTGAGGTAATCTCAGTTTTTAATTTTGTTGTGGGTACTTGCGCGTTAAGCGAGTAGTTAGAAACTTTTACTAAGGGCTAATAAGGAAGAGTATGAATAGTGCAGCCATACGTGATAGATTAGCAGTCAGTATTGAAAAAGAATTTTATTTTGAATCATTGTTTATTCTAGCGTCTTTATTAGAAGGGCTTACAAAGAAATATAACAAAGCCTCAACAGGGTCAAATGAACGAATTTCATTTGATGATTCAATAGAGTTCATTTTTGGAAAAAATTTGATCTCGGCAGAGATATATACGAGGCTAACAACATGGCGAAACGATAGAAATACAATTGTTCACGATTTAGTAACTAGAACAATTGATGAGCAACGCTTACAGGCCATCATAACAGAAGGCAAAGAGTTATTAGAAGTTTTGGATGAGGTACTCAAATGACTAGACTAACAAAAAAAGGAATTGTGATTTCATCCTTAATCGACAAGTCCACCTTAGCCTTGTCAGAGGGCTTTTATTTGGAAGTAATTTTTCTTTCTCATGTAATAATTGAGGAACGCTTAAAAAGTACGTTATTAAAAGTATATAAAAACCTTGGTGAGAGAAATAAAATTCCAGGCTGCATAAAAAAGATAAAAAATTTAAAAGAAGACAAGTTATATTTATTTGACGTATATTTTAAAGATGATCTTTTGAAAAAAATATTGAGCTGGAAAAAACAAAAACGCGACCCCCTAATTCATGAAATAGAGCAAAATTATGACTTAATTAACAGCTCAAACGAATTAGAAAGCATAGCCAAAGACGGTAATAAATTAGTAAGAGATTTAAGCACTGCTATTATGAAATGGAAAAGAGATGTGAAAAGACAAAAGCTTATTACATAAACTCTATCGTCTTACCTAACTCAAGTGCGGTATTTGCGCCGTGTAATGGACGTTTCTAACTTTTGCGTCAAGTGCGACAAGCACCCAGCCCATTACGGGGCTATTTTTGAATTCAGTGATTACTGAGTCTTTGTTTATTTTGTTGTGGGTGCTTTCGCCTTACGCGAGTAGTTAGTCGCTTTCAAGTTTAAAGCGTTTTGAGTTATTGGCGATTGCAACGGATTTTTTCATCGCTAGCTTTTGGTTATTTAATCAAGTGAAGGCTAGGGCAGTCGTCATGCCCTTTGTCATCAGGTTGTGTTGACTGTCAAGGTTGTTTTCGGTGCTTTGATAAATCAGCTAAAGCCTCGCTAAACAAAAAACTAAGGCGACTTTCTTCGCGATGCCATTTGTAAAACTGTTCTTATTGGGTTATTTTTAAAGGCTTACACGCGGCAGCAAGTGTGATGTTTTCGTAGGTTTGGTAAAAGTGTTTTGTTTGTGCTTTAGCGTCTAACTTGGCATTCAACAAGGATAACACCCCAGCCTTTATTTGAGTTGTTTTTAATGATTTTGGGTATATTTCACGGCTTATGTTGTTGTGGGGTGTTACCTGTTAATGCAATAGTTAGATTAAATATGACAATAACTTTACCTCCTGTTGCAATTTGCACTATTTGTAGAGCAACTACGCATACTACTTCATTAATTAATATGCCTTGTAACAAACGTATTGATTCTAGAGGAAAACGTTGTAATGGTTGCTTTGGAAGTGCATTAGTCAAAAGTGACTGGGATAGATGCCAGTCTTGTGAAGCTAAGGGGCGTATAAACCAATCAAAATGTGAACAATGCAATGGTGATGGTTGGATTTATATTCGTTGTTAAGTTATTTTAATATTTAACGTAAATGAATGAGGCATATATATGGACGTACTAGATAAGCCTAATACTTCATTAGCTATCCGCATAATTAAGTTTTTCGGGTTTAGTCTTGTTGGGCTTGTCATTTTAAGTGCAAGTTACTTAGGTGCTGACAATCCTGTTGCACTGGGAATGTTGGTCGGTGGTATTAGCTCAGGTATATTGTCGATTATTGGTATAATATGGCTCACTAGACGTGCTAATAAGAAGCTGACAAGAAAAAAATTTATTTGGTCTTCTTTTCTTGGAGTTGTTATTGGAAATGTATTAGCCAAAGTTATTTTTACACAAGGAAATCTAATTGATAATGTTGCCTTCGGAGTAGGTGCTGGATTATCAAGTGGCTTTTTTATAACGCTTGCATTCTTATCACTTCGCGCTGCTGTGTTATCATTTAGTGTGAAATAATCTAACTTGGCATTCAACAAGGATAACACCCCAGCTTTTATTTGAGTTTTTTATAATAATTTTGATAACATTTCACGGCTTATGTTGTTGTGGGGTGTTACCTGTTAATGCAGTAGTTAGTCGCTTTCAAGTTTAAAGCGTTTTGAGTTATTGGCGATTGCAACGGATTTTTTCATCGCTAGCTTTTGGTTATTTAATCAAGTGAAGGCTAGGGCAGTCGTCATGCCCTTTGTCATCAGGTTGTGTTGACTGTCAAGGTTGTTTTCGGTGCTTTGATAAATCAGCTAAAGCCTCGCTAAACAAAAAACTAAGGCGACTTTCTTCGCGATGCCATTTGTAAAACTGTTCTTATTGGGTTATTTTTAAAGGCTTACACGCGGCAGCAAGTGTGATGTTTTCGTAGGTTTGGTAAAAGTGTTTTGTTTGTGCTTTAGCGTCTAACTTGGCATTCAACAAGGATAACACCCCAGCCTTTATTTGAGTTGTTTTTAATGATTTTGGGTATATTTCACGGCTTATGTTGTTGTGGGGTGTTACCTGTTAATGCAATAGTTAGATTAAATATGACAATAACTTTACCTCCTGTTGCAATTTGCACTATTTGTAGAGCAACTACGCATACTACTTCATTAATTAATATGCCTTGTAACAAACGTATTGATTCTAGAGGAAAACGTTGTAATGGTTGCTTTGGAAGTGCATTAGTCAAAAGTGACTGGGATAGATGCCAGTCTTGTGAAGCTAAGGGGCGTATAAACCAATCAAAATGTGAACAATGCAATGGTGATGGTTGGATTTATATTCGTTGTTAAGTTATTTTAATATTTAACGTAAATGAATGAGGCATATATATGGACGTACTAGATAAGCCTAATACTTCATTAGCTATCCGCATAATTAAGTTTTTCGGGTTTAGTCTTGTTGGGCTTGTCATTTTAAGTGCAAGTTACTTAGGTGCTGACAATCCTGTTGCACTGGGAATGTTGGTCGGTGGTATTAGCTCAGGTATATTGTCGATTATTGGTATAATATGGCTCACTAGACGTGCTAATAAGAAGCTGACAAGAAAAAAATTTATTTGGTCTTCTTTTCTTGGAGTTGTTATTGGAAATGTATTAGCCAAAGTTATTTTTACACAAGGAAATCTAATTGATAATGTTGCCTTCGGAGTAGGTGCTGGATTATCAAGTGGCTTTTTTATAACGCTTGCATTCTTATCACTTCGCGCTGCTGTGTTATCATTTAGTGTGAAATAATCTAACTTGGCATTCAACAAGGATAACACCCCAGCTTTTATTTGAGTTTTTTATAATAATTTTGATAACATTTCACGGCTTATGTTGTTGTGGGGTGTTACCTGTTAATGCAGTAGTTATGCACTAGGTGTTAGTTGAAAATTATCAGTTTGATTTTTTAAATACTAAAAAGGAAAGACTTCTGATGAGGCAGTACAGTGTAAGCCCTACAGCTAGGTTATGGAATATGGACGATAAAAGCCTAGAAAGAGACCTTTATGACTATAATATCAAAATAAAACACGATCCAAGCAATCACGAATTATATCTCAAAAGAGCGACAGTTAATGAAATGATGGGGGCGTATAGTTGCGCAGCGAAAGATTTAACATGTGCAATGAATTTAGATCCAGAAAAAAAACGGTTTTATCTTTATCGAAGATATCAGCAATATATGCTTAAAGGTAATTTTAAAAATGCTTTAGAGGATATTTTAGAAGCAATAAGTCTTGCACCAGATGAAAGTTATTTAGAGGCTCACGCATATGTGTATAAGCAGATGGGACAGATAGACAAAGCCATTGAAGTATTAAGCGAAGGAATAAAAAAAGCACCTGAAAAACGTTATTTGTATTTGTATAGAGCTGCATTTTATGAAGGAATAGGATGTTTTCAAGAAGCTATTTCAGATGTTACGCACGCTATAAATATGAGTCAAACGCCATGGATTTATTATCATGATAGAGTTAGTATTTATTTAAAAAGCAAGCAATATGACGAAGCACTAAATGACTGTAATAAATGTATAGAATCCAATCCCAAAGATTGGACACATTACAGAATGCGATCCGAAGTTTATGAAGCAATGGGGAAAAAAGATCATGCAAATAGTGATTATCAAATGAGTTTAGAATACAATCCATCAATTGTTCGTTGAGTGATGTAGTGATAATTTTAAGAAATATTTTTATATGTTGTTGCTGTTAATTGCATAACTTGCGCGTCAAGTGTGACAAGCACCCAGCCGCTTACGGGGCAATTTTCAGGTTCAGTGATTACTGAGTTTTTGTTTATTTTGTTGTAGGGTGCTTGCACCTTACGCGAATAGTTAGGCTTTTTACGATGTATTCTTTGTTCGAGCGATTCTTAAATACCACTTCGATGATGGATGCTGAAATTGAATTACTTGGACAAGGTCTAGCAGCTATTCCTATCTTAGAGTCACTATTTAGTGGTGAGGCCAAGAATCAATTTGGCATACCTTACCGAGAGCTAGGTTTGCCTCTTCGTTGTGGATTGGAAGTTGCCCGTAGATTAGGTCGGCTAGCAAAGCCTTTGGAGGCTTACCTCCGAGAAGAGCTACGCAGTGGAAACTTTGTCGCTGCTATGGCTCTTGGTGCTCTGGAGTCACTAGAGGATGAATCTATTAGTTCGCTAGCCTTTGCGCTAAATGATTCAAAGAGTGTAGATTTGCCATATGAGTCAGCATGCGCACTTATCAGATGCGGTCAATCTACACATCCAACTGTTACTGCTGTGACCTCTTCCTCTATTCGTGCTGCTAAAGTGCTAGAAAAAGTGACTACACATTTTGCAAAGGTAGGGCAGAATGTATAGCGTCCCAAGTGTTGAAGTTTGCCATCTGTACAGTTTGGCTATGTGAATGGTGTCTTTTTCTCGCTCGCCGCCTAACTTTGCGCTCAAGTGGGATAACGCCCCAGCCGATTACGGGGAAATTTTTGATGGTACTGAGGTACGTCTCAGGTTTTATTTTGCTGTGGGGACGTTACCCCTTAGCGCAGGTAGTTAGACAATTATGAGGGAGGCACTATGGGTTTAATACGTTATTATGTTGCTGTTTCAAAAAGCCAATTAGAAGAAATATCTAAAGATTATGATGATTACGAAGAAGCTGTGGATGATGTATGTAACGAGCGTAGTGACGATGTGTGCAAATTAGGCGAAGAATTTATTCTGATTGAGTTTTTGGTTGGCCAATATGCTGAAGGGTTTGACAATACATTATCCATTCCCTTTAAAGATGTGATAGGTAGAGTTGATTTTGATGAACGTCAAGAATTTTATCTTGATGTTAATAGTGTCCGCCTGATAGCAGATAAGTTTAATAAATTTAGCGATGATGAATTTAGGCTTAGATTTAATTCGATTGAATTTAAAGCAGAGTTAGAACAAAATAAATTTATGAGAGATATATTTTCTCATTTAGAGTTTGGTAGTGGTGTAGATTTTGGCGATGAGTCTTATTTTCAGGGTTTATTAGATTCATTTAGAAAGTTGTCAAATTTTTTTATAAGTGTGGAAAAGAAAAAATACGTAATACTTTTTTTCGATGTCTAACTTCGGCTTCAACTGCGACAAGTACCCAGCCGATTATTGTGTTATTTTTTATGGTTCTGAGGTAATCTCAGTTTCTAATTTTGTTGTGGGTACTTGCGCGTTAAGCGGGTAGTTAGAAATTTTAATAAAAATAATTTATTTAGGGATTAAATATTATGAGCGAACCCGTAAAATGGAAAAATAGACTTTTATCATCAAGTGTTCCTATGGAGTATGAAGTCTCCAAAATATTGGCCAGTGAAAAATTCGCTATAGATGCGGATTACTCATATTCTCGTATTGATGCTACAGTCTCGAACACTTTAAAAGATTTTTCTGTTGACATAAAAGCCACAGCATATCCACCATATGATGATGCTAATGAATTGCATGCATCATTAACCTTGTTTGTAGAGTGTAAGCATAGGCATCGTACTAATAAATGGTTGTTTTTCCCTGATCCCAATGAGGATGGTTTCTCATCATTCACACTTGGGAGGACAATACATGCTGTTGATGAGTTTAGCTCTTATTTCCTAGATTCAAACTGCACTGTCTCGTTCGATGAAGATGCAATATTTTGTATAAAAGGCGTTGAAATTGACTTAAACAATGGGAATGTAATTGAGTCTGAAATTAAGCATGGCTTGGCACAATTGCAATATGCACTTCCTCAATATTTAGCGGAGGAAATAAAATTTAATGTTTTAAATTTCGGAGATGATGAAGAAAATAGGCCATTTTTTTATTGCTCGATATTACTCACGACCTCTGAAATATATCTTGCAAAATCTAACACGACCATAAAATCGGTTGAGGATTCAAGCTCAATTGATGATTTCTCCAGTAAAGTGCCCTATGTTATTGTTTATAATGACTATAGCCCAGACTTTGATAAACATAGAGAAAGAGCTTGTAATCCACTTATCGATCTTATTGATTCTTTGTCACTTGAAAACTTGGAAGCTCTAAGAGTTCAAGGTAAAGAGTACGAACATCTGTTGCCATTACGCTTGTGTGAAGACTTGATAGAATCTAATGGGCGTGGCATTCATGGTTTTTTCTCTCAAACTATCGTTTGCTCTATTGAGCATTTCCCTAGTCTTGTGCAAAAAATAAAAGAAATTGTAAAAAGAGCTGTAGCAAATCTTTCAAAGGAAGGAGGCAAAAATGTTATTCTGGGCATATGATTTCTAACTTTCGCGTCAAGTGCGACAAGCACCCAGCCGATTATTGTGTTATTTTTGATGGTTCTGAGGTAATCTCAGTTTTTGATTTTGTTGTGGGTGCTTGCGCCTTACGCAGGTAGTTAGAGATTTTTCTAGGCTTGCCAAAAGTTTACTTGTGTGTTAACTTTTGGCTATGCGAACCATCATATTTTATAAGTTTGACAGTGGCGAATGTCCTGTTGCAGATTTCCTAGATCAATTGACATCTAAACAAGCTCAAAAAGTTGCTTGGGTTTTGCAATTGGTCGAGGAATTGGATGTTGTACCAGTAACATATTTCAAAAAACTGGTTAACACCGACAATATTTGGGAAGTTCGTGTACAAATAGGCAATGATATTTTGAGATTCTTGGGTTTTCTAGATGACGGCAATTTTGTTGTGCTAACAAATGGTTTTCAAAAGAAAACGCAGAAAACACCAAGGCCAGAAATAGATATTGCTGAAAGTCGTAAGCGAGACTATTTCCAACGCAAGCGGGAGAGCAAATAATGAGTGACTTACAACGTTATATTCAAAATCGTAAAATTGAAGACGCTGCTTTTGCAGAAGGCTTTGATGAGGGTTATAAGACTTTCAAAATTGGCGTGCTTTTACGTCAATTGCGAGAAGAAACTGGTATGACACAAACTGAAATTGCAGAAAAATTACATACTAATAAATCAGCGATTTCGCGAATTGAAAACCACTCCGAAGATGTTAAGTTGTCAACACTTGAGAAATTTGCAAGTGCATTAGGTAGGCGTTTGGAAGTTCGGATTGCATAACTTGAGTTGTGTACTCTCTAACTTTTGCTTCAACAGCGACAAGTACCCAGCCAATTATTGTGTTATTTTTTATGGTTCTGAGGTAATCTCAGTTTTCAATTTTGTTGTGGGTACTTGCGCGTTAAGCGGGTAGTTAGTCGCTTTCAAGTTTAAAGAGTTTTGAGTTATTGGCGATTGCAACGGTGTTGTTCATCGCTAGCTTTTGGTTATTAACGAAAGTGAAGGCTAGGGCAGTCGTTATACCGTTTATAATTAGGCTATTTTGACTGTCAAGGTTGCTTTCAGTGCTTTGATAAATCAGCTAAAGCCTCGCTAAACGAAAAACTAAGGCGACTTTCTTCGCAATGCCGTTTGTAAATATTTTCTTATTAGGTTATTTTTGAAGTCTGAAACGCGGCGGCTGATGTGATGTTTTCGTAGGTTTGGTTAAAGTGTCTTGTTTGTGCTTTAGCGTCTAACTTGGCATTCAACAAGGATAACACCCCAGCCTTTATTTGAGTTGTTTTTAATAATATGGATAACATTTCACGGCTTACTTTGTTGTGGGGTGTTACCTGTTAATGCAATAGTTAGGTTTCTATGAAGGAATTTCGCAAGGAAGATATTAAACAATTGATAGGCATTGAAGAACACATAAGAACTCATTCATTTATGTACTATGGTAGCCACCAAATAACCCCTTTAGAAGTTAGCAAGTCAATTGAAATTACTGCAAAAACTCTTGGTTCACATATAACTAAATTTGAAAGGCTCGGTGAGTGGTGGTATTTCTGTGCTGATACTGATTGGATTTTTAATTCAGAATTTAAATTAAATAGCATTGAACAAGTTTTTACTGAGTTTTGTCCATTTCCAGAATTTAAAAGACCAAACGTTTTTAGGTTTGAAGTACTATGTATGCCTTTTGCTTCTGATGTATTTACATTTGCAAATAATGAATTTATTTTACTTAAAGGTACTTTACCAACACTTGATGAAGTGAATACCTACAAACAACATCTTGGACAGTGGGCGCGTATTATTGGTTATAAATTCAAGCACCTAAGTTATGATTAAACCTAACTTCGGCTTCAACAGCGACAAGTACCCAGCCAATTATTGTTCACTTTTTGATGGTTCTGAGGTAATCTCAGTTTTTAATTTTGTTGTTGGGTACTTGCGCGTTAAGCGGGTAGTTAGTCGCTATTAAGTTTAAAGCAATTTGAGTAATTGACGATTGCAACGGTTGATTTCATCGTTAGCTTTTGGTTATTTAATCAAGTGAAGGCTAGGGCGGTCGTTATGCCGTTTGTAATAAGGCTGTTTTGACTGTCAAGGTTGCTTTCAGTGCTGAATTGATAATAAAAAGCCTCGCTAAACGAAAAACTAAGGCGACTTTCTTCGCAATGCCGTTTGTAAAATTGTTCTTATTGGGGTATTTTTAAAGGCTGAAACGCGGCGGCTGATGTGATGTTTTCGTAGGTTTAGTTAAAGTGTTTTGTTTGTGTTTTAGCGTCTAACTTAACGCTCAAGTGGGATAACGCCCCAGCCGATGATTGAGTCTTTTTCACATTCAGTGATTACTGAGTTTTTATTTATTTTGTTGTGAGGACGTTACCCCTTAGCGTGGTAGTTAGGCATAAAAAATTAAGGGATTTTATGAAGTTACATACATCACTGTTGGTTTGTTCATTTTTATCTATTCTAGTCGTTCCTTGCTCTGCTTTGGCTTTGGATTGTCAGAATCCACAAACACAAACAGATATGAACCAATGCTCATCTTCCGATTTGACGCGAGAAACAAAAAAAATAAATAAGACTTACAACGACTTTCGAGCGAAGTTAAACCCATCGCAAAAACAACAACTCAAAGAAGTTCAGTTAGCGTGGATTAAATTCAAAGACTTGGCATGTCAATTTGAAGCTTCTGGTGTTGAAGGTGGGTCAGCTCATTCAATGGTTTTAGCTAGTTGCCTTGCAGAAAAAACACTTCAACGTAACAAAGAACTAGAAGCTTTAGGTAATTGCCAAGAGGGTGATTTAAGTTGCCCTTCATGGTAATCGTAGTAAGTGAGGCTGGCACTTGGAGTTGGGTATATACATATAATTGTGTCGTATCTGCCTAACTTCGGCATCAACTGCGACAAGTACCCAGCCAATTATTGTGTTAATTTTAATGGTTCTGAGGTAATCTCAGTTTTTAATTTTGTTGTGGGTACTTGCGCGTTATGCGGGTAGTTAGGATTTTTACGTTTATGAAGCGTTTAATTGTCTCGGCCGTAGAACCATACAGTGTTGGAGATGAATGCGCTTCGGTCACTTTGTGCAGCGAGCAAGCTGAGATTGTGGCTTTCTCTCATCAATGTGACCTGAAAATAGGCGAAAAAATTGAGAATCGACTTTCTATTTTGGATGGTGAAGTGCGATCTGCATATCTATCTGATTGGTCTGATGAAGCAAAGAAAGCCCTTTCTGTTCATAAACTTGAGCGAATTGACCATTATGCGTATCGTGGTACTGGTCAGGTAATTAATGAACCTGAAGGTCTTGTCGAGGTTCTCGGATTCATTATTGATTTTGGAAGTGTTCCCTGTGATGGTGCGGTCGAATTTGAGATTGATCGCTTTGATATATGAAGCATAAACGCACTAGCATCATCCTAACTTTCGCATCAACAGCGACAAGCACCCAGCCAATTATTGTGTTATTTTTGATGGTTCTGAGGTAATCTCAGTTTTTAATTTTGTTGTGGGTACTTGCGCGTTATGCGGGTAGTTAGAACTGCTAATAACAAGTCATTGACGCAAAAGAAAGATTGTCTTGATATAGCATATTTGCTATTATTCAAATATGACTTACACTATTCATTATTACAGCTCTAGCGTTCAAGCTGAATTGTTTGCTTTGCCTGAAACATTGCAAGGTAAGTATGTGCGGCTTGCTGAACGTATGGAAATTTTCGGGGCTAATTTAGGTGCGCCGCATACCAAAGCCTTTGGCGACGGACTTTTTGAGCTGAGGCTCAAAGGTGCAGAAGGCATAGCGCGAGTATTTTATTGTACTTTGGTTGGTCAAAAAATTGTGATGTTGCACAGCTTTATCAAAAAGACTCAAAAAACACCACATTCTGAATTAGCGATAGCCCTACAACGCATGAAGGAGGTAAAGTAAAATGCTTAGTCATGCCGAACTTAAAGCTAAAATGTTGTCCAATCCTGTAGTTAAAGCAGAGTACGACCGTTTAGCACCTGAAATGGCCTTATTAGATGAGTTTCTTCGCGCCCGTATGGATGCTGGTTTAACTCAAGCACAAGTTGCAGAGCGTATGAATACGCAACCGCCAGTTGTGTCTCGTCTTGAAGGCTCATTAATGTCGGGAAAACATTCTCCTAGTTTAGCAACTTTACGGAAATATGCTGAAGCTGTAGGCTGTAAACTAGAAATCCATTTAACACCACAAGCTTAGTTTTCATCGCTAGGCATTTCTAACTTCGGCATCAACTGCGACAAGTACCCAGCCGATTATTGCGTTATTTTTTATGGTTCTGAGGTAATCTCAGTTTTTGATTTTGTTGTGGGTACTTGCGCGTTATGCGGGTAGTTAGATTTTTATGACATTCATTTATTCTCCTCCTTATGACAGCCCAATTGAGGATATGTTTGCATGTCATTTGTCTAAATTTATAGCTAAAAATATTTTGGTGAAGACACAAGTCTCAGTTAACACCATTTGTGGCTGTTTTGTTTTGGACTTTGTTCTTGAATCTCCACGCATTGGGAAAATTGCAATTGAATGCGATGGTCGTGATTTTCATGATGAAAGCCGTGATGAATGGCGTGACGCTATGATTCTTGGTGAAAAAATGGTTGATAAAATATATAGAATAAGAGGTAGTGACATTTACTATCACATATATGATGTTTTGTACTGTATATCCACCCTTGAATCTGAAGTAATGTCTGAGCGTGGCGTTTTGCATCTTGACTCGCTAGCAACATCTGAGGCAAAGTCTTTAGAGTTTAGCCGTAAATGCGATTTATACTCAATATATTATCCTAGAAATGAAGACGATGATATTGAGCCAAGCCTGAAGTTGGAGAAACGAGAAATTTTTATTCCAAAAGGCGAGCGCAGATTTTGGCAGGCAGCCTATAAGTTTGCTTGCTCTATAGGTGGTGGACGTTTAGACGATGTAATAGCCAGTTATCGTAAAAAATAATCTAACTTCGGCTTCAACTGCGACAAGTACCCAGCCAATTATTGTGTTATTTTTGATGGTTCTGAGGTAATCTCAGTTTGTAATTTTGTTGTGGGTACTTGCGCGTTAAGCGGGTAGTTAGAACCCGTCTTTAAGTCCTTATTTAATATGGATTCCATAAAAATATTGACTATGGTTTATGGAATCCACTACTATATCTGCATAGAGTCAATTCCTAAGGAATCTTGTACGTGGAAAAATCAACTCCACATTACCGTCTTGCTGATGTTCAAGCCGCTATTGCAGCTCAAGGTATCAATACGTTTACGATGACGGCGCAAGAAGGCTTAGCACGAATGGGTCTGACTCCTGCGGAAGCGATTGCTGTTGTATGTACTATGCAACGTGGCAGCTTCTACAAAAGTATGACCACACATGCTAATCATCGAGTCTGGCAAGATGTGTATCACGTCCATACTCAATATGGTTTAGCTTATGTCAAAGTCACTTTGTGGCCAGATAGTCGTGTGGTTATTCAATTCAAGGGGAAATAAACCATGAGTAAATTATGTATCTCTTGTGGTAATGACCACATGCAGCATGAGAGCCGAAACCTTACATTCACCTATAAAACTCAGAATGTAGTAGTTGAAGCTGTTCAAGGTTGGTATTGTCCTGAGTGTGGCGAGGCATATCTTGAGGATAATGGCCGCTATGCTGAAGCATGTGCTGCATTGGTTCGGCAAACGACAGCAACAGAAGCTGCACTTATTCGGGACGCACGTAAAAAATTAGGTTTGACGCAACGAGAAGCGGGCGAGTTATTTGGCGGAGGTGTGAGTGCTTTCTCTGAATATGAGCGTGGTAAAACGCAGCCACATAAAGCGACCTTATTATTGTTACGATTGCTCAGAGCGCATCCTGAGTTGCTTAATGAGGTGCGTGTGGCGTAAGGTTCTAACTTGCGCTTCAACTGCGACAAGTACCCAGCCGATTATTGTGTTAATTTTTATGGTTCTGAGGTAATCTCAGTTTTCAATTTTGTTGTGGGTACTTGCGCGTTAAGCGGGTAGTTAGGTTTTTCTACGCGGTAAATGATGTTCAGGAATATAGCGATTACTATTCCAATCAGAACATTTATCGTTAATCATGCGCTTTCCTTTTAAGGGAAAGGCAACTTTTAATTTTTGACTTACATCTCTGTCAGCATGAATCCAATTTGACGCATATACAGAAAATGGAATTTGAGGTAATTGTCGCATCCAATGGGCTATTAACGTCACAAGATTAAAAAGAGAATCCGTATCACCATTAGATGCTAATTCAGAAGCAAGAAATTTTAAATCTTCTCGCTCCTGGTAAGTCATTGCTTGCGGCGTAACTTCAAGCAGTTTTTTATACGAAACAACATTAACCATAATCAAATCCTCTCATCTTCAAATATAAACCTAACTCGTCACTCAACAAGGACAACAACCCAGCCGCTTATCGTTTACTTTTCTACGCTTTTGGCATAGTCTCAGCTTTCAATATCGGCGTGGGTTGTCGCCTGTTAGTTCAATAGTTAGGTTTTTATGGGTGTTCATATTAAAGCTTCTGAGTTTGAGGAATTAATAGGTAAGCTTTCCTCTGTAGATAAAGTGTCATTTTATGAGTTATTGGCTTGTAATTTAACGATTGCTAATCGTGATTGTTTGTCAAATGAAGAAACATCTGATGAATTAAAAGTGCACCAAATGAAATTTTTAAATGAAATTCTTCATCGAATCATATCTAAATCTAGGGTGGAAAGATTACAATTGCACGAATGGTCAGAGTACAGCATTATTGAAATGTTGACACACTATATCAAACAAGAGCCGTCAATTGGTTTAATGGTTTCTTGGGCTATAGAAAATGCTTATGAAGGTTTATCTATAAAAGAAAAATAGTAAATACATACTTTACTATTTTTCGATAACAATAAAATAATCAATTGGGCATTAAACAACCTAACTTCGGCTTCAACAGCGACAAGTACCCATCCGATTATTGTGTTATTTTTTATGGTTCTGAGGTAATCTCAGCTTTTAATTTTGTTGTGGGTACTTGCGCGTTAAGCGGGTAGTTAGGCATGAAATCAGGCGCAGAACACATGGAAGACAAAATTTTCTTCTCATCTAAAGATATTCAAGAATGCAGAATCGCTTGCTCATACTTTGATTATGGAATGAGTTTTTCTCATCCAGTACAGCTTGTGTCTTTTGAGGTAAGTGTATCTAAAGAGATGTTTCTTGACCGTTGTAGCCAAAGAATTGATCGCTTCATTATGGATTCAGCTATTGACTGGCAAAAAGATGATGAGTCCTGCCAAGTCTTGGTTAACCTCAAAAATTTAGGGTTTCCTTCAGTTGCGCTGCTGTTAAAAAGTGAGGAATCCGTATTAATTGAACTCATCACTTATTTTTATGTTGCTGAGGTAGCTAGTGAACTAATGCCACCCACACAATCCAAGCCTAAGCTTTTTGTGCATAGGGTTCACAAATATTGGTTTGATCACGGTCAAATTAAAATTTCTGGGGCGGGTTATAAGCCGTAATGAAGCTTTCATATTCGCATATGAAATATCTCGCAGAGTATTTGCCTAACTTCACGTCAAGTGCGACAAGCACCCAGCCGATTATTGTTCACTTTTTGATGTTTCTGAGGTACTCTCAACTTTTGAATTTCTTGTGGGTGCTTTCGCCTTACGAGGGTAGTTAGGCTCTTCAGAACTGCAAGGAAAGATAATCGTGAACAGCTATCCTAAAGACTATCGACCACCAGAGAGTCGTGAGGAACTTGAGAAACGTTATATTGCAGGAGAGAGATGCTTCCCGAAT
>Ga0209599_10000995_pt1 | contig 14870 bp, 23 predicted proteins | sample Shrwel_input2_FT_FD_187534 | JGI IMG/M metagenome (GOLD analysis project Ga0209599, IMG submission 187534) | Subsurface microbial communities from deep shales in Ohio, USA - Utica-3 well 1 S input2 FT (SPAdes) (version 2) ... | reverse complement strand
ATACAAAGCAAGGCATTGCAATTGCTTTATCAGAAGCAGGCATGAGTAAAAAGAAGAAAAAGTAATTTCAAAAGTTTTCATTAGAATCTGGAAAAATTAGGTATTAAATCCAATTTCTAAAATAAATTTCATTAAAAAGTTTGCCGTATGGTTCTTTCACTCATGTGCTATTGCGAATGAGAATCATTCTCATTTAGATTTTTGGGTATAGTTAGCCTGTGAAACTGTGACAGGTTTTTAAAAATAGTCTTTTCTTTAAGCAATAAAAGCCCCTTGTAATTAAATACAATTAAAAAAGCCCCCTATAGAGGCTGTGAAGCCATTATTTATTGATTCATAGGTTGACCCCTATAAAATAAAAAAGGGGCGTTTAAAGCCCCTTATTTGATTGATTTATGATGTATTTGACCGCTTTTTTTGTTGGCACGAATAAAAACGTTTTATTTATCAGCCTTTGATCATTGAATTTGATTAAATCATTAATAAACATGGCTAAATCCATGTTATTAAATTGTTTAATAGTCTTTTCTTTCATGTTTAGAACGTACATATAAACCCCCTTATTTATTTTGTAGATATTCTATAAAAAGCTCTTCCGCTAGGTTATAGGCTTCCTTTTCGGTCATAGCTTCAGTGTCTTCAAAATCATGTATTAAATTATGATTTATGTAGAATTTAAAGCGGTTGTTTTGGTCATCGTGTGAATAATTAAAATCCATAATTAACCTTTCGTTGTTATGGCTAAAATTAGCCCCAAAAAGCCCCAAATAGAGGCTTTTTAAGATAATTCTAGAATGACAGCAGCAACAACAGCCAACAATAAAAACTTATGAAGCCTATAAATAAATAAATAAAGTTTTTTAATAAGTTGTTCATGGTTTACCCCTGTAAATGTAATTGATTAGCAATATTTTGAATTTCGCTGTACGGTATTTGATGACAGCCAACGGTTAAGATGTCATTTTCAAATCTAGTAACAGCATAATTACCTAAATGGATTGAATGATTGTTTTTGGTGTATGTGATGCCTTTTTGATGCCATGAGTTAATCAAACTCCAAAACTTAACAGCATGTTCAAGGGGTATTTTGGCTCCTCTAGATGTCTCAATCACATCATCTTTAATTCTTAAGGCTGTGACTTCAAAATGATTGCGAACATCTAAACCCAAACGCCAATTTTCTAGAGCTTCGGCTTGTTGTTGAATTCTTTTAGCCTTATAAATCTTTTCAAGGGCTTTAGCTTCTTTATCAGCTTTAAGGGCTGATTCGGTTAAAGCATCAACATTGGGTAACTCATAAGCTAAATTAAACAATAAAGCATATCTTTCAAGGTTATCAAATATTGATAATGCTTTGGAGCTGTAAAAGTCTTTATACTTTTTAGATCGTGAAGCCTTCAACAAGAATTCGCTGGCTTGTTTTAGATTAGGCTCAAAGATTATTTCATTGAAGCTGTGCTGACTGAATATTAAATGGTTCAAATCATATTTTTTAATGTCTAAATAAATACGGTTTAAATAATGACTTGTTGACTGATACATTAAAGACTGTTGTTTGGATGTAGTATTACTATAAGAAGCGGTGTTATAGATTACCGTGTCATTGTTTACTATTTGACCTATAGCGGTTGAATAGCTATAAAGAATGTTATTGTGACAGGTAACTGAATTAGCCTGCTTCATTATTTCAGGGCTTGAGTCATGAGCCCAAACGTGTATCAATTCTCTATTGCTTGAATATTTAGTTTTCATGTTAATAAGCTCCTTTGTTAAAGTTAGTTAGAATAAGCCTTGCATCTTTAATAGGTATATTAAATACCGCTTTAATAGTGTTAGCGTCTATTAGAGTGTCATTATCTTTGGCTTGTTGAAGTGTTCTAACAATCCAATGGTATTTAGTAACAGATTGAGGATTCATATATTACCTTTCATAGTTAATTTAAGTTTACTGTCTATAAGTATATCGGAGTTATAAAAAGGATTCACGATATATTATGTTGTTCAAAGAATATAGATAAGTGATGATTAAAGCCTTGTAACTGTGCTAGCTTCACTAAAGACTCTAGATTGTTTTCTATGAACCATTCGGAAAAGTAATCATCATCGGTTAATAGTTTATTAATGTTCATGGTTTAAGCTCCTTTTAGTCTATAAATACTACGGTTGAAGGTTTAAGGAATATCTCTTTATTAATATCATCGGTAGAAGTTAAAGAATAAGTCTTTGAAGCTCTATCGTAATGATGCTTAATATATAAGGTCTTGCTGTCTATCTTACGTTGAATAAGTACGCCTTGCTTCACATCTCTTAATGGTAATGATTGCATGGTTGATTCCTTTCATGGTTAGTAAATTAAAGTTTACGCCTGAATTATGGATTAAAAGATTTAAAGCTGTCAACAACTAAATGATAGATAGATTTAAGAGGCTAGCAAGAACCATGCCAACTTATAGACTAAATGATAAATAAATATATAGACATCACAAGGAATATGTAGTAATGAACCCAAACGATAATGAGAATCATTCGCATCTAGATAATGTACAGGCTGACACTATGCCTGATATGTTGAAGGATAAGGATATAGACACCAATGCTATAGACACGGTACAAGCTGACAGCTTAACGCCTCAAGCGGCTGACATTGTAGACTCAAGCAAGGATAAGGGCGGAAGACCCCCCCACCTTCCAAATGGAGACACCCGAAATAAAGTTTTTATGTTATCGTCAGTAGGAACACGCCACGAAGATATAGCCACAGTACTAGGCATTAGTGCAGATACCTTGACTAAATATTATCACGATGAATTAGCTAAAGGTCGTATTGAGGCTAACGCTTCTGTAGCAGAGACTTTGTTTAAACAAGCTAAAGAAGGCAACACAACTGCCATGATCTTTTGGTTGAAGTCTCGTGCCAAGTGGAAAGAAACATCACAGCATGAGATTAGTGGTAACCCTGATGGAACACCTGTAGAAGTAAAAATCGTGACTGGTATAGACTAGCCACCCCCCTTTCTTTTATAGGAATCTTTTTCTAACTTTTTTTAAAACGGCAGTACCCAAATTTTTTATAGGATATTTTTATGGGCTTACTAGATTATTTAGAGCAATTAAGACAGTCAGCACCCGCAGGCATGGGTCAACTTACAGAAGCTGAAGCTGCAAGATTAAAGCAGCTTATGATGCAACAACAAATGGATGAGTTCTCTAGACAAAATGCTTTTATGTCTAATCCACAAGCAGTACCGTACTACCAACAAACAAATCCACTAGGCAATACGATGACTAACGTAGCACCACAAGGCGGTGGTATGTCTATCAGACCACAACCTATGGATTTGAATTCACTCATTAGAATGTTATCTAGATAAGGGGAAAGTTATGCCAATGGTCGGAAAAAAGAAATTTGCTTACACAGAAAAAGGTAAGAAAGAAGCTAAAGAATACGCAAAAAAGTCAGGTAAAAAAGTAGCAGCTAAACCAGCTAAAAAAGGAATGAAGAGTGGCTACTAAAACTGGACTTTATGCCAACATCGCAGCAAAGAAAAAACGTATTGCTCAAGGCTCTGGCGAGAAGATGCGTAAGGTAGGATCTAAAGGTGCACCTACAGCCAAAGCTTTTAAAGAGTCTGCAAAGACAGCTAAAAAGAAATGATTAAAAAGGGTAAGGAAACGTTCTCTGGTTATAACAAACCTAAAGCCACGCCTAGCCACCCTACTAAATCACACGCTGTATTAGCCAAATCTGGCGACAAAGAAAAACTTATACGCTTTGGACAAAAAGGTGTAAGTGGCGACAAAACAAATACAGATAGAGCAAAGTCTTTTAAAGCAAGACACGCTAAAAACATAGCAAAAGGTAAGATGAGTGCCGCATATTGGGCTAACAAAGTAAAGTGGTAATTTAACAACTAGGAGGCGATGACCCTATATGGAGTCGCAAAAAACTTTAGATACTGGGTATAGACCACGAGTCCCCCAAAAACTGATACACAATGCAGTCAAAGATCATAGGTTTGTGGTAGTTGTAGCACACAGACGTATGGGAAAAACTGTATCTGCTATTAACCAATTGATCCACAGTGCACTTACCTGTACAAAAAAAGAACCTAGATACGCATATGTAGCCCCTACATATAATCAATCTAAACGTATTGCATGGGACTATCTTGTAAACTATACAAGACCTCTAGGTGCTAAAGTAAACATTGCCGAACTTCGTGTAGACTTTATGGGTAGACGTATCTCACTTTATGGTGCAGATAACCCTGACTCACTTCGTGGTATTTACCTCGATGGTGCAGTTATAGACGAAGTAGGTAATATCAATCCATCCGTCTTCAGTGACATCATCCGACCTGCGTTGACAGACCGACTAGGTTTCTGCGTTGCTATGGGTACGCCCAAAGGCAACAATCACTTTAGAGGGTTGCGAGATAGAGCCGCTGAAGGACAAGGATGGAAACTATTAGAGTTTAAATCTTCAGATACTAAACTACTAAACGAACAAGAATTAACAGCAGCCCGCCTTGAAATGGGTGAAGATAAGTTTATGCAAGAGTTTGAGTGTAATTTTAACTCTCCTGTAGAAGGATCTTATTACTCTAAACTTATAAATGAAATAGAAGAAAAAGCACACATGACGGAAATACCTCGTGATGATTTGTGTCGTAATTACACAGCATGGGACTTGGGTATGTCTGATTCTACAGCTATATGGGTAGCCCAGCTTACAGGCAAAGAAATAAGACTTATTGATTATATGGAAAATCATGGTCAAGGATTAGATTATTATGTGTCATGGTTAAGAGATAACGACTATGCACATTTTACTCACATACTTCCACATGACGTGGAGGTAAGAGAATTAGGCACAGGCAAATCTCGTAGGGAAACTTTAGAAGATGCAGGTCTCAATATTGTAACTGCTCCTCGCCTCAATGTTGCTGATGGCATACAAGCAGTAAGAAGAATAATTCCTAGATGTTGGTTTGACCCAAAAGCAAAACAAGGTTTAGATGCTCTTCGTAACTATCGTAGACACTATGATGAAAAAAGAGCTGTATTCCATGATAGACCATTACATGATTGGTCATCACATGCTGCTGACGCATTTAGATACCTAGCAACAGGCTTGGATGAGAGTCCAGCAGAAGAGTGGAATAAACCTATTAACGTAAACACTAAATGGATAGTTTAATGGATATTAACAAATTAAAAAGCATTATCGAGTCTGAAATTGATGATTCTATTGGCTATGTTGAAACAGACACAGTTGCAGAACGTCAAGAAGCACTTGAATACTATCTTCGTGAGCCTTATGGTAACGAAGTAGAAGGTAAATCACAAATTGTTACTGGTGAAGTAGCAGAAGTTGTAGACGGAGCATTACCTCAACTTATTCGTGTATTTACATCTACAGACGGTGTAGTTGAATTTCAACCTGTAAACGATGGTGACGAACCTTTTGCACAACAAGCAACAGAATATTGTAACTGGGTATTCTATCGTAATAATGATGGCTTTTTAATTCTACATAACTGGTTTAAAGACGCACTATTACAAAAAACAGGTATTGTAAAAGCGTATTGGGATGAAAAGATTGACGTTACTAAAGAGTCTTATGAAGACTTAACTGACGATCAACTCATCTTGCTTATGCAAGACGAAGATTTAGAAGTCGTAGCACAAGAAACAGAAGAAGAAATTGACGAAATTACTGACCCAATGACAGGTCAAGTATTCCAAAATGTTACTCGTGAACACAAAGTTAAAGTAAAACGCACTAAAAAAGATGGTCGTGTCGTTGTTGAAAACGTACCACCAGAAGAATTTCTTATTTCTAAACGTGCTAGAACTATTCAAGACTCACCATTTGTAGCTCATCGCAGAATGATGACTCGTTCAGAGTTAATTGCAATGGGATTCAAGAAAGATATTGTTGAAACTCTACAATCTGGTGATACTTTAGAGTTTAGTCCAGACAGAATTGCTCGTTATTCTCGTGGTGAACAACCTAATAGCATGGGTTCACAAGATCAATCTATGGAAGTCGTAGAAGTTTACGAATGTTACATCAAAGTTGACTACAATAATGATGGCATTGCCGAATTAAGACGTGTTGTTTACGCTTCTAACGAAGTTTTAGAAGATATGGAATGTGATTACATCCCATTTCACTCACTTTGCCCAATTCCTATCCCACATAAGTTCTACGGACAGTCTTTAGCTGATCGTGCACTAGATTTACAGCTGATTAAGTCTACTGTTTTAAGACAAATGTTGGATAACCTCTACTTAACTAACAATTATCGTGTTGGTGCAGTAGAAGGACAGGTAAATCTTGATGATTTACTCACATCTACAGCAGGTGGCGTAGTTAGAATGAAGAATCCTAACGCTATTGTACCATTAACTGTACAACCTACTACATCTGGATCATTCCCAATGCTTGAATACCTAGATGGCGTACAAGCAAGACGTACAGGTGTATCAGATTCACAAAATGGTATAGACCCTAACATCTTACAAAACGTAACAGCCGCTGCTGTGTCAGCAATGTCACAATCAAGTGCAGGAAAACTTGAATTAATAGCTCGTATCTTTGCAGAAACAGGCGTTAAAAGCCTTTTCAAAGGAATCCTACACCTACTATGCAAATATCAAGATAAAGAGCGTTTGGTGCGTATAAATGGCAAATTTGTACCATTTAATCCTCGTGAATGGAATGACCAATACAATGTATCTATTAATGTAGGTTTAGGTACAGGTACTCGTCAAGAACAATTAACTACTATGCAAATGATCTTGCAAAAACAAGAGCAAATCATTCAGCAATATGGTCTATCTAATCCATTAGTGAACTTAATGCAATATCGCAATACATTAGCCAAGTTTATTAACATGGCTGGTTTCAAAGATGCTGCACAATTCATGAATGAAATTACACCAGAGCAAAATGAAGCACTTTCACAACCTCAACCAGAAAAACTAGATCCTAATACAGAAGCTGCAAAAGTATTAGCTGAAGTTGAACGTGAAAAAGCAGTTATTCGTGCTCAAACAGAAGCTGCTAAACTTGAATTAGAACGTGAGCAAATGCAATTAGATAATGCTCGCAAAGCATTAGAACTTCAACAACAAGAACTAAAACAAAATACTGAATTAGCTCTTAAACAATTGAAGATTGAAACTGATGCTGCTAATCAAGCAGAACAAACTCGTGGCACTAATACCAAATCTATTGTAGATGCTTTAAATACTATTAACAATATGACAAAAGGAAATAATAATGTCCAATAAAGTAGACGCTATTACTAGCATACTTAATGACGAACATTTTCAAGCTGTAGTTAAAGAGCTACAAGAAAATCAATTACAACGCATCATCTACTCTAATGCAGATCAAACAGATGTGCGTGAACAAGCCTATCAAAGAATAGCTTGTTATAACGAACTTATGTCTTACTTGGAATCAATCGCTAAAACTAGCGACATTAAAAGTAAAGCATGGAAGATATTTTAGACATTTCTAAAATGGGTTACCTCCCCTAGAGGATTATAGGAAATAAAAATGAGTGAAACAACCATGACTCCAGAAGATTCTGGAAGTGGCACGCTTACTGTAGGTCAAGCAGCCAATGCTTTTGAAGGTCTAATGAACACCCCAGCTAACTCTACGGAGCAATTAGAAGGTGAACAAGAAACTGAAAAAGTAGAAGCTCAAGAAGCAGAGCCACAAACTGAAGAAGTAGAAACAGAAGAAGGTGAAGCTGAAGAACAAGAAGAAACCGAAGTTGAAGAAGAGGAACTCCCCCAGACTTTTAAAGTAAAAGCTGCTGGCGAAGAAAAGGATGTCACCCTTGACGATTTAATTAAAGGTTATCAACTTGGTGCTGATTATACAAAAAAAACTACTGAAGTTGCTGAACAACGTAAAGCTGTTGAAGCTGAACGTGCAGCAATTGAGGAAGCCAAGTATGCTCGTGATACATACGCTCAACGTTTGCAAGCTATAGAGCAATTTATAGTCTCGCAATCTCCTAATGAGGATTTAACATACCTCAAAGAAAACGACCCGATAGGCTATGCTGTTAAAGTTGCTGAACTTTCTGAAAAGAAAGAACAACTCAATGCTATAAGAGCCGAACAATACAGAATTGCAGAAATGCAACAATCTGAAAATGCTCGTGCCATGCAAGATAGAGTTGCACAGGAAGCACAAAAATTAACACAGGTCTTACCAGAGTTTTCAGACCCAGCTAAAGGCGAAAACCTCCGTAGTGAGATTCGTAATTATGGCAAATCGCTTGGTTTCACAGACGTAGAATTATCTAATGTCTATGACTCTAGGCACGTTGTTACATTACACAAGGCAATGATGTATGACAAACTTCAAAAGTCAAAACCTGCTGTAACGAAAAAAGTTTCTGAAGCACCAAAGATGCTAAAGGCTGGATCGTCTACAGGTAGTAACAACACAGAAACAATTAAAAAACAAAAAGCACAGTTGCGTAACTCTGGAAGAGTAAGAGATGCCGCAGCTTTATTTGAACAATTTTTAGAATAAGGAAAAATCATGGCAACGTATCAAACCTATACCTCTATTGGTAATAGAGAAGATTTGTCAGATGTTATTTATAACATTTCTCCAACAGAAACTCCATTTATGAGTTCTATTGGTAAGACAAAAGCAACAGCAACATATCACGAATGGCAAACTGATTCACTCGCAGCAGCAGCAGCTAACGCTGTAGTTGAAGGTGCAGCAGCTTCTGACATTACAATTAGCCCAACAACACGAGTAGGTAACAGAACTCAAATCTCATCTAAAACGATTAAGATTTCTGGTACTATGGAATCAATTGACAAGGCTGGTCGTAAATCTGAAAAGGCTTACCAATTAGCTAAAGTTTCTGCTGAAATTAAACGTGATATGGAAAAAGCACTTTTAAGCAACACAGCTGCATCAGCAGGTAATGCTACTACAGCTCGTACACTTGGTGGTCTACAAACATGGTTAAATTCTAACTACGTTGGTGGCACTAACGGTACTGCTGGTTCATTAGGCACTACAGCTCGTGTATCTGGTACAGACGCAGCTTTCACAGAAACAATGTTAAAAACAGCAGTTAAATCTGCGTTTACAAATGGTGGTAATCCAACAGTTCTTATGACTACACCAACACAAAAAGTAAACGTATCAGCATTTACTGGTGTTGCAGCTCAACGTTATATGGCTACTGGTGACAAACCAACAACCATTATCGGTGCAGCAGACGTTTACTTATCAGACTTCGGCACATTATCTGTTGTACCTAACAGATTTATGACTGCAGATTCTGATGACAGCGGTGAACAAGCATTTGTTCTTGATCCAGAGTACGCAGCAGTTGCATATTTACGCCCATTCCAAACAAATGAATTGGCTAAATCTGGTGACGCAGATGTTACACAACTTTTAGTAGAATACACACTAGAAGTGCGTAATCAAGCTGCTCACGCAATTATTGCTGACTTGGCAGAGTAATAAAGGTTTAATGGAACTTTATCCATTATTGAGTGCAGAGGTGATAGGTTATGCCTACACCTCTGTTATTCTTTTTATAGTAACATTTTAATACACTTGTCTGTAAAAGTTGTTTTCACTCAATTCACAGGCAAAAGGCAAATGAATGAAACCAATAACATTTAGAACAAGCGTTGTGCATGATACTGATAGTGGTTTAGTTATTGAAACTAGACAAGACATTACAGATATTATAGATAGTAATTACAACCAAAGAAAACATACAGATAAACACACTCGTTGGGGTGATGATATATTTGATAACAAGATAGCTAGTATTCCTATGACTGTCTTTGACGAATTAAACAAAAGAGGTATTGTGCGTGGATTCCATGTCATAGACCAAAAAGCATTTAGAAAATTTCTTAATGACCCAGATAACAAAGTGTTTAGAACACGAGAAGGCACAGTATAATGGCATTTACTAATTACACAGACCTAAAAGCTACAGTAGCTGATTACTTGGCTCGTAGTGATTTAACAACACAAATCCCAGATTTTATTCAATTAGCAGAAAATAGATTAAGACGTGATCTTCGTGCAAGATTTATGCTTAAAGTTGTTACTACTACCACAACAGCTGGTGATAAAACAGTTGCACTTCCTAGCGACTTTTTGGCTATGCGTGGATTATATTTGCAAACCACACCTGTATCTACTATTGAATATTTAAGCAATCCAAGTTTCTTTACTAACGCCAGAACAACAGAATCAGGCGTACCTACAAAATATACAGTATTAGCAGCAGAATTTCAATTTGCACCTATTCCAGATTCAACATACACATTAAATATGCTTTATTATGCAGCACCGCCATATTTAAGCTCATCAGTTTCATCTAATGTATTTTTAGCTAATTGCCAAGATTTATTGTTATACGCAACATTAGGTGAGGCAGAACCGTATCTTATGAATGACGCAAGAGTTCAAACTTGGGCTGCATTATATGATAGAGGTGTAAATTCATTAACAGCAGCAGATGATTCTAGTGAGTACACTGGTAATCTTTCAATTACAACAGCTTAAGGAAAAATTATGTCAGAAATGTCAAACTATTTAGAGAACGCTTTAATTAACGTAACTCTACGAGCAACATCTTACACAGCACCTACAACAGTTTATGTATCATTATGGACTTCAAACCCTAATGATGATGCTTCAGGTACAGAAGTAACTGGTGGTTCATATGCTAGAACTGCAGTTACATTTGCTGCACCATCTAACGGTGTAACTACTAACTCTGCTGACGTTACATTCCCAACAGCAACAGCTTCATGGGGAACAGTAGGTTGGATTGGTATTAATGATTCTACTTCAGGACCTAACTTACTTTACCATACACCTTTAGATACATCTAAAACGATTGACTCTGGTGACATCTTTAAGATTTCAACAGGCAACCTTTCAGTTACTTTAGCTTAAGGATAATTTATGCCTTTAGTCGTAAAGGATAGAGTCCAAGAAACCACTACCACCACAGGCACAGGTACTATTACGCTTGCTGGTGCAGTATCTGGCTTCCAATCATTCTCTGCAATAGGTAACGGTAATACTACTTACTACGCTATTGTATTGGGTTCAGAATGGGAAGTAGGTATAGGTACTTATACATCTTCAGGCACTACCTTATCTCGCACTACTGTATTAGAGTCTAGCAATAGTGGTTCTCTAGTAAACTTTAGTGCAGGCACAAAGAATGTATTTGTAACTTATCCTGCTGAAGAAGCTGTTTACCAAGACGAAACTGGTGCAGCTTTTGCTCCACAGTTTGCAGCATCTAACGGACTAAATGTTAATAACGCAACTATAGGATCATCTTATACATTCCCTACAGGATATAATTCTGTAGAAGCTGGTGATGTTACTATCGGCTCTGGTGCAACAGTTACTGTGCCTTCTACATCAAGATGGGTGATAGTATGAGTACAATTATAAATGCAACTACCACTAATGGTGTTGTTATACAACCTGATAATAGTGGCTCATTAGTATTACAAACTAATAGCGGTACTACAGCTCTTACTATAGATACATCACAAAGAGCAGCCTTTGTAGCAGGAACAGCAGCATTACCAGCTATCACTACATCAGGTGATACTAATACAGGCATGTTCTTCCCAGCAGCAGATACCATTGCTTTTGCTGAAGGCGGTACAGAAGCTATGAGATTAGACTCTAGTGGTAATGTAGGGATTGGTACTGCTAGTCCAGTTACAAAACTTGATATTTCTTCTTCAGCAAACCCAAGAATTCGTTTTGAAGATACTGGTGATTTTGAATGGCGAATTGGTATCGTTGATGGTAGTTCATTCGGTTTCTTTTCAGCAGGTACTGTAACAGAACGTATGCGTATAGACTCTAGTGGTAATGTGTTGGTGGGGACTACAACTTATTCATTTAGCAGTACAAATTATGGTATAGCTCTGCAACCAAATGGAGAGACATTTTGGATTGCTAATACACCAGGAAATCTTGTAGCGTTTAATAGAAATAATGATGGACTTATGTTTAAGTTTTTTAGAAGTGGTGGGCAAGTTGGCAGTATTTCTGTAACAGCTTCAAATACCACTTATAGCACATCATCAGATTACCGTTTAAAAGAAAACATAGTCCCAATGACTGGGGCTTTAGATAAAGTAGCACTACTTAAACCTGTCACATATAAATGGAAAGTAGATGGTTCTGATGGTCAAGGTTTTATAGCTCATGAACTTCAAGCAGTTGTACCAGATGCAGTTGTTGGTGAAAAAGATGCTGTAGACGCTGAAGGAAAACCTCAATATCAAGGTGTAGATACATCATTCCTAGTAGCTACTCTAACAGCAGCTATTCAAGAACAACAAACTATCATCAACGACCTAAAAGCAAGAGTAGAAACATTGGAGGCTAACTAATGGCTAAACTAATACTTAACGGTTCTACTTCAGGTTCAGTCACACTAGACGTACCAGCAGTTGCAGGTACTACTACGCTTACTTTTCCTGCTACGACAGGAACTCCAGTTATAGCTGACTCATCTACAGGTGGAGCATATATACCTGCAGGAACTACTGCACAAAGACCATCTAGTCCTGTAAATGGCATGACAAGATACAATACGACTACAAGTCAATTAGAGATTTATAATTCAACTACTACTCAATGGGTAATTGCAGGTAAATCTGCAACATACTCAACATCTTATTTAATTGTTGCTGGTGGTGGTACTGGTGGATACCAACGTGGTGGCGGTGGTGGTGCTGGCGGAATGCTTACTGGTTCTACTACATTTAATACTGGTGCAACTTATACAATTACAGTAGGTGCTGGAGGTTCAAGTGCTGGAACAACTGTATCAAATGGTAATAATTCTTCTGTTACTGGATTAACTACTGCTATTGGTGGTGGATATGGCAATAATTTATTTGGTGCTGCTGGTAATAGTGGTGGTTCAGGTGGCGGTGGCGGTGGATATCCTCCTGGCGGTGCTGGTGGTTCTGGTACAGCAGGACAAGGTAATGCAGGTGGTGCAGGATACACAGGCGGTGAACCATATGGTGGTGGTGGTGGTGGTGGAGCAGGAGCGTCTGGTGGAAGTAATGTTATTAACGCAAATGGTGGTGCAGGGGCTGCTTCATCTATAACTGGTTCATCTGTAACTTATGCTGGCGGAGGTGGAGCTGGAGGATATTCTTTTGGCGGAGGCGGTGTAGGTAGTGGAGGTGCTGGTGGAGGCGGTGGTGGTTCAAATACAAATGGAGTAAATGGCACATCTGGAACAGCTAATACAGGTGGTGGCGGTGGTGGTGGTCCAAACGCTAGTGGTACTGGTGGTAATGGTGGTTCAGGTATTGTTATACTTTCAATTCCTACTGCTAATTATTCTGGAACTACAACAGGAAGCCCTACAGTTACTACATCAGGTTCTAACACAATATTATCATTCACATCTTCAGGAAGCTATACAGCATGATTACAATATCTAAAGGAACAGTATAATGCCTGTAAATATTTCTGGTACAAATGGCATAACTAATGCTACATGGACAACATCTACAAGACCGTCTGCTCCTAGTACAGGGCAACAAGGATATAATACGACTATTGGTGCTATGGAGTTTTATAATGGTAGTGCATGGGTACAAGGTGGTGGCTTTACTACTCAATCAGTACAGACCACAGGATTTACAGCAGCAGCTGGTAACATTTATCCTTGCAATACTACAAGTGCAGCATTTACAGTAACGCTTCCTGCAAGTCCAATAGCAGGCAATCAAATTCAAATTATAGATTATGCTGGAACATTTGCTACTAATAATATTACGTTAGGTAGAAATGGTTCTAATATTACTGGTGTTGCAAGTGATTATTTATTAACAACTAATCGTCAAGCAATTATATTAACTTATATAGACGCTACTCAAGGCTGGGTTGTTTCAACTTCTGCTTATACTACAGCTCCATTAACACCTTTAGTTTATACAGCCTCTTATTTAATAGTGGCTGGTGGTGGTGGTGGCGGATATAATCATGGTGGTGGAGGCGGTGGTGCTGGTGGATTACTTTCTGGTACAACAACTTTTAGTAAATTTACTACTTACTCATTTACTGTTGGTGCTGGAGGTACTGCAGGTACAGTAGCAAGTGGACAAGGCACGGTAGGAGGAAATTCTACAGGCATTAGTTTAACTGCTGTTGGTGGTGGAGTTGGCGGAAGTGAAAACCTTGTTTCAACTAAAAATGGTGGTTCTGGTGGTGGTGGTGATGGTCAGCCAAGTTCTAACACAGGTGGAAATGCTGGTGGTTCAGGAACTTCAGGACAAGGTAATGCTGGTGGAGCAGGTTCTGCAGCAAGTACTAATTATGGTTCAGGTGCAGGCGGTGGTGGTGCTAGTGCTGCTGGTTCTAACGGGGGTACAGGAAACCCAAGTAATGGCGGAGCAGGTGGAAATGGCACAGCATCAAGCATAACAGGTACATCAGTAACTTATGCTGGTGGAGGTGGTGGTGGTGCATGGTTTGGTACAGGTGGTGCTGGCGGCTCTGGTGGTGGTGCTCGTGGAGCAAATAGTGCAGAAACACCTGCCCCATCTGCAACTGCAAATACTGGAGGAGGAGGTGGTGGTTCTTCTGGTAATGGAACTACAAGAGATGGCGGATCTGGTGGTTCAGGTATTGTTATTATATCCGTACCTACAACAAGTTACTCTGGCACAACTACAGGAAGCCCAACTGTAACAACATCAGGCTCTAACACAATTATTAAATTTAACTCATCTGGCTCATACACAGCATAAGGAAAAACAATGTCACATTTTGCAAA
>Ga0209599_10000994_pt1 | contig 14876 bp, 14 predicted proteins | sample Shrwel_input2_FT_FD_187534 | JGI IMG/M metagenome (GOLD analysis project Ga0209599, IMG submission 187534) | Subsurface microbial communities from deep shales in Ohio, USA - Utica-3 well 1 S input2 FT (SPAdes) (version 2) ... | reverse complement strand
CCCGCCGCCTTCCGCCATGTCCCGCTCCCAAGCCCTGCTCGCCGCCCTCGCCCTCGTGGCCGCGGCGTTCTTCGCGAACCTCCTCGTCTCCGTCGTCGGCGGCCGCGTCGACCTCACCGAGGACCGCACGTTCACCCTCTCCCCCGCCTCGCGCCGCCTCGTCGGCAAGCTCGACGAACCCGTGAAGCTCGAGCTCTTCGTCAGCCGGGCCGACGTCAAGCTGGGGGCCTACCGCGAGAGCTACGCCCGCCGCGTGGAGACCTTGCTGCGCCAGTACGTCGCGGCCTCGGGCGGCAAGCTCCGCCTGATCGTCACGGACCCGAAGCCCGACACCAAGGACGAGCAGCGGGCCCAGCGCCACGGCCTCAACGGCATCCGCACGGCCCAGGGGACGGGCTACCTCGGCCTCACCGCCCAGCAGGCCGACACCGTGAAGGGCATCGGTTACCTCGACCCGACGCGCGAGAAGTTCCTCGAGTACGACTTGTCGAAGTTGGTCGCCTCCGTCACGCGCCTCGAACGGCCGAAACTCGCCCTGATCAATACGCTGAACATCTCGAACGAGGTGCCGCCCGGTCAGGACCAACAGGCCGGCCCCGCCGACGTGCTCCTCGCCGAGCTCGGCCAATCCTTCCAGGTCGTGACCTTGAGCAACCAGGCGACCGAGCTGCCGGCCGGCGTCGCGGTCGTCGTACTGCTGCACCCGCACCACCTCGCCGACAAGCTCGCCTACGCGGTCGACCAGTTCCTGCTCGGCGGTGGCCAGGTCTTCGCGGCGGTCGACCCGCTCTCCCGCTTCCAGAAGTTCCAGCAGGGGGGCATGCCCTTCATGATGGCCCCGATGGCGCTGGGCGCGTCCAGCGACGCGGCGCTCCTGCGCGGCTGGGGCGTCAACGTGGAACTGGACGCCGTCACCGGCGACCTGAACCGCAACCTGCCGATCCGCGGCGCCCGCGGCGAGCCGGTGCAATACCCTCCGGCCATCGCCGTCGGCCGCGAATCCCTCAACCTCAACTCCCCGCTGACGAGCGAACTGCACGAGCTCCAGCTGATGGAGGCCGGCTCGGTCTCGCTCATCTCGGGCGCCGAGAAAGGCGTCCGCTTCGAACCGCTGATCGCGCTCCAGGGAGCCGCCGTCGGCGCGATCGCCACCACCGCGGCCAACGCCGGCCCGTTCGAGAAGGTCTCCCTCGCCTTCCGCGCCGACGGCAAGCCCCGCGTCATCGCGGCGCTCGCGAGCGGCTCGTTCAACTCCGCGTTCCCGAAGGGCGCGCCCGCCGAGGAGGCCAAGCCCGCCGACGGCAAGCCGGCCGCCCCGACCGCGCCCAAGGCGCCCGCGGCGCCGCACCTGGCGGTCTCGGCCAAGCCCGGCCGCCTCGTCGTCGTCGCCGACGCCGACTTCCTGCTCGACCCGTTCTCGGTCCGCCAGCGCCAGGCGGGCGGCCAGACCGTCGCCGAACCGGCCAACGACAACCTGGCCTTCGTGCTCAACTCGGTCGAGGCCCTCGTCGGCAACGACGACCTCGGCTCGCTGCGCACCAAGGGCACCGCGCTGCGCCCGTTCAAGGTCGTCGAAGACCTCAACCGCAAGGCGCAGGTCGACTACCAGGCCAAGCTCGACGAGATCGAGAAGCAGCTCGAGGCCGCCAACGCCCGCATCGCCGAACTGGGCCGCAGCCAAGGCGACCTCTCCAAGGGCCTGATCGTCACCCCCGAGATCCAGCGCGAACTCGAGAAGGCGCAGAAGCAGGCCGAGAAGTTCATGGATGACCGCCGGGAGATCCGCCGCCAAGCCACCGAGGAGGTCACCTCCCTCGGTCGCCGCCTGCAGCTCCTGAACCTGCTGGTCGGCCCGTTGCTGGCCGCCCTGGTGGGCCTGGCCTACTTCCTCCTCCGCCGCCGCTCGTCCAACTAAGCCATGCGACCGACCAAGCTCCTCCTCCTCGCCCTCGCCCTGGGCGCCGCCGCGCTCGTCTCCCGACAGCTCCTGCGGACCGACGACGCCGCCGCCGAGACGAAGACCGCCCTGCTGCCGACCGCGGTGCTCGACGGCGCCCGCGCCCTGACGATCACGCTCAAGCCCACCGGCAAGTCCACCACGCTGGAGAAAGGCGCGGACAACGTCTGGACGGTCAAGGAGAAGCATGGCCTCCCGGCGGACCTGGAGAACCGGCTCATCCCGCTCATTCGCGCGCTGCAGAAGGCCGAGAACTTCGGCGTGCTGACGGCCAACCCCAAGCGCATCGAGAAGCTCAACCTCGACTCCGCGCTGCGCCTGACCGCCGCCGACGGCAAGGTGACCGAGCTCACCTTCGGCAAGACCACCGATGACGGGCTGGGCGCCGCGGCGAGCCTGGCCGACGGCCAGGGCGGCGCGCAGGTCGTGCGCACCAGCTTCACGGGCTTCCTCGAGGCGGACCCGGTCAACTGGTTCGACCCGATCCTCTTCACCGCCAAGGGCGAGGAACTGCGCGCGCTGACGTTCACCTGGCCGGATGGCGCGCGGACGTTCGCCCGCGCCGAGAAGGGCAAGCCGTTCGCCGGCAAGGAAGGCCCCGTGCTGGAGGAGATGGGCAACGTGCTCATGACCCTGCGCGCCAACGACGCCGTCGCCAAGGGCGACAAGGACGCGGCCGCCGCGTTCGCCAAGCCGTGGTCGATCCAGCTGGAGCTCTTCGACGGGGCCAAGGTGACGCTGACCCTCGCGAAGACGGCCGCGACCGGCCCGAACGAGAGCCCGAAACTCTGGATGCGCGTCGCGCACTCCGACCCCAAGCACAAGGCCAACGGGATGTCGGCGAAGGCCGAGTTCATCGCGCCGCCCTGGCTCGCCGAGCAGCTGCCGTCCACGCTGGCCGACTTCCGGAAAGCCGTCGAACCGCCGCCCGCGGGACCGGCCCCCGGCGCCGGCCCGACCTTGAACATCCCCGGGCTGGGCCCCGTTTCGGCGCCGCCCGGCCTCAAATAAGCCGCCCGACCCGCAAAAGCCCTTGCCTCCCGTGGCGAGGGCTTTTTCGTGTCCCTCTCCGATGGTCCTCGCCGAAACCCAGTCCCTCCCGACCTACCTGCCGGCCCTCATCCAGATCGCCTTGGGTCTGGCGATCCCCGCCGGCATCCTCGCCGCGAGCCACCTCTTCGGCCAGCGCGCCAAGGGCAACTACATCAAGGACAAGGCCTACGAGTGCGGCCTCCCGATGGAGGGCAAGCCCCACCCCAAGTTCGCGGTGAAGTTCTACCTCACGGCGATGCTCTTCATCCTCTTCGACATCGAGGTGGTCTTCCTCGTGCCGTGGGCGCTGGTGTACCGCGAGTTCCTCGCGGCGGGCATCGCCATCACGGCGGCGACCGCCGTCTTCCTCGGCGTGCTCGTGCTCGGCCTGATCTACGAGTTCAAGCGCGGCGCGCTCGACTGGGAAAAGTAAACCGCCCGGCCCGCGGTCACTCGGCCACGAAAAGGGCGCCCCACGGGGCGCCCTTTTTCATGGGCCAAGCCGACGCTCACGGGCCGCAGATGCCGCAGCCGCCGGGCAGTTCGCGGAAGAAGTCGTGGCCCTTGTCGTCGACGAGGATGAAGGCCGGGAAATCGACGACCTCGATCTTCCAGACGGCCTCCATGCCGAGCTCCGGGTAGTCGATGACCTCGACCTTGCGGATGTTCTCCTGCGCGAGGATCGCGGCCGGACCCCCGATCGACCCGAGGTAGAAGCCGCCGTGCGCTTGGCAGGCCTTGGTGACGGCCTCGCCGCGGTTGCCCTTGGCGATCATGACGAGCGAGCCGCCGTGCTTCTGGAAGAGCTCGACGTAGCTGTCCATGCGGCCGGCGGTGGTCGGGCCGAACGAGCCGGAGGCCATGCCGACCGGGGTCTTGGCGGGGCCGGCGTAGTAGACGGGATGGTCCTTGAGGTACTGGGGCAAGCCTTCGCCCTTCTCGAGGCGTTCGCGGATCTTGGCGTGCGCGATGTCGCGGGCGACGACGAGCGTGCCGGTGAGCGCGAGGCGCGTGGTGACGGGGTGCTTCGCGAGCTCGGCGCGGATCTCCACCATCGGCCGATTCAGGTCGACCTTCACGACCTTGGTCGCGTCGGCGTGCTGGCGCGCCGCGGCGGGGATGAAGCGGCCGGGGTCGGTCTCGAGCTGCTCGATCCAGACGCCGTCCGCGTCGATCTTGGCCTTGGCGTTGCGGTCCGCGGAACAGGAGACGGCGAGGCCGATCGGGCACGAGGCGCCGTGGCGCGGCAGGCGCACGACGCGGACGTCGAGGGCGAACCACTTGCCGCCGAACTGCGCGCCGATGCCGAGCGTGTGCGCGACCTTCAGGAGCTCGGCCTCGAGGGCGGTGTCGCGGAAGGCGCGGCCGTGCTCGTTGCCCGTCGTCGGGAGCGCGTCGTAGTAGTGGGTCGAGGCCAGCTTGACGGCCTTCATGGTCGCCTCGGCGGAGGTGCCGCCGATGACGAAGGCGAGGTGGTACGGCGGACAGGCGGCGGTGCCGAGCGACTGCATCTTCTCGGTCAGGAACTTGACGAGGGACTTCGGGTTGAGGACGGCCTTCGTCTCCTGGTAGAGGTAGCACTTGTTGGCGGAGCCGCCGCCCTTGGCCACGAAGAGGAATTCGAACTTCATGCCCTTGGTCGCGGCGAGGTCGATCTGCGCGGGCAGGTTCGTGCCCGTGTTCTTCTCCGTGTAGAGGTCGAGCGGGGCGAGCTGCGAGTAGCGCAGGTTGTTCTGCGCATAGGCCTGGTAGATGCCCAGCGAAAGCGCCTCGGCGTCGTCGCCGCCGGTCCAGACCTGCTGGCCCTTCTTGCCGGTCACCTGCGCGGTGCCGGTGTCCTGGCAGAACGGCAGCACGCCCTTCGCCGCGACCTCGGCGTTGCGCAGCATGGCGAGCGCGACGGCGCGGTCGTTGTCGCTGGCCTCCGGGTCGGCGAGGATCGCGGCGACCTGCTCGAGGTGCTCGGTGCGGAGGTAGAAGTTGATGTCATGCAGCGCCTGGTTGGCGAGGAGGGTCAAGGCTTCCGGCGCGACCTTGAGGATCGGCTGGCCGGCGAACTCGGCGACGGAGACATGCTCCTTGGTGAGCAGTCGGTACTTCGTGGTATCCGGACCCAGCGGGAAAGGGTCCTGGTAATGGAAGGTGGAGGCCATCGTCGCCACCATACGGACCACCCATGCGCCCGCAAACGGAAACAGGTCAACGCGCGGGCATCCGGGCCGGCGCGCCGAGACGCACCGCGCCGAAGGCCGATCCTTCCGGCAGGTCGACCGCGACCAAGGCCAGCCCGACCGCGCCGGCGGCGGAACGCACGACTCCCGCGACCTTGCCTTCCGTCGTCCGCAGTTCCTGGCCGACGGCGACCGGCCCCTCGACGCGACGCAGGATGCGGCGGAGCGAGCCCATCGATTGGATGCGGGCCATGACTTCCTGACCGAGGTAGCAGCCCTTGGTATAGCTGACCCAGGCGTCGAGGCCGCACTCCTGCGGGAATTCCCCGGCGCCGCAGTCGGCCGGCACGGCGGGGACCCCGGCGGCGAGGCGCACCATTTCGAGTTCGGCCAACGTCCCCGCCGGCCCGGGCAGGGCCTGGCCGACGGGCACGAGCACGTCCCACGCGGCGACGCCGTGGCGCCGGGTCGCGAACGCCTTGGCGCCCGCGAGGTCCGGCGTCCCACCCCAGACGATGCCGCGCTCCCAGCGGGCGGTCTCATCCGTCGCGACCACGTCGTCGGCGATGACGTTGGCCGTCACGATCGCGATCAACTCGGCGGCGCGGAGATGCGGGCAGAGCAGGAGGAAGGATCCATCGGCCTCCTTCGCGACGACCGTGTGCGCGAGCACCCGCCCCTTCCGGTTGAGCCAGAGCGCATCGGTCAGGGCGACGCCGCGGAGGTCCGCGGTGCACTGCCCCTGCAGGAAAGCCGCCGCATCCTCGCCGGTGACCCGGACGACCGCGGCGTCGACTGGGAGGTGACGGCAGGACATCAGAGGATCGCCCAAAGCCGGGCGATGCCCTGCAGGGCCAGGTTCGCGTAGACGGCGGCCATCACGTCGTCGAGCACGATGCCGAAACCGCCGGGCAGCTTCTCGAGCGCCTTGATGCCGAAGGGTTTCGTGATGTCGAATAGGCGGAACAGGAGGAAGCCCAGCAGGATGAGCAGGAGCGAGGACTTGCCGCCGTAAACATAGGGATTGAAGAGGAACACCAGCGGCATGGCGGCGAACTCGTCGAGGATGACCTCGGAGGGATCCTTCTTGCCGAGGAACGCCGCGGCCACGCCGCAGACGCAGATGGCCATGAGGACCACCAGCGCGTCGAAGAGGAACTCGTGCGGACCGCCCTTGGCCTGCGCCAGACGCACGACCAACGCCCACCAGAGCAGGCCCGCCGCGGAGCCCCAGGTGCCGGGCGCCTTCAGCCGACCGAGCGGTCCGAGCGTGGCGAGCTGGACGATCACGAGGCGAGGCCCGGAAGGTGGCGCCGATGGCGGATCAGGTAGTTGAGGCCGGAGACCACGGTCAACGCGACGGACAGCCAGAAGAGCGTCATGATGATCAGTTCCCAGCGCTGATGCCAGGCGGCGGAAAGCTTCCAGTGCGTCTCGTAGGCGCGCAGGCCGATGAGATGTCCGATCGCGAGGATCTGCAGGAAGGTCTTGATCTTGCCGAGGCGCTCGGCCTCGAGCACCTGGCCGGACGCCGCCGCCACGAGCCGGAGGCCGGTGATGAGGAACTCACGGATGAGGATCAGCACCACGCCGAAGGCGGTGAGCAGGCCGGCCGCCTTGTCGGGCGCGAGGGCTTGGCCGGCATCATCCCACCGGGTGACCGGCAGGCAACCGATGGCGGCGAGCCCGACGAGCAGGCCCAGGATGAAGATCTTGTCGACCAGCGCATCCATGAGCCGGCCGAAGTCCGTCACGGCGTCGAGTTTCCGCGCGATCCACCCGTCGAAGATGTCCGTCAGGGCCGCCAGGATGAAGAAGGCCAACGCCGCGCTCGCCCAGACCCCGGCCCAGTAGGTCCAGATCGTGATGAGGAAGATGGCCGGCAAGCGGGCGGCCGTCAGGAGGTTGGGGAGATGCCGAAGAAGACGCATGCGGGCTTGCGGAAAGGATGTTCCCGACCGAGAGTACGCCGCAACAGGAAAACGATGTCCCGTCCCCTCCGCATCGCCGTCTACCCCGGCACCTTCGACCCGATCACGCTCGGGCACCTCGACGTGCTGCGCCGGGCCTCGCGCCTCTTCGACCGCGTCATCGTCGCGGTGGCGCCCAGCGACTCGAAGAGCCCCTGGTTCCCCCTCGCCGAGCGCCTGACCATGGCGAAGGAGGCCGCGAAGGGCATCCGCAACGTCGAGGTGCGCACGCTCGACGGCCTCACGGTGGAGTTCGCCCGCCGCCACAAGGCCGCCGCCCTCATCCGCGGCCTCCGCAAATTCAGCGATTTCGAGTTCGAATTCGACCTCGCCCACGCCAACCGGCTCATGGCGCCGGAGATCGAGACCGTCATCCTCATGCCCAGCCAGGACCAGTTCGTGACCTCCTCGAGCTTCGTGAAGGACATCGCCCGCCATAAGCTGAGCCAGGCCGCCGCCTTCGTGCCCCGCTGCGTCCTCCCCCGCCTCCGCCGGAAATTGGCCGAAAAGTCCTGAAACCCACCCGCGTCCGCTGTTGACCGTGGGGGGCAGTTCTATTTGCTCCGCCTTTCCCCCTCGCCCATCGGGCCGCGGGCACCCTCCGACTTCTACCAAACCATGGACATCAAAATCCAAGAGACCAACCCGACCCGCCGCTCCGTCACCGTGACGATCCCCGCCGCGACGGTCGCCGCCGCCGACAAGGAAGTCGTCAAGGGCTTCTGCCGCGAGGCCGCCCTCCCGGGCTTCCGCCCGGGCAAGGCCCCCGAGGCCGTCGTCCGCCAGAAGTACGGCAAGAACATCGCCGACGAGGTCAGCCAGCGCCTCCTGTCCGACGGCTACAAGCGCATCCTCGAGGAGAAGTCCCTGACCGTCTACACCATCGCCGACGTCCAGAAGGACGACGCCGTGAAGGCCGGCGCCGACGTGGTCATCCGCTACGAGGTCGACGTGATCCCCGAGTTCAAGACCCCCGACTGGAAGGCCGTCAAGGTCCCGGCCGAGGCCATCAGCGTGTCCGACGCCGACGTCGAGGAGTTCATCGCCAAGCTCCGCGAGCAGCGCTCCCGCTACGAGAAGACCGAGGAGGCCGCCGCCAAGGGCGACTACGTCCGCATCGCCTACGCCGGCACCATCGGCGGCAAGGCCATCGCCGAGATCGACGCCGAGGCCAAGGCCTACGGCTCCGCCGAATCCACCTGGGAGGAAGCCGGCGCCACCGGCGAGATCGTCGCGGTGCCCGCCATCGCCCAGGCCGTGATCGGCCTCAAGGCCGGCGACGCCACCAAGGCCACCTACACCTTCCCCGCCACCCATGAGCGCGAGGCCCTGCGCGGCCAGACCGCCGAATACGCCGTGACCGCCAGCGAGGTCCGCCGCAAGACCGTCCCCGCGCTCGACGAGACCTTCTTCAAGTCCATCGGCGTCAAGGACGAGGCCGAGCTCCGCGAGCAGGTCCGCAAGGGCGTCGAAGGCCAGAAGCAGCAGGCCGCCGCCACCGCCCGCCGCGAGAAGGCGGTCGAAGCCCTCCTCGCCGGCCTCGACTTCGCCCTCCCCGACTCCGCCGTCGATTCCGTCGCCAGCGGCCTCTTCTACGAGTACGCCCAGCTCCGCATGCGCAACGGCGCCAAGCCCGAGCAGCTCGAGACCCAGCGCGACGAGATCCTCGCCGAGGCCCGCAAGGCCGCCGCCGTCAAGGTCCGCGCCCAGGTCGTCCTCGGCCGCATCGCCAAGGACGAGAAGCTCGAGCTTTCCCGCGAGGAAATCGGCACCGCCCTCATGAGCGCCGCCTACGCCTCCCAGACCCCGCCCGAGAAGCTGGTCAAGGACCGCGCCCGGGTCGACGAGATCCGCCGGGACGCCCTGCTGAACAAGGCCCTGGACCTCGTCCTCGGCGATTCGCAGGCCAAGGTTGAGAAAGCCTGAGTCCCGGGTATAGTACCCGTCGAACCCACCTCCGAGCCATGTCCTACATCATCCCCAACGTAGTCGAACGCGATGCCCGCGGGGAGCGCGCGTGGGACATCTACAGCCGCCTCCTCAAGGACCGCATCATCTTCCTCGGGGCGCCCATCTACGACGAGGTCGCCAACGCGATCATCGCCCAGATGCTGTTCCTGCAGATGGAGGACCCGAAGAAGGACATCTCGATCTACATCAACTCCCCGGGCGGCTCGATCACCGCGGGCATGGCGATCTACGACACGATGAACTTCCTCACCTGCGAGGTGAACACCTACTGCGTCGGCCTCTCCGCCAGCATGGCCACGGTGCTCCTCGCGGCCGGGACCAAGGGCAAGCGTTACGCGCTCCCGAACTCCCGCATCATGATCCACCAGCCGAGCGGCGGCGCCACCGGCCAGACGTCGGACATCTCGATCGCGGCGAAGGAGATCCTCCGCTGGCGCGACACGCTCAACCACGTCCTCGCCAAGCACAGCGGCAAGACGGCCGAGGACCTGCAGCGCGACTCCGACCGCGACTTCTACATGACGGCCGAGCAGGCCAAGGCCTACGGCCTCGTCGACCACGTCGTCCAGCCCAAGCCGGGCCGCGCCTGATCCCATGGCCGGCGACCGGGCGGAGACCTGTTCCTTCTGCGGCAAGCCGGCCGCCAACGCCGGCAAGCTCATCGCGGGCCCCGGTGGCGTCGGCATCTGCGACGCGTGCGTGGGCACCTGCGGACGGCTCCTCGAGCGCGAGCGCGCCAAGGACGGCAAGCCGGCCCCCGCCGGCTCCGCGGCCGGCGGTCCCGCCCTGCAGGAAGCCCCGAAGGCCCACCCGCTCGCGCCGGTCAAGCTGATCGCCCCGACGCAGCTGCGCGTCGAGCTCGACGCCCACGTCATCGGCCAGGACCACGCCAAGAAGGTGCTCTCCGTCGCCGTCCACAACCATTACAAGCGCCTCAACGACCGGCTCCGCAAGGCGACCGCGGCCGAGACCGGCGACCTCGCCGACGTCGAGCTCGACAAGAGCAACGTCCTCCTGATCGGCCCGACGGGCACCGGCAAGACCCTGCTCGCGAAGTCCCTGGCCCGCATGCTCGACGTGCCCTTCGCCATCGCCGACGCCACCACGCTGACCGAGGCGGGCTACGTGGGCGACGACGTCGAGAACGTCATCCTCCGCCTGCTGCAGGCCGCCGACATGGATGTCGCCCGGGCCGAGCGCGGCATCATCTTCATCGACGAGATCGACAAGATCGGCCGCAAGTCCGACTCCGCCTCGATCACCCGCGACGTCTCCGGCGAAGGGGTGCAGCAGGCCCTGCTCAAGCTGCTCGAGGGCACCGTCTGCAACGTGCCGCCCGCCGGCGGCCGCAAGCACCCGGAGCAGCAGTGCATCCGCGTCGACACGGCGGACATCCTCTTCATCTGCGGCGGGGCCTTCGTCGGGCTCGACCGCCTCATCGCCAAGCGCGCCGGCTCCAAGTCCCTCGGCTTCGTGCCCGCCCAGAGCGAGGCCGCCAAGCTCAGCGCCGAGGAGATCGTCAAGGGCCTCCAGCCCGAGGACCTCTTCGCCTTCGGGATGATCCCGGAGTTCGTCGGCCGCCTGCCGGTCATCTCCGTGCTCGAGCCGCTCGACCGCGCCGCGCTGATCCGCATCCTGACCGAGCCGCGCAACGCCGCGACGAAGCAGTACCGCAAGCTCTTCGCCCTCTCGGGCATGACCCTCGAGTTCACCCGCGAGGCCCTCGAGGCCGCGGCCGACAAGGCCCTGGCCCTCGGCACCGGCGCCCGCGGCCTGCGCAGCGTGCTCGAGAACGTCCTGCTCGACGCGATGTACACCCTGCCCACGGCCGCGACCGGCTCCAAGTTCACGGTCACGCCCGAGGCGATCCGCGGCGAGCAGCCGATCGCGGTCGCCGCGCCCAAGCAGAAAGCCTCCTGACCCCATGATCGTCTACCCGGCCATCGATATCCGCGGCGGTCGCTGCGTCCGCCTCAGCCAAGGCCGCGACGACGCCCGCACCGACTATTACCAGGACCCGGTCGAGCCGGCGATCCAGTTCGCCCGGGCCGGCGCGGAGTGGATCCATGTCGTCGACCTCGACGGCGCGTTCGGCGGCGCTCCGCTGAACCTCGCCACCCTCGGCCGCATCGCCGCGCTCGGACCCAAGGTGCAGTTCGGCGGCGGCATGCGCGACCGCGCCCTCGCCGAGGCCGCCTACGCCGCCGGCGCCAGCCGCATCGTGATCGGCACCCGCGCCGCGACCGACCCGGCCTTCCTGCGCGAGATGGCCAAGGCCCACGGACCGCGCCTCGCCGTCGGCATCGACGCCAAGGACGGCCTCGTCGCCGTCAAAGGCTGGACCGCCGTCACCGCCCTCCAGGCCACCGACTTCGCCAAGGAAGCCGGCGAGCTCGGGGTCTCGACCGTCATCTACACCGACATCGCCACCGACGGCATGCTCACGGGCCCGAACTGGAAATCCCTCGAGGCGGTCCTCCGGGCCTGCCCCTGCGGCGTGATCGCCTCCGGCGGGGTCGCCGGCACGGAAGACGTCGCCCGACTCGCCCAGCTGTCCAAGGCCTACCCGAACCTCGTCGGCGCCATCGTCGGCAAGGCCCTGTACGAAGGCCGTTGCGACGTCGCCGGCCTGCTCCAGGCCTGCCGCTGAGGGAAACCGGGCCAAAACGGGCATCTTTGGCCTATTCCAAGGGGTCCGGAGGCGTGCAGAGGCTTGCCAACGCCACCCTCCTTCCCAACATCGACCTCCCTATGGCTACGATTCGCCCCCTCCTCGCCTTCCTCGCGCTCGGCACGTCCCTCCTCGCGGCCGACGCCCCGGCCGCCGGTACGCCGACCGTCGGCGAAGTGATCGCCAAGGCCCAGGCCGCCATGGTCAAGAACCCCGACGCCCTGCGCAGCATCAAGAGCCTCCACCTCGAGGCCAAGATCACCGACGCCGAAGGCAAGGGCGCCGGCTCCGTCATCATCCAGGTCGCCGCGCCCTTCAAGCGCCGCGAGTTCGCCTACAACGCCAGCCACTCCGTGGAGACCATCACCTGCGCCAACGGCCTGGAAGGCTGGACCAAGAACTCCGAACTGGTCACCGGCGGCCGCTCCCAGCTCGGCGTCATGCGCTACGAGGCCGTCAGCACGCTCAAGGACATGGCCACCGACGAGCTCGCCTTCTACGCCGCCCCCGCCGCCGGCGCCGGCAAGGCCGAATACAAGGGCGAAGCCGAGGTCAACGGCCGGAAGGTGCACAGCGTCGAGTACAGCTACCGCGGCGGCTTCAAGGTCACCCGCCACTTCGACGCCAAGGATTTCCACCTCGTCGCCTCCGACATGCCCGGCCAGGGCGGCAAGGTGCAGCGTCAGGTCGTCGACGAAAGCACCTGGGTCGAGGGCGTGTCCTTCACCAAGAAGGAGACCATCCTCCTGGACGGCAAGAAGGTCAGCGCCGTCGAGTACACCCAGGTCGTCGTGAACCACGAGGTGCCCGACGCCGCCTTCGCCTTCCCCCAGCGCTGAGCCGATGCCGGTCCTCCGGGCCAGCGACAAGGGTTTCGAAGCCCGCCTCCGCGCCTTCATCGGCAACGGCGAGGCCGCCGAGGACGTGCGCGCCGCCGTCGCCGGGATCGTCGCCGACGTGAAGAAGCGCGGCGACGCGGCCGTGCTCTACCACACGGCGAAGTTCGACCACGCGAAGCTGAACGTCCGCCAACTGCGGGTGCCGGCCGCCCAGATCGAGCAGGCCGCCGCCCGCCTCGACCCGGCCAAGCGCAAGGCCTTCACCGAGGCCGCCAAGTGCATCGAGGATTTCCACCGCCGGACCCTGCCCAAGGGCTGGACGGCGAAGAACCCGCACGGCGCGACCGTCGGCGAGCGCTACCATGCGATCCGCCGCTGCGGCCTCTACATCCCCGGCGGCCAAGTGCCGCTCGTCTCCACCGCGCTGATGACCGCGCTGCCCGCGAAGGTCGCCGGCGTGCCCGAGCTCTGCGCCTGCACGCCGCCCCAGGCGGACGGCAAGGTCAACCCCGACATCCTCGCCGCCCTGCACCTCGCCGGCGTCAAGGAAGTGTACGCGGTCGGCGGCGTCCAGGCCATCGCGGCCCTCGCCTTCGGCACCGACAGCATCCGCGCGGTCGACAAGGTCTTCGGGCCCGGCAACGCCTACGTCACCGAGGCCAAGCGCCAGCTCTTCGGCGTCGTCGGCGTCGACCTCCTCCCCGGCCCCAGCGAGGTGATGATCATCGCCGACCGCACCGCCAAGCCGGCTTGGGTCGCGGCCGACCTGTGCGCCCAGGCCGAGCATGGCTCGGGCAAGGAGAAGCTCTACCTCGTCGCCGACTCCGCCGAACTCGTCGAGCGCTGCCTGTCCGAGGCCCGCGCGCAGGCGAACCGCCTCACGCACGGCGACAAGATCCGCCTCGCCCTGGACCGCATGGTCTGCGCCGTCGTCGTCGACCGCCTCGAGGACGCCGCCGAAGTCGCGAACCTGGTCGCCCCGGAGCACCTCGAGCTGATGGTCGCGAAGTCCAAGCTCAACGCCCTTTCGGCCGCATCACCACCGCCGGCGCCCTCCTGCTCGGGCACGAGACCCCGACGGTGCTGGGCGACTTCACCGCGGGCCCGAGCCACACCCTGCCGACCGGCGGGACCGGCCGCTTCTTCAGCGGCCTGCGCGTGGCCGACTTCCTCCGCCGGACCAGCCTGGTGCGCTACGACGCGGCCTCGCTGCGCAAGGCGGCCTCCGTGGTCGACGCGTTCGCCCGGATGGAGCGCCTCGACGCCCACGGCCGTTCGCTGACGGTGCGCCTCGACCCGAAGGCCTAGCCGACGACGAGCAGGCTGACCTGCGGCCGGCACCAGAAGCGCACGCCGTAAAGGTTGCCGACCCCGCGGGTGATGTGGATCAGCCGCCCTTCCCGTTCGCGGAGGCCTTCGATATGCGACTTATCGGAGACCGGCGCCACCCATTCGGCCAAGCCGGGCACGCCGACCTGGCCGCCGTGGGTGTGTCCGCAGAGCATGAGGTCCCAATGGTAGGGCATGGTCGCGATGCGCGCATCCGGATTATGGTTCAGCAGCAGGTGCGCGAGCGGCTCCCGGCCGGGGCCGCGCCGCGGCGTCAGGCAGCGGGCCGGATGGTTCTGCTTCGTCCACAGGTCGCCGAGCCCCGAAACCTTCAGCCGGCCGCCGCGCACCGCCACCTCGCGCGTCTCGTTCACCAGCGTCTCGACCTGGGCGGCGCGCAGCAAGCCCATGACCGCGGCGGTGCGGGCGACTTCGCCGATCGGACCATCCGCCACGATCGCATCATGGTTGCCGAGGCAGGCGAACGTCGGGGCCGCGGCGCTGAGCCGGCGCAGGACGGCGGCGTAGGCCGCGGCCTCGCGGAGGCGGCCGGTGATGTAATCGCCGGTCAACGCCACGAGGTCGGGGCGCTGCGCGAGCCCGAGTTCGACGGCCTGCTCGATGTGCGCCAGCGAGACGTGCGGACCGAGGTGCAGGTCGGAGAGGTGCAGGATGCGCAGCCCGGTGGGCGCGGGGAAAAGCGCGCGGTCGAGCGGGACTTCGGCGAGCTCGAACCAGCCGGGTTCGGCGTAACGCGCGTAGGCGGCCGCGGACAGCCCCACCCCGCCCGCCGCCAAGGCCGCCAGGAACGCCCGGCGGGTCGGACGGGAAGCGGACGAGGAGGGCGCGGCCATCGGGACGGTCAGTCGTACAGGGCGCGCAGCACCGCGGCATGCAGGTGCGGCGCGGCGGCGATGACGTTGCCGCCGGCGAGCG
>Ga0209599_10000993_pt1 | contig 14884 bp, 26 predicted proteins | sample Shrwel_input2_FT_FD_187534 | JGI IMG/M metagenome (GOLD analysis project Ga0209599, IMG submission 187534) | Subsurface microbial communities from deep shales in Ohio, USA - Utica-3 well 1 S input2 FT (SPAdes) (version 2) ... | reverse complement strand
CGCCAACGCTGTCGACGCCGACACCGGCCTCGGCGTCCAGATCCTCATGGGTCAGGAACAGTCTGGCTACTACAACGTCACCGCCACGCTGCTCTTCGGTGCCGCTGTCGGTCGCGCGACCTCCCTGCACCGCCTCAAGACCGCCTAATAGCGGCCAAGAGACGACAGACAAGGCCCCCAGCAATGGGGGTCTTTTTTTGTGTCCTACCAAATCGGGCAATTACAGATGAGCCTTTACGGAGACGAGCTGCTTAACGACGCGAAGGAGATGATCGCGGACTTCGGCGTGGCCGGGTCGGCCAACTCTGGGGCCATCACCTTCTCCTGCCTCATCTCCGACCCTGCCGTGGCCACCGTGCTCGAATCAGGGGGGTATATGGAGCGGACCCAGTATAGTGTCAGGCTCCCCGCTGTAACGGCCTCCTGGAGCCAGCCAGACGGGTCTATTGGGGCATCGGCTGCCATCATCGCCTCGGGTGCCGTCATCCCGTCCCTCGCCCAGGGCAAGAAGATCGTGGCCGGCGGGAAGACCGTCCGCATCACGACCCAGACCTACAAGCCCGGTTCGGCATGGGTCACCCTCCTCGTCATCGACGATAACCAGTAACCCGCCGTGGTCACGGTATCCGTCGAACCTGCCAGCCGCAACCGCTTCCTCGAGGCGCTGCGCCGCTTTGCAGCTGAGACGGGTCAGACCATGAAGGACGCCGCCCTGGAGCAAGCCGCCCTTGCCTGTCAGGACGCGGCCACGTTCACCCCTCCCCTGCCCAAGGGCGGAGGCCGTGGTTTGTCCAAGGCCGCCCAGACCGCAGGCGACAACGCCGTGGCCGGGGACATCCGTAAACTTTACGTGGCCGCGAACGACCGCAACTCGGCTTCAGCCGCGGCCCTGCTTTCCAATCAGCTGGCCTACGCTACGAAGACCAACGACCGCTCCCTGTTCGATAAGGCCATCGGCAAGGGCACGATGCAGGCGCTCAAGGGCTTGTCCCCGATCATGCGCAAGATTGCCAACGACCAGAACTACGACCGGGCGTTTCAGAAGGCCAAGAACTACTTCAACACGACCAACCCTATCCGCACCGAATACGGTCAGGGCTTTGTCCAGGAGCTGCGTCCCCCGCATAACCGCATCAAGGGCAAGTTCGGCGGGCGCATCGGAAAGAACGTCCGCCCGACCAAGGTCAAGATGCTCGTCGAGAGCAAGGGCGACTTAGATGCCTACATCAAGGAACGGCAGGCCATGGTCGGTTACATCAAGTCTGGATGGGCCTCCGCCCTGCGTTCCCTTCCCAAGCCGATGATTAACGGCGTGCCCAAGGACTTCGGTGTCGACCTTCTCGCCGTAGCCTGGATTAACCGCCATACGGGCTCCGGCCTCGGGATGTCCCGCGTGGCCGCCGATCAGAAGAACGTCGAAGTGCTCGTCCGCAACAATCGCGGCAACGTCAACGACATCGCTGTCGACGCCCGCGTCATTCCGCTGGTCACGGCCAACCGCACGAAGCAGATGCTCGCCCGCCTGAAGCACCTCCTCGGGCCTAACTTCCGAAACTTTAACAAATAACATGGGCACCAAATCCATCCGTCACATCGTCGAGTCTACCGTCGCGACCTACCTCTCGACCCAGACTGGCCTGACCACCATCACTTTCCTGACCGGGGACAGCGCCGCGACACAGACCCTGCCAAAGGCCATCGTGCTTTGCGAGTCGGCCCGCAACCCCAGCGACCTGCCCGAAGGCGAAGGCAACTATATGTGCTCGGTCCGCATCACCCTATTCTCCAACGCGGATGACACGACCCTCGCCGATCACCGTGCCCGCTGCGCCGCCCTGTCCGGCAATATGCGCGACCTGACCAGCATCAAGGCGGCCTTCGTGACCAGCACCGACGCGACCTGCTATGACGTCACCATCGGCTCCGAGGACGAGGGCATCGACGAGCGCTCCTGGGCCACGGCTTTCTCCTTTGACGTGCTGGTGGTCCTGCCTGCCGCGTAACCTTCCAAACCTCGCAAATACAAATGGCCGCCATCTCTAACGGAACGACCTGCATCTACGGAGTCGCAGGCACTGTCACCAACCTCTTCGTCCAGAGCTACAGCCTCTCGTCCTCCTTCAACGCGGACGTGACTGTGGTCGACGAGACCGGCCTGACCAAGACCCATCGCTTAGACGACCGCAAGTCTGAGATCACCATCGAAGGCATCGCCAAGACCACTGCCATGCCGACCCTCGGCGCGGCCCTTTCCTTCACGGTGAACACGGCCTCCGCCTATCCGGCTGGCTCGGCCTCCGCGTCCTTCGTCGGCACCATCACCAAGATTGACGACAAGGGCTCCAACAAGGGCTTCACGGCTGTGACCATCACGGCCATCGACTACGAAGGCATCACGCCTGCCTAATTGACTTCCCCGCAAAGGGAGTAGCATCAAGGAAGTGGACCGCCGCTTCTTAGACGCACATATCGACCCGGCGCCCTTTCGGCTGCTGGGTCGTTTGCTTTACCCCTGGTGCCTGAAGTACCGGGTGCGTCTGATGGCGTTCGACTCCCCGCTGGTCACGGGTTCCCGCGGCGTCAGCCCTGCCGATCTGCTCTTCGCCTGCCAAGTCTGCGCCGAGGAGGAATTAGGCGGGCGCATCGGGTTAATAGACCAACTTCGTTTAATGTCACTAGTTCGCAATCCTGCCAAGTTCGAGCGCCTACTATCCGCTTTTGCCGGCTATATCCTAGTCCAAGACTGGCCTAAGTTCTGGGAACAGAATAAGACCAAATCAGGGGGCGGCGACAAAGGGGTGCCTTGGCCGTTGGCTATCGTGGCCAACCTAATGGCCGAGGCTGGCATCCCTGAGAAGCGCGCATGGGAGATGCCGGAGTGTCAGGCCATCTGGCTCAACTCCGCCCTGGCTATCCGCAAAGGGGCGGATGTTGCAATCATGTCCCCCGAGGAGGAAGCCTTCATGGCCGAAGAGGAAGCCCGGGAGAAAGCCGCGGCCTCCCCTTCCAATCCTGCAAAGGAAACCGACCATGGCTGACCAAGAACTAGGCATTAAGGTAAAGACGACCTCCGACGTCCCGGAGGCCATGGGTAAGGCCAAGTCCGCCGTCGTATCTTTCGAAAAACAGGTCGATGATATTAAGAAGAAGTTCAGCACTTCATTCAAAGACATTTTCCTATCGATTGCTGGCCCGATGGCAATCTTCGGCATACTCACAAACACCGTAACCAGTTACCTTGAAAAGATTAAGAAAGCCCAGGAAGACACTAACAAGGCGGCAATCGATGGAGTCAACGAACGCATGGCAGCCGAGGACGTTTTTTACGCCAGAAAGATTGAGCTAATTAAGAAGGAAAAACTTAATCAACAGCAGGCCAAGGATCAGCCAAAGACTACTGCTTTTGAGTTCTTAATGAATGACCCTAGGGCCAAGTCACTTTTTGGAATTGATGCCAATTCTAAGATCCCAGCCTTTGGGGTCGGTGGAATGACAGCTGAAGAACAGCGAGCCGAGTTCATGTCTACGAGTCCGAAAGTTCAGGAACAAATCCGCAAAATCCTAGCCGAAGATATGGCAAAGGAAGGCATTACCGGGAAAGGATTAAAGGCCGGACAATCCTCACCGTTCAAAGGCCCCGAAGGCTTCGGCAACGTCATCGGCGTTGGCCCGAACCCGGTACTTGAGGCACAAGCCGCGCAGCTTGAGGAGTCCAAGAAACAGACAGTCCTGCTCCAGAACCTCGTAGATCGGAATCCTTTCATGCCCACCGACTTCACCAAAACCCCTCAATCAAAATAACCAATGGCACGCGTCGATAATGGCAACAACCTGACCACGGCTATCCTCCAGCCTGGGGCGAAATACTCCAGCGACGGCTACGGGCTTATCGTGGCCACGGCGACCTTCAAGGCGGCCCTGACCGCTTCGGTCGGCAGTATCATCAACCGCGGTTCGGCCTGCCCGATTCCTGCCGTCAGTTACTGCAAGGCGCACAAGTTCAATGCTACTAACGACACCCTGGGCATCACGACCTACGTCGTCGATTACGTTGGCATCGACCAGAACGCCTCATTCACCGACCCGCAGATCACCGGCTCGCAGGGTCTTACCTCGGAGCATATCACGACTCACCCCAACTTCTTCGAGACGGCCACGGGCTTGGGTTTCACGGGCTCGCCCATCGCAGGCGTCGGCACGGGAAGCGTGGCTACCCCTGCTTATCCCGTCATCACGGGGACATCCAACCCGGTTGAGTACGGAGGCAATAACGGTGCCTCGTTTGAACTCCCGATTGGCCGAACCTTCAAAGGTTTCAAGAAGGCAGAGTTCAAAGACTTCTACGGAAAGACGAACTACCTTGCGCCGCAATGTTCTCTCTCCGGCGTCATGTATACGTCGAGCTCGACCTTCGTGAACAATATGCGCGGCGCAGTCGGCAAGACTTCTGGTAACGGCACTTTCGCCGGCAGGAACCTCGTCCCAGACTACATGGGCACGGCCTTCACGATCAGCAGCAAGAACCAGCTGCTCCTCGCCCAGGTATCCTTTGAGGACTTCGGCCTGCTGTACAAGGTGCAGTACGAACTGCGCTTCAACCGCGAAGGCTACAACGCCTCGGTCTACGCCCCGGTCTGATGAAACTGCAACCCGGAGTCGGCTACACCTTCGACTCATCGTCGAGCGGCTTTACGCTGGATACCACCGACCCGTTCCCTGGCGTCGGGGCTTCGGCACAGCACCCGTTTCAAGTCATCAACATCGTTCTCGATTCTGGGGCTTGGACTTATCAGGTCGTCCCTGGCACGATGAACAATGAGGTCGCCCAAATCGAAGAGGACTCAGTCTGGGTTTACACTAACCGCACGGCTGGCGGTATGCCTGACTGGCCTGTCAGCGTCCTTAACTTTACGGCGACCAAGTCCTACATCTACCTGCGGGCCGGCGTGGATCAGACCAACGATGCTTTCCCCGGGCAGACCGATGACGAAGATGAGTGGCCGCGCATCATCTCCTCGGGAACAATCCTTACCGACACGGACGACTATGGCTACATCCTGCTGGCCGAGGCCACGGAAGGCTCTGGCCCTGTCTGTAGCGTTGTCCAATATGTCACCGGCTCGCTCTGGGCTGACCGCATCAAGCTCGGTACCCTGACGGCCAAGTATTACTACGCCCGCACCTAATGGCCACGGCCCTCAAGACATGGGCCAAGGTGCGTGCGCCTGTCCTCTGCGTCACGGGCACAGGGTCGGGGGTAGGCATCCCGCTGGCAAGGGGTGGCAAAATTAGCACACCAGGAGTCCCTCCTGCGCCCTCCGTTGTGGCTGATACTAACAACGTGGTCTACGAAGGGCCCATCTTCCTCGGCGATCAGCAGACCATGATGCGGACCGACTTCAACCCTTACACGATTACAGGCACCACAAGTTTCCCTTCACAAGTCCGCACGCCTTACTTCACGGCGGACTGTCCATCCTTCCTTCCGAACCCCGGCAGTTTCGGAGAAAGGCAGGCTTTAGAGTCCGTCCCTGCCCAGACCCTGACCGATGACCAGAAAGGCGAACTGATCGGTGAAGTCGTGACGACGACCACGACCTTCTTTACCATGACCACCGACGCCTTTAACTATGGGCAGACTTACTCCCCTGGCTTCGAGGACATCGTAAGTATCGGCAATCTGACGGAGGTCTGACCCCCCCCCTTCCAATCGGGGCAAGATTAAGACCCGATGAGCTGCACTAATCAAGTAACCGTCTCGCAGGGTAACACCTTCGCCTGCACCTTTACCTGGACGCCCGGGGCGACGGGTCCGGCCAACCTCCTGACCACGACCATCAGCTCGTCCCTCGAAGACCGCCAAGGCAACGTCTACGCGATGACGGTGACCAAGGCCGGAGACGGCCTGTCCTTTACGGTGACCTACCCGGGCTCGACCGCTGACTGGGCTATCGGCCTCGGTAAGTGGGACATCAAGTTCGTCTTCCCTGGCTCGACCATCTCGCGCACCGAACTCTTCCGCGTCAACGTCATCGACTCCGTCACCGTCTAAGCCATGCCTGACGCGACGATCACCTCGACGGCTTCGACCTTCGGGACCATCTCGGGGGTATTCTCCGCTGATCAGTCCACCATCTCGGGCACCATCTCGGGCATCATCCCTGGCACTCTGACTGGCTCGGTCGGAGTCCCTGGTCCGGCGGGCGCAGCTGGAGCCCCCGGGCAGGGCGTTCCTGTAGGCGGCAGCTCAGGCCAGTTCCTCCAGAAGACCTCCGGTGCCGACTACGCCACCGACTGGGTGACGGTCAATCTATCGGTGTACCTGACCAAGGCCGACAACCTTGGCTCGCTGACCAACTTCGCCACGGCCCGCGATAACCTTTCCCTAGGCGTTGCCAGCACCCCGACCTTTGCGGGCGTCAATGTCCCCGGCTCTGGAACCAGCGTGGCCAACCTTGGCGCCACCTTCCTGACCATCAACCAGTCGGGCCACGGTCAGTTCACCATCCAGCCCTCCCAGGGCATCGTCTTCCCAAACGGCACGATCCAGACGACCGCCTTCACCGGCGTCCCCGCGGATTACATCACGAGCGTATCGTCGCCCCTCACGGTCACTTCTGGAAACCTTTCCATCGACCTGTCGGCTTACCTGACGACCAGCACGGCGGCCTCGACGTACTACCCGCTCACCAATCCTTCGGCCTATATCACGGCCTCCGCCCTTACGCCGTACCTGACGACCTCCACGGCAAGCGCCACCTACCAAACGCTGGCGGGGATGAGCTCGTACCTGACGACTTCGGCTGCGGCCTCGACCTACCAGACCTTGTCGGGGATGTCGGCCTACCTGACCACGGCTTCGGCGGCTACCTCATACTACCCGCTCACGGGCAACCCTTCGGGCTTTCTGACCTCCGCCCCTGTGACCTCCGTGGCTGGCCGCACGGGAGCCATCACGCTGTCGAATACGGACATCTCTGGACTCGGCACCCTGTCGGTCGTCAATGACGCCCCTTCGGATGGCTCGCAGTACGCTCGTAAAAACGGCGCATGGGACATCGTCTCGGCTGGCTCGTCCTACATCTCCAGCGTCTCGTCTCCCCTGTCGGTCACCTCCGGCAACCTGACCGTCGACCTTTCGGCCTACGCTCCGTTGGCATCCCCGGTCTTCACGGGAGACGCGCGCGCCGTAACCCCTACCTTCGGCGATAACGACACCTCCGTCGCCACGACCGCCTTCGTGCAGTCCGCCTTGGCTGGCGGCACGGCTGTCGCCCGCAACCTTGAGGTCGAAGTCCGCAACCAGTCCGGCTCGACTATCGCCGCCGGCTCCATCGTCTACATTAGCGGGGCCACGGGCAACAAGCCCCTGATCACGCTCGCCCAGGCTAACAACGACGCAAACTCCTCTCAGACCATCGGCTTCGTCAAGACGGCCATCGCTAACAACGGCACCGGCTACGTCATCGTCCGCGGAGAACTTGAGAACATCGACACCTCGGCGCTGACCGAAGGCGTGCAGCTGTACCTGTCCCCGACCACGGCTGGAACCTGGACGACCACCAAGCCCTCTGCGCCGCTTCACCTGGTCTACGTCGGCATCGTCATCCGCGCTCACCCGACCCTCGGGACTATCCTCGTCGCTGTCCAAAACGGCTACGAGCTGGGCGAAATCCACGACGTGGCGATCGGCACGCTTGCCAACAACGACCTGCTGGCCTACGAGGCTTCGACTGACCTCTGGAAGAACAAGACGTACTCGGCCCTCGGCCTGCTGACCTCGGCCACGGCGGCGACGACTTACTACCCCCTCACGGGTAACCCTTCCTCGTTCCTCGTCGCGGCTGACATCGCTGGCAAGGCCGACCTCGCCTCCCCCGCCCTGACCGGGAACGTGACGATCACTAGCAACTCGGTTGGTGCGGCGCTGTTCATCGAGCAGGCAGGCACGGGCAATATCCTGACCCTGCATGACCAGGCTTCGGACACGAACTTCGTCGCCATCGACGCCAACGGTAAGGTCAGCACCATCCCTTCGGACGCCACCAACGGCGCTGGATTTAACATCGCCCACGGCGCCGCCCCGACCACTCCGGTCAACGGCGACATCTGGACTACGACCGCAGGCATCTTTGCCCGAATCAACGCTGGCACCAAGCAGCTGATGAATCTGGGAGACACCCAGACCGTCTCGGGCAACATCACCTTTTCTAACGGCACCCAAACGCTCGGCAACTCGTCGTCCACCACCACGATTAACGTGGGATCTGGCGCAACTGTCGGGGCTTCGACAAAAACGATTAACCTAGGAACGGGCGGCGCATCCGGCTCGACCACTAACATCACTGTCGGCCCGGTACTCGGCGCTTCTACCACCTCGATTGGCAACACGACTGCCGCGTCTACCATTAACCTTGCAACGGGTGCAACCCTCACGGCCACGACCAAGGCGGTCAACATCGGCACGAACGGCGTCGCTGGTTCGACCACGAACATCACGATCGGTTCGACCACGGGCACTTCCACGACCACGCTCCAGGGCATCACGAACGGCGTGACCCAGACCGCTGGCGACTCGTCCCTGAAACTTGCCACCACGGCTTTCGTCACGACCGCCGACAACCTGAAGGCCAACCTCGCCAGCCCGACCTTCACCGGCACGCCTTCCCTGCCGACGGGCACGACCGCTGTCACCCAGACCGCTGGCAACAACACGACCGCAGTCGCCACGACGGCCTTCGTCACCGCCGCAATCCCTGGCTTTGCGTCGACCGCCGAAATGGCGTCCCCCGCTTCCACGACTAAGGTGGTCGCTCCGTTTGATGTCGTCCGCATGATCGTCAACCGCGCGACCTTCGACACCCAGAACTCCTCCCCGACCTTCGCCACGAGCGGAGCCGGTGCGACTGCGTATAAGATGACGAACGACCGAAGCATGCAGATTGGCACGCCGAACGTCGGAGTCGCTGGCTACGGCCAGATGATCTATGACACGACCGCAGGCACGTGGGGTGTCTTAGGTGCGAAGCGTGGCGACAGTTATATCACCCAAGACTGGAGCAAGCGCATCTGGATGTCTGGCACGCACACTTTCGATACTCTTGGCGATGCTAATTCTACCGCATTTTGTATGCTTGGTGGCCGCAGTTCAGTAACCACCGGAAACCCCACCAAGCAAGCCATCGGCTGGAAACTAGTCGGTGGAGGAACGGCCCTTAAACTTGTCACCTACGGATACAACGGCGCCTCTTTGGTAGTCACCGAGACCACCTCTTCCTTCACCCCCGTCGTTAATCAGAGCTTTGACTGGATGATTGTCCACGCCCCAAACCCTGCAAACGCGGCGACCTCGTACTGTTATCTATACGTCAACGACGCATTGGTGGCTACGGGTATCAACGCCCCTGCCGACGCCACGGTGAATTACAACTACTTCTACCACTCCTTTGAGTCGACGGCCAGCATGGCGACCCGCCTTGGTGCCATCGTCTTCCCGGTGAAGGTCTGGTGGAGCCGCTCCTAATCCATGTACACCTACCAAATCACCGCCCTGTTCATCCCTGAATGGCCGAGCCTGTTCGACTCCGTCTTCGGGGTCGACGCTGACTGCACGGCTTCTCTCGTCTCGGGCAACGTCGGCGTTTACACTTTCACCAGCCCGCAGAACCCGGCCAACATGGGCCCGCTGGTTAAGGTCGAGCTCATCCCCACCCCTGCAAACCATCTCCCCCAATGATTACCCACCTCATCGCCCTCCTCGTCGGCTTCGTCGCCGGTGCCCTCGTCTTCCGCAAGCACGCCGCCAAGGCCGCTTCCCTCGAAGAGAAGGGCAAGTCCATCCTCGACGCCCTCAAGGGCAAGTAAAGCGTGCGCCTGTTCCTGGTCATCGCCCTCGTGGCCCTGGCTGGGTGCAAGTCTAAGCCCGTGGACGAGCCCCTGCCTAAGCAGCCTGACGCCGCCACCGCCGGAGACTCCCTTCGCAAGGTCGGCACCGAGCTCGACGCCCGCGCCGGGAAAGTCGCCGCCGCCGTCAGCGTGGCCCGCGACAACGCCGACAAGCCCGAGGTCGTCCGCGCCGAGACAGGCGTGGCCCTATCGAACCTGCCCGCCCCCTCTCCCGACGATCTGCTCGTCGCCAAGGCCCGCGCCGCCAAGGCCGACCAGAAGGACTACGCCGTCGCCGAGGCCGCCGGGAAGAAAGCCGTCGCCGCCCTGGACGCCGCCCTCGCCAAGGCCAAGGCCGACCAAGCCGAGGCCAAGCGCGTCTCCGACCTGAAGGACGCCCGCATCAAGCAGCTCGAAGAAGAGCTCGACCGCGTCAAGAAGGACAAGGACGCCCAATGGTGGACCATGGCAGGCGTGGCCGTGGCCGTGGCCGGTGCGTTCGCCGCCGCCCTAGTCTCCCCCAAGGTGGGCGCGACCCTCATCCTGTCCGCCGGCGCAATCGGCGCATTCCCGCACGTCGTCGACCTTCCCTGGTTTAAATGGATTGCCGGCGGATTCCTTGCGACGCTCGCAGGCCTTGGCATCTGGGTCGCCTACGACGCCGCCCGCGATCAGGTCCACGAATCCGACCCCAAGCCGCAAACTTCTTCCGACGATGAGCAAGCCCCGCCCCAAATCTGACCCGCCTGCGGTCAAATACGCGGAACCTCATTTCACCTTCCGCATCCTCGGGAAGTGCAAACCCTCCCACGCGCCAGGATGTCGGACGCCCTTCGGCTATTGCTGGAAGGGGTACGGCGACATTCACGTCGATCCAAGGCAACCCGAACATGAGATGATCGACACGGTCGTCCACGAGCTCATTCACGATACATATCCTTTCCTTGACGAAGACGCGGTCGAGGCCGGTGCGACCCGCATCGCCGAAGCCATGTGGCGCCTAGGCTACCGCCGCACGATCCGATGACCATCGAGACCTTCACGACCGTCTGCGTACCGGGCATCGCCTCCCTCGCGTACTTCTCCGCAGGCATCGCCAACCTCTACACCCGCAACTACGCCATGGCCATCATGTGGCTTTGCTACGCCGTGGCCAACGTCGCCCTTCTTTCGACCGTCCTCCGCAAATGAGCGCCCTTCCCCAACCGCCGACCCCCGACGAAATCCCCGTAAACTTCAGGGACGTTGGCTTCGGCATCCTGATCGGTTCGGCCTCATGGCTCGTCCGTTACTTCTGCTCCACCGAAAGGCAGACCCTAGGCTACATCGCCAGGCGCACGGCCACGGCTGGACTGACATCTCTCCTAGTCGGCCTTGGGACGAAGGGCTACTTCTCCTCCGAGGGTCTGGCCTTCGCCGCGGCAGGCTGCGCTGGCTATGCCTCCCCGGAACTCGTCGACCTTTTGCTGGCCCGTATCAAGGCCATGAAGGGGAAGACAGCCCCTAAGGGGTAAACCCGCCTCCTAGGGCAATCCAGAGGGGTCTATTGACCCTTGACGTGGCGGGCTAGGGAGGCACATTGGAACCCATAATGGCTCCCCCCTCTACCGAAAGGCACGGGGGAGTCGTCCTTTAGTAAACCCCCCGGCCCTGTGCCCCTGGCATGGTTTCTCTCGGGGGGTCTTTTGTTGCCCCTTGACGGGGGCGACCCTAGGGGCAAACTGAACTCAGTCGGGTAGGGGTACGCTGATCATGGCGGGCCTCGACGACCTGAGGGACACGAATTGCCCTGACCCCTTGAGTGGGGTCACAGGGTATTTGCGGAAAGGTGCTTGACGAATGCGGAACAGTTCGCCAAGGATGTTGACGCACCCCCAATGAAAGCCCTCATCACCCTGTCCTTCCTCATCATCTTCGGCTGGCTCGCCGTCGTCACCTTCTGCGGGCCTCAGCTCGCTCAGGCCATCGACCGCTCCCTGCCCGGCTACGTCGCGGCTAAGCCCACCGCGGTTAAGCGCGTCCGCTAATTTCCACCCACACATGAGCACCCCCATCAAACCCAAGGCCGAACTCGTCTTCGACAAGGCCATGCACGAACTCCTCAAGCGCAAGGTTGTCGACTTCCGCAAGGCCGCCAGCCTCAAGGACAGAGACGGCTGCGTCAAGGGCCTCGGCTCTTACGCCCTGTACGGCGTCGACCATACCCGCGGTCAGCTCGTCGTCCTGGCCAGCGAGCCCACTGCCGGCGACTTCAACAAGTACGTCACCGCCAAGGCCAAGGCCGACGTCTGCTCCCGCTACGATCAGGTCGTCGAGTACCGGGACGCTGGTTCCCACTCCAACCCCAAGGTCACCGTCCTCTGCTGGCACCTCGCCTAATCTTCCCACCATGCCCAACGCCAACCACCCCTACACCGAGACGCTGACCTTCGCCGGTCGCGTCATCCCCCTCAAGCGCCCGATGGCCGAATACGCCGCCCGACGCCTGCAGGCCATCCTCCCGCAGATCGCCGCGCTCAACGCCGCTGGCAAGACGCAGGCCGATGCAGCCGCCGCCCTGGACACGACCGTCTGCACCCTCCGCCAGTGGCTCGACATCACCAACACGACTTGGGTCAACCTTAACAAGCGCGGCCCGTACCGCCGCCAGAAGTAAGACTATGCCTAAAGGACACTTTCCCCGCAAAGCCAAGGACACCCACGAAATCAACGGCGTGAAGATGAGCAAACTGAAGCACGACCGCATCCGGGCTTTTGAGGCCATGCTCCCGCAGCTCGACGAACGCGAGCGCCTCAACTCCGAGGACGTTGCCGCCCGCCTCGGCGTCTCGGGCGTCACGATCTGCTCCTGGTTGAAGGTGCTAGGCCGCCGCCTGATGAACAACAACGGACGGCGCTTCTTCTCTTGGGATAAGAGCAACTGGCACAACACCGTCCTCCCGGTATACCAGAAGACCGGCAGCGCTCTCGCCGCCGCCAAGGCCATCGGCGTCAACTCCTGCACCGTCTACCGCTGGCTGTCCAACAACGGCCACCTTGTCCGCAAGTACCGAGAGCGCGACATCTCCTCGTTCAAATTCCAGAACTACCGCTAATGCCTGACCCTTCCCATCGCCCCTACCAACCCATGACCATCATCCGACCCGACTCCCTTCCCGCCTTCTGGTGGGTATTCCCCTGGGCATATGCCCGGCAACTGCACCGCAACTGCAACGCCCTCCGCGCGCTGGCCGACCGCCTCGACGACGCCGTGACGCTCCAGAAGGTCGTCATCGCCGATCAGTCCGAGGAGATCGCGAACCTCCGCCGCCTCTTGGACGAGGCCCGCAGCCGATGACATCCTTCCGCCACCTGGACGGGATGCTCGGGCTCCTATCCGAGCTGTATGAAATCAATGAGCGAATCCTGACGGGCGACATCCTGTCCAACAAGGCCGCCATCAATTCTAAGCGCATGGAGAAGCTCCTGAAGCATTACCATGAGGCCTTGTCGGAAGACGGGGCGTCCGACATCCGTCTCGAGGCCTACGCGGCCGCCGGCGGCTGGGTCGGCATCACCTACTCCTACACCTTCGACGGCTTCGAGGTCGCCGGATCACAAGTCCCCCGCCGCGCATGAGCGAACCGAAGCGATATATGTCGGATGTCTGCAACCTTGGACCGAAAGGCTATTCTTGCCTGCTGATACAACACAAAGAAGGAGAGTTTGTCCGTTACGAGGACTACGCCCGCCTCAAGGCCGAGGTCGAGCGGCTGACCGCCTTCACCACCCGCACTTTCATCCCGAATGAGGAGCTGCAGGCCGAAGTCGCCCGCTTAAAGGAACAGGTCGAGCGGCTGACCAAGGCCGGGGATGCGATGGCAAAGTTGTTGTTTATCGAGCCTAGCTACATCGGTTCTCCCAAGCAAGAGGCCGTCGTCCAATGGTGTAAATTAACTGATGATAAACCTTATGCGTAAGCCCATGCGCCCCTTCTCCATCGTCGCCCTCCTGCTCCTCGGCTTCAACGCCGCGGCCGCAGCTGAGGCCACCCTCCTCGAATGCATCGCCGTCGTCGAGTCTGGCCAGAACCGCAAGGCCGTCGGCAAGGCCGGCGAACGTGGCATGTATCAGGTCGGAAAGGCCGCATGGGACGACGCCTCCGCCCGCCTCAAGGCCGAGGGCCACTACTTCTTCCCCTGGTCCAAGTGGCGTGACGCTACCGCCCAAGACATGATCGCGGCATCTCACCTCCGCTGGATCAGGGCGAACTTCCACCGCATCGGGATGACCAACCCGACCCCCGAACAGATGGCCCTCGTCTGGAACGTGGGCTGGACCGCCGCCCGCGAGCGTGCCTTCCGCCCTAACGACTACGCCTTCCGCGTCGCCAATCTTTTCCGCTTGTCCCCGCACCCTCGTTAAAGAGTCTTTACCAATGGCATCCCTCCTTGTGGCAATCGACCCTGGCGTGAATGGCGGCATCGTCTGGTCGGTCGACGGCGACCCTGTCGAGTGCGCTAAGATGCCGTCGTCCGACATCGAGGTCTGCCAACTGCTCGCTGACTTGAGCTGCAAGGCCAAGGACGCGGAACTCTTCCTTGAGGAACCGCCCCTGTTCGCCGGCAAGAACATCCCCGGCTCCGCCATCGGCAAACTCATGTGGAACACGGGCGTCCTCTACGGCGCCGCCGTCGCCATGGGCTGGAAGATTCACCGCATCCGCCCGGCCATCTGGCAGAAGACGCACACCTGTGGCACGAAGGGCGACCTGACCACGACCCAGTGGAAGAACAAACTGAAGGCACGCGCTGCCGAACTGTTCCCCACGCAGGACGTCACCCTCTGGAACGCCGACGCCCTCCTCATCTTCGACTCCGCCACCCGCGGCGTCATCAACTGAGTTTACATAACTCGGTAAGACCCTTTACTTTGTAACCCTTAACCTCACATGAAGAAAGACCCGAAACTCCCCGCCGACTACCGCATTATCGCGGACTCGTCCTACATCGTCCTCCCC
>Ga0209599_10000991_pt1 | contig 14920 bp, 8 predicted proteins | sample Shrwel_input2_FT_FD_187534 | JGI IMG/M metagenome (GOLD analysis project Ga0209599, IMG submission 187534) | Subsurface microbial communities from deep shales in Ohio, USA - Utica-3 well 1 S input2 FT (SPAdes) (version 2) ... | reverse complement strand
ATCATAACAATTACCCTTAGCACTCATTGAACCCACAAATTGATGTTGTGCGATTAAATCACGATAAATATGGCTACAGTATTGACTGCCTCTGTCAGAATGGATAATTAAGCCTTTCGTCGGTTTTCGTCGTTGAATCGCCATATTTAATGCCTGCACCACGATATCCGCCGTCATGCGAGAAGACAGGCAATAGCCCACCAACTCTTTCGTATACAAGTCTTTAACCCCTGCAACATATAGCCAACCTACATCAGTTAAGACATAAGTGATGTCACAAGACCAAGCTGTATTGGGGCGTTCCACCTAAAATTGTTGTTTGAGATGATTGTCATACACAGGCTTTTGATGGTCGCTATTAGTGGTGTTTTTAAAGCGTTTATGGCGTTTACAGCGAATGCCATTCTTCTCACGCAAACGACGCACGCAATGCAATGAGAGGCTATGTCCTTGATTACTCAAGTGCTGATGTAATCTGACAGCACTATAACTCTCCCGAGTGGCTTCATGTGCCGCCGTCACCAACTTGAGAGCCTTCTCTCGCTCACGTTGTCGCTTTGAGGGCTTACGATGTAACCAATCAAAGTAACCCGTGACACTGACACCCAATAATCGCGCCATGACCGACAAAGGGTAATTCTGGTGGTAATGTCTCATGAACGCGTATTTGGCAGGGTGTCCCTCGCAAAATACCCAAAGGGCATAAATACGCTGCCGCCTTTTTTAAGATTTTACGCTCCATTTCGGCTGCGGCTAATTGTTTCTTGAGTTGGCGAACTTCTGTCTGTAAGTCCACTAAATCAGGGCTGTATGTGCCAACGCCTGATAATTCCCCTTTACGCCCTTTGTTGACCCAACTGTGCAGTGTTTGAAGCGGGATATGTAAATCTTGTGATACTTGGCTTAAGGTTTTTAACTCTTCAATCACCATTTTTACCGCACTTGCCTTTAACTCTGCACTGTATTGCCGTTGTACTTTCTTTGACATGATAAACTCCAATAATCTTCTTAAGTTTACCAAATCTAGTCATACGGTTTTTTCAACACAGATCACTCTCCTATTAGACTTAAAATTCCCGCTTAAGGATTAACATTGGAGCTCATGTAAGTGGGCAGGGTATACTGGGAAAATGCGCTTTAAAATATAAACTTTAGTTTAAGGAAAGTTATCATGCAGACTCCAATCATTCCTTCTTACGAGGCCGAAAGGCTTCGAGCACTGCATGATTTGGAGATTCTCGATACCGCGAGTGAACAGCGTTTTGATCGTCTAACCCGTATGGCTCAATCCTTTTGTCAAGTCCCTATTGCTCTAATTTGTTTAATTGATTCTGAACGCCAATGGTTTAAATCAAAACAAGGTTTGGCTCTTTGCGAGACTGCCCGTGAGTTTTCGTTTTGCGGGCACGCCATCTTACAGACGGATATATTTATCATTCCTGATGCGCGATTAGACCCACGCTTTGCTAATAATCCTCTAGTGACTGGATTTCCACATTTCATTGCCTATGTGGGGGTGCCGTTGATTTTAGCAAACGGCCAATGTATCGGCACATTATGTGTTATCGACCATCAACCACGACAGTTTAGTGACGAGCAATATCAGGTGTTGCGTGACTTGGCGATAATGCTGATACATGAATTAGAACTGAAGCAGATTTACATTGCCCATCGTCAAAATCAGTCTATTTTAGACAATGCAAATTACAGCATTATCACCTGTGATACTAAGGGGATTTTACAGAGCTTCAATAAAGCATCACAAAGTATGTTGGGCTATCGTGCAGAAGATGTAATTGGTATACATACACCTGCCATTTACCTTGACCCCGACGAAATGCGGTCGTGTATTGAACTACTCACCACTGAGTTGGGTGGTCCGAAGGGTTCGGGTTTGGATGATTTTTTGGCTCATAGCCGTTTGGGACACGCAGACGAGTTTGAATGTACATATATACGCAACGATGGTGGTCGTATTCCGGTGCTATTAACAGTCAACTCCCTGCGTGATGATACTGGAGCGATTAGCGGATTTTTGTGGACAGCAAACGATATTAGTCATGAAAAAGCGGCCAAGATTGCGGCGCAAGAGAGTGAAGCACGTTTTCAGGATTTGTTTGACAGTGCTAACGATCTGATTCAAAGTGTCGCTAATGATGGTCGGATTTTGTATGTGAATCGCGCATGGTTACATACGCTGAAGTATGAAGCGGATGATGTTGCAAAATTATCATTATTTGACGTTATTGCCCCTGAGTGCCGAGAGTACTGTTTTGAACAGTTTCAGAAAGTCTTGTCGGGGGCTTCCGTTGAACGCGTCGAAACGACGTTTATAGCCAAAGATAACAGCCGCGTTATTGTTGAGGGCAGTAGTAACTGTCATCTAGTCAATGGCAAGCCGATTGCGACACGTTCTATTTTTCGGGATATTACTCAACGTAAACAACACGAACAACATATTTTAGAACAACAAAAACTCTTAGAGCTTGCGCTGATTCAAAACCAATCGATTTTGGATAACGCTAACTACAGTATTATTAGTACTGATGTTAACGGCATTATTGCCACGTTCAATAAAGGTGCAGAAGCCATGCTGGGCTATCGTGCTGAAGAAGTGGTTCATCAAACAACACCACTCATTTTTCATGAACCAACCGAAATTGTCGCTCGTGCCAAATTGCTGTCATTAGAGCTAAAACGCCCCATAGAAGCGAATATGGATGTTTTTTTAGCCAAAGCTAAACTGGGTTTAGTGGGGGAGATGGAGTGGACATATCGTCATAAAGAGGGGCATGTTATTCCTGTTTTGTTGACGGTAACCGCACAAAAAAATCAACAGGGCGAATTCGTTGGATTTTTGGGTATTGCCAGCGACATTACCGAACGCAAACGCATTGAGCGGATGAAAAATGAATTTGTCTCGACCGTTAGCCATGAGTTACGCACCCCGTTGACCTCGATTCGAGGGGCATTAGGCATGGTATTGGGTAAAGCATCGGCAGGCATGTCGGATAAAGCCAAAATGCTGATTGAAACCGCAAGCCGTAATAGTGAACGTTTAACGCTGTTAATTAATGATATTTTAGATCTCGAAAAAATTGAATCTGGCAACCTTGATTTTAATATGAGCCCTGCCGATTTGACTACTATTGCGCGTCAAGCCATCGCCAGTAACGAAGGTTATGCGCTACAACATCATGTTGACCTTAAGCTGCGTGACTCCCCGTTTCAAGCGGGTATCATGGGCGACGAGCATCGCTTGCTACAGGTATTTTCAAATTTATTATCAAATGCAATCAAGTATTCCCATGCCAATGGTGTCGTTGACGTGTCTATTGTCAAAATGGATCGCTGTTTTCGCGTCAGTATTATTGATCGGGGCGCAGGTATTCCTGAGGCATTTCACTCGCAAATATTTCAACGTTTTGCTCAGGCAGATAGCTCTGACACCCGCGCGAAAGGGGGGACGGGTTTAGGTTTAAGCATAACCAAAGCAATTGTTGAGCGACATGGCGGTAGTATCGGTTATAAATCAGAAGTGGGTGTAGGGACAGAGTTTTACTTTGATTTGCCTGAATGGTTAGAGATTAGAACATCAAAAAATGACAGTCGCCCAAAAATACTCATCTGCGAAGATAATACAGACGCGGCCAATATCTTATCGCATTTATTGGCTCAGGAAGATATCGGCAGTGACATTGTGGCAACAGGTGGTGCTGCGCAACAAATGTTGGCTCAAAATACCTATCGCGCCTTGTTGCTTGATTTGACTTTGCCCGATATGGATGGCCGAGTGCTAATTCGAGAATTATTAAACGACACAACATTACGGCATTTGCCTATTATTGTTGTTTCGGCATGGGCAGAGGAAGGTCGGCATACATTCACCGACAATCCAACCAATGTCGTCGATTGGTTACAAAAACCGATTGATCATGAGCGACTTCTACGCGCCCTGCATCACGCGATAGTCAAAAGAAAACGACCACGTATTTTACATGTGGATGATGACCTAGAGGCCATTCAAACGACACAGCATTTAATCGAGGCAATGACAGATTACTCTTATGTGCCAACACTCCAATCAGCGCGAGAGTTGTTAATGACAGAATCTTTTGATCTCGTGATTATGGATGTTGTCTTACCTGATGGTTCGGGTTTGGATCTATTAACAGAAATAGACCAAAATACCCAAGTACTCATTTTTTCTTCTCATGAGCCTCATCGTAGTGTGGCGGAGCAAGTAGCAACTGTCCTGATGAAGTCATTCACCAATAGTCATTCTTTATTAGCGACTATCAAAGAAATCATTGGCTTAGAGTGAAAATCACATGAGCAGTCTTATGCAAAAAAACGAACAGGATGCAAAAAAATACTCTTTTAGAATCGCTCTTGCCTGTAGTGTTTTAGGTGTACTGGTGCTGGTTGGCGGCTGGGGTTTTGATATTGCCATCTTGCGTACGGTGTTACCAGGTCTTGTTCCGATGAAAGCCAACACGGCATTGGCCTTTATATTGTCGGGTTTATCACTGGCACTCTACCATACACAATGGCCAGCATGGATGGCAAAGTCATGTAATTACATACTGGCATTACTTGGATTGCTAACATTAGCTGAGTATATTTTTAACATCGACTTAGGGATTGACGAAATTTTATTTCCCGATCCAGATAGCAGTGAGCCACATGGTCGTATGGCATTAATGAGTACAATTAATATTATGATTGTCTCGACGGCTTTATTTCACTTAAACACCCTGAGCGCTCGCGGTTGGAGAGTCGCAAACAGCTTGGCTTTTATCGTGCTTATTAATGCGTTTATTGCCATGTTGGGCTATTTATATGGCGTGACTGTACTTTATAGAGTCACTGGCTATAGCACGATGGCGTTACATACGGCCATTCTCTTTTTTTGGTTATCGATTGCGATCATTTGGTCTCGTCCTGATGTTGGCTTTATGCGCATCATCACCAATGAAGATGCCGCAGGTTTGTTGGTGCGTCGGTTATTACCGTCCGTTATATTTTTGCCACCTATTTTAGGATGGTTAGTACTTAAAGGTGAGAGCAATGACATCTATGGCTTAGAGTTTGGCATTGCGCTATTTGCTTCTGGTACTATTGTTGCTTTTAGTTTGCTGACATGGTGGGCGGCTAGGGCCATTCAATCAGCTTACATAGATAAAGAAAAAGCGCAACAACTCAGCTCTTGGCAACAGGCCATTTTAAATAGTGCCGATTTAACTATCATTTCAACCGATCTTAACGGTATTATTCTAACTTGTAATGCAGGTGCATTGAGGCAATTAGGTTATCAAACGTCTGAAATTATAGGCAAAGTCACCCCTGCTATTTTTCATAATCCCTCAGAAATATTAGTGCGCGCTAAAGTATTATCTATTGAGCTTGGCCGCGAGATTGCACCGACTTTTGAAGTGTTTTCTGCCAAAGCAAAAGAGGGCGGCATAGACGAAAGTGAGTGGACGTATATTCGCAAAAATGGCAGCCTGCTAATGGTGAGGCTGTCAACAACAGGGTTATATAATGAGTTAGGCCAATTAACAGGGTTTTTATGTATTAGCCGCGATATTAGCCAACGCAAACAGCACGAACAAAAAATTGCCGAACAGCAAAAACAACTGAATGAAGCTTACCAACGTAATCAAGCGGTTTTAGACAATGCCAATTACAGCATGATTAGTACTGACGTGCAGGGAGTCATTACAATCTTTAACAGAGGTGCGGAGTCGATGCTGGGTTATCGCAGTGAAGAAGTGGATAATCAAATGACACCTGCGATTTTTCATCTTTCTGAGGAAGTAGTGCTGCGAGCTCAAGCCTTATCTGCTGAATTAAAAGTAAACATAGAGCCTGGTTTTGATGTGTTCATTGCTAAAGCACGACTTGGATTGGTTGATGAAAACGAATGGACGTATGTACGCAAAGATGGCAGTCATTTGCCAGTCTTGTTAAGTGTTACTGCTCAATACGACTCTCAAGGCAATATTGTTGGCTATTTAGGTATTGCGAGCGATATCTCAGAGCGTAAACGTATTGAACGCATGAAAAACGAATTTGTATCCACCGTCAGCCATGAGTTACGCACCCCGTTAACCTCTATTAGAGGCGCATTAGGTCTTGTTCTTGCAAAGTCTTCGGCAGGAATGAGCGATAAAGCGAAACAGTTATTAGAAACGGCTAACCGCAATTGTGAGCGACTCACCTTATTAATTAACGATATTTTAGATTTAGAAAAAATAGAATCAGGGATGTTGGTGTTTAATATGATACCTATGGATTTAGCGGCTGTTGTGCAACAGTCACTGGTCAGCAATGAAGGCTATGCCCAAAAACACGCGGTAAAACTACGGATTGCCGACACAGTGACAGTTGCCAATATCATCGGCGACGAACATCGATTATCGCAAGTATTAGCCAATTTGTTATCGAATGCGATTAAATACTCACCTGAAAATGGTGTGGTTGAAATTGCTATGACACAACTGTTAGGGCATGTTAGCGTGAGTATTAAGGATCATGGTTCAGGCATTCCTGAAGGTTTTCGTCATCGTCTATTTCAGCGTTTTGCCCAAGCTGATGGCTCAGATACCAAAGCAAAAGGTGGCACAGGTTTAGGCTTAAGTATTAGCAAAGCTATTGTTGAACGGCATGGTGGAACAATTGGCTATCATAGCCAAGAGGGTGTTGGGACAGAGTTTTATTTTCAATTGCCTCTAGTGCAAGATCACAAAACAATTGAATCACTGAATAGTCATGGTTCAAGCGTATTAATATGCGAGGATGATATGGCAACGGCGACTATCCTTGCGCACATTCTGGAAAGCGAGGGGATTGCCAGTGATATTGCTCTCGACGCAAATGCAGCAAAACAGTTATTGAGCATCAATCACTATCAAACACTGCTTTTAGATTTAACTTTGCCCGATTTGGATGGCCTTCAACTGATTGCAGAGTTAAGGGACGATAAAATATTACAACACCTACCGATTATTGTGGTCTCTGGACGAGCAGATGAAGGTCAACAAATTATGGATGGTCGTGCGGACAATGTGGTCGACTGGCTGCAAAAGCCGATTGTGCAAGAACGTCTTGTGCGTGCACTGAAGCAAACATCCCACCGCAAGAACAAACCCCGTTTATTACATATAGAAGATGACAGGGATCTTACGCAGATTACACGAACATTAGTAGAAGGAATCGCCGACTATACTTGCGCGCTTACTTTAGAAGATGGCCGCCTATTATTGGATAAAGAGCAATTTGATGTCATTTTATTGGATCTTTATTTACCAGACGGCTCAGGTTTAGAATTGATGGATATTATTCGTCAGCAAACAGCACAAGTGATTGTTTTTTCAGGGCATGAGCTTAGTACGATTGATCGTGATGGAATAACGACGGTGCTAACCAAAGCCAAAACCAGTAATGATCAATTATTGAAAGCGATTAAAAACATGATTGATTAAATGGAAATTCAGCCACATTGCTAAGTCGTGTGGTGAAGGTTTTGGTTTAGTGATTGTTTGTGCAAGAAAAATAGCCAAAGTCAGCAAAAGAGTATTGGCTTAAAAAAATACGTGTGTATGATTGACAATCAGCTAATGCGTTTAAACGGCTGATTTAGTCTAGCTTGAGCGATAATTTAAATATGAACAAGCCCGCTTTTCCGCCTGATGAAATTGAACGTTTGTGTGCATTGCATGCGTTAAAGGTATTGGATACACCACCAGAAGAACGTTTTGATCGTTTGGTTCGTTTGGCACATACCTTATTTAACGTACCGATAGCATTAGTCAGTTTAGTCGATACCGATCGGCAATGGTTTAAATCGTGTATTGGTTTGTCAGCAACAGAAACGGGGCGAGATATTTCCTTTTGTGGTCATGCCATTCTCAGTAAAGACGTATTTTGTGTTCCCAATGCGTTAAAAGATCCTCGTTTTGCCGACAATCCATTGGTCACAGGCCCTCCTGATATCCGTTTTTACGCGGGCGCACCCCTAACCATTAACGGCACTTATCGCATCGGCACCTTATGTATTATTGACCGTGAACCCAGAGAGTTTCCGCCAGAGCAACAAGCGCTTTTGCGTGATTTAGCCGATATCGTTCAGCAACAACTCGAGTTACAGTTTTTGTATGATGTCGAGAAAAATTTCACCGTCGAAAAAACACGTCACCAGATTCTTTTTGAAAGTATAGTTGATGGCATTGTCATTATTGACGAGCGGGGCGTAATTAATGATGTCAATCCCGCTGCACAACGCTTATTTGGTTACTCCAAGCTGGAAGTGATCGGTAAGCCCATCAGTCTATTGATGACTGACGCATCTGCCACGCTCTATAAAGACTATCTTTTGCACTATCAAACCAGTAGTACCACCAATAACGCGAACAGTGAGATGCAAGGGAAACGTAAAAACGAGACGGTTTTTTTTATGGAGTTAGTGACAAGCCCCATGCATTTAGCTGATCGTTTGATGTTTACCGCAATTATTCGCGATAACAGTGAACGTAAAGCGATGGAGCAGATGAAAAATGAGTTTGTCTCGACCGTTAGCCATGAGTTACGCACGCCATTAACCTCAATTCATGGGGCATTAGGGCTGTTATTGGGTAAAGTCGCAGATACCATATCGCCAAAAATGAAAATGTTATTGGATACAGCCTACCGCAACAGCGAACGCCTTTCTTTACTCATCAATGATATTTTGGATTTAGAAAAAATTGAGTCGGGTAAATTAGATTTTGAGTTTCACTTACTGGATGTCGTTAAAGTGACGCAACAAGCGATTGCGGCTAACGAAGGCTATGCTGACAAACACAAGGTTAAACTACAGTTATTAGAAAACCCCCATAGCGCATTGGTTTTTGGTGATAACAACCGACTGTTACAAATCTTTGCCAACCTGATGTCGAATGCCATCAAATATTCACCCACAGATGGCACTGTCGAAATTCGCATTCAACCGCAAGACAAGTATTGGCGTATTGGCGTGCGAGACCATGGTAACGGTATTCCTCAATCGTTTAAATCACAAATTTTTCAACGCTTTGCTCAGGCAGATAGTTCTGATACCCGTGAAAAAGGCGGAACAGGTCTAGGCTTAAGTATTACTAAAGCGATTGTCGAACGTCATCAGGGCGTTATTGGCTACGAAAGTGAAGAAGGGCAAGGCACAGAGTTCTTTTTTACTTTACCGATGTATCAGCAAGAAACGGTAGTAGAAGAACCTACAGCGCTTAAGCGACCGCGCCTGTTAATTTGCGAGGACAGTCCAACAGTTGCGCAAATGTTAGCCGACTTATTAAAGCAGGAAGGCTTGGATGCTGATCTTGCTTATAGCGGTACGGAGGCCAAAGATAAACTGACTGAGCAAAATTATGATGGCATGTTGCTGGATTTAACGCTACCTGATATGGATGGTATGGATCTGTTACGTGAGTTACGTCAGCAGTCACAGTTTGCCACCCTACCGATTATTGTCATCAGCGGTCGCTCAACCAATGAGTGTGAAAACTGGTCTGGCGACTCACTAGCAGTCATTGACTGGTTGCAAAAGCCCGTTGATCGTAAAGGACTCACCGATGCATTGCAGCGTGCTTTACGTCATAACGATCATCATGCCTCGATTTTACATGTTGAAGATGAGTTAGATATTATTCAAATCACGCAAATGTTGGTGGAAAACATTGCCACTTATAGCTATGCCACGTCGTTGGCTCAGGCTAAAAACCTTCTTAGCAACCATCATTTTGATTTGATTTTATTAGATATGAGTTTACCTGACGGCTCAGGTTTGGAGTTGTTGCCCTACATTAGCGCTGAAAGTCAGGTTTTAGTATTTTCAGGTCAGGAAACCAGTAGCACGCTGTCGTTACAAGTGGTCGCCGCACTCACAAAATCAAAAACCAGTAATGATCACCTATTAGCGACCATTAAAAATCTCATTGCTCACTAGGAGTTTGATAAACATGAGCCAAGCATTGCGTTTTTTATATGTCGATGATGAACCCGATATTCGGATGATTGTTGAATTTGCACTGGACGACGAAGAAGGATTAGAAGTTAAGATATGCGCATCTGGCGCGGAAGCCTTAGCAATGGTCGAAGCCTATCAGCCAAATATTGTGTTGCTGGATGTCATGATGCCTGGCATGGATGGGCCAACGACCTTAAAACACATGAAAACCATGCCAGCTTTAGCAGACACCATTTTTGCTTTCATGACTGCAAAAGTTCAGCCGCAAGAAGTTAGTCAATTAACTCAGTTAGGGGCAGCAACCGTCATTAGCAAGCCTTTCGACCCAATGACCTTGGCCGATAAAATACGAGAAATAGGGGCTATGCTGCATGACTGAGCAAAAAAAAGTTAAACAAGCAGAGTTGCAGTTAGCTTACAGCGAACATTTACCCATTAAATTAGCTGCTATTACTGATGTTTTTAAAACGCTAAGTTGGGGCGTAGATAGAACGAGTGCCTTGCAAAAAATACAGCACTTAGTTCATGGTATCGCTGGCTCGGCAGGTACGTTTGGTTATATGCGGTTAAGCACCAAAGCTCATTTATTAGAACAAAAACTGGCGATATTGATAAAGAACGAGGATGAATTATCGGAGGATCAGAAAGGGGAAATAGCCAAATTGCTCGATGAGATGAACGCCTCTGCCACTGAGTTTACCCCTTTTTTTGACGTTAACGATATTGAAATAGAGAATCGTTGTGCCGCCCATCAGCAATTAATTATCATTGAAGACGACAAGTTGCTGGCACAAGAAATGGCAGCGCAGTTAGCGATTTACGGCTGGCAATCACAAATTTTCCACACGGCCAAAGAGGCTAAACTAGCTCTAAGCACACAGCAACCAGCTGCCGTAATTGTCGATGTCCAACTGCCCGAAGGTTTGTTAGCGGGGACAGAATTGATTCAACAAATTCGTCTTGAACATAGTGACTATATCGTGCCAACGATTGTTGTGTCATCCCGTTGGGATTGGCAAAGTCGCCTAAGTGCGGTTAGAGCAGGCGCAAATGCCTATCTCGTGAAACCTCTGGATTTTGCCTTATTGAATGAAACACTCGACTGCTTAACGAGTGTCAGCGACGAAAAACCCTTTCAGATTCTAGTGGTCGAAGATGACGCGTTATTGTGTCAACATTATGCCAATGTGTTAATCCATGCGGGCATGAATGTCATGACCCTTGAAAATCCATCGTTATTATTAACCACACTCGATAATTTTTCACCCGATTTAGTGTTGTTGGACTTGTACTTTGCCGACTGTAATGGCATCGAAGTTGCGAAAATTATACGTCAGGATAATAAATTTACAGATTTATCGATTGTATTTTTATCGGGTGAAGCTGAGGAAAGTGTTCAATTGATAGCCATGCAATCAGGTGCAGATGACTTTTTGCATAAACCCATTGACGAAAAAGTGTTGGTAAAAGCGATATCAACACGTGTCCGCCGTTTTAGGGCATTACGTGAACTGACGCGTCAAGACCGAATGACGGGCTTACTCAATCAAATTGCTTTTCAATTACAGTTGGAATTTGAAATTAGCCGAATACATCGTAGTGATTTACCGTTGAGTGTCGTGGTAATAGATATTGATAAATTTAAACAAATTAATGATGGGTACGGGCATCCTGTTGGCGATGCGGTGATTAAAAGTTTGGCACGTTTATTGAAAAAACGCTTACGCCGCACGGATATCATTGGCCGACTTGGAGGCGACGAATTTGGTATTATCATGACGGACACTCCGCTAGATAAGGCGGTGAAAGTACTCGATGAATTAAGAGTAGAGTTTACTAAATTACGGCATGTTGGTTATGGTATCGTCTTTAACTGTACATTTAGTGCTGGTGTTGCCGATCTAGAGCAAGGAGCCTCAATCAATAGTATTATGAAAGCAGCAGATGAAGCATTGTATGTATCTAAACAACTTGGCCGTAATCGGGTAAGTCAATATGTATCGTCAGCGAGTACATAGAGAGTAATAAACTGTTACCCCTCTATTATTTGAGCTCAATGTCATCATCTCACCGCACCATAATCAATTTACTCTAAAAGTTATTACTCACCTGAGGCTTACTTAATTATGGAACATCGTAACAAACAGCTTGAAGAGCGTATTCGTAGCGTCCAGCGCAACTTTATTGCTTCGTTACCTGATACGATTATTAGTTTAGATATTCGATGGAAAACATTACGTCATACCGCATGGGACTCACAAGGGGCACAAGAGTTACAGTCTATCGCTCATCGGCTAGCAGGGTCTGGCGGCACATTTGGCTTTCCTGATATCAGTCGGACGGCCGCCGAATTAGATGTTTCGCTCGGCGATGCTCTTAAAAATCATGAGGATATTCCACCCGAAAAAATGGTTTCACTTGAGCGTCAAGTGGATGATTTATTGTGTGTATTGAAGTCGGCATTAACGACGGCTGCAGTAGGTTTTGACGAATTTCCTGTGCTCACATCACGTGTTGAAAGTAGCCAAGGATTAATCGTTGTCATTGATGATGATGCATTTCTCCTTGAACGTATTTCCGCCTTATTGGAAGACGCAGGCTTTTCAGTGGCCACTTTTACCGATCCAGCGCAAGCGGTAGCGTTACTAAAAGTACAACAGCCTGTACTTATTCTCTTAGATCTGATGTTTCCAGGGCAGCGCTGGCCTGCATTCGAAGTCATTGCTGATTTGCGTGGCGAAACAGGTCAGCGCACACCCGTTGCCGTCATTAGTGGTCGTGCGGATTTTCGCTCACGCTTACAGGCGACACGGGCGGGTGCGGACGCCTATTTAGTCAAACCACTCGATGATCGTCAATTAGTTGAAGCTGTGACTCAATTAGTCGCTCGCTCAAGTACGGATCGCTGGCGTTGTTTAGTCATTGATGATGACGAGGTATTGGCTCAACAGTTGGTGGAATGGCTACGCAAGGCACACATCACTGCTGAGTGGGTGTCATCACCGAGCGAAAGCTGGTTGCAAGTTCGGGAGTTCCGTCCAGATGTGCTGATTCTTGATGTCAATATGCCTGAGTGTAACGGCATTGAATTTGCCACCATGCTTCGTCAAGATATTAATAGTTCGCAGTTACCTATTGTTTTTCTCACTTCGGATAATGCAGAGTTGACACGACGTGATGCAATGGCAGCTGGAGCTGATGACTATTTGCTTAAACCCATAAATCGTGAAGCGCTGATTAAAGCTGTGATCGCGCGTGCCCGATTAGGTAAGCGCATACAAAATCAAGTTGGTTTGATTACTCAGCAAGCACCCGAAGGCGGTGGTGGCTTATCTCGACACTTTTTCTTTAATGAGTTTGAGCGGGTGATTGATGAGGCTGATGATGGCGCTGTTCAATCAGCGTTAGTGTTGATTGGCTTGGTAGCAATACCTGAAGTATTGGCAAATTATGGCGCTTTTGGCTTAGCGGCGATACATGAACAATTGATCACACATCTATCGAATGCAAAGGTCACGACTTGGTCGATGTTGGGTGAGAATATTGTTGGTGTTTTACTGTCTCGTGCAACGCCATCGGAGCATCAAACTTCCGTCAAAGGCATGCTTAAGCGTTTGGCCGCCAAACCCTACCATATAAACGGCAAAGAAGTAGATAGTGGTGCTTGTGCAGCGGTTCTACATTTACGAAACTCTCAAACAGCGGCTGCGTCCATTTTACTTCAGGCTGAGCAAATGTTGAGTGTGGCGATTGAGACGGGAGTCGGCACCGTTTTAGATGGCTTTGTTGGTACATCAGAAGCAGTGGAAACAACAGGGCGTTTACCTATTGAACGTTTACATGTGGTCTTTCAGCCGATTGTGAGTATGGCCGCCGAAAATAGACCTGTAAGTACCGTTTTAGCACGTATTGCCGATGCTGAAGGTAATTTATTACCCGCTGGAAAGTTTCTTTCGGCACTCGAAAAGCGAGGATGGCTTCCCGAACTGGATGCATGGGTATTCCGTAAAGCGCATCATGTATTAACAACACAAATAGCAGTTGATGAAGCACAATGTTTGATTGTCCACGCCAGTCCGCGTAGCTTAAACAGTGCAATTTATCACGAGACAGTTCTGACGATATTGGCCGAGCATCCGATGCGTAGCAAATTGCAAAGTATTGTGATTGCTATTCCTGAAGCAGTCGCCATCACTCATCGTAATATGGTGGAAAAGCTCAATCACGCCCTGAATGCAGCAGGCGGTGGCTTGATGATTACTAATTATGGGGCATCTGCTAGTTCGATCAATGTCTTACAACAACTTAATCCTCAGTATGTTCGTCTTGATGAGGCATTGACACGCCGACTTGAAAAACCAGAATATCTGCCCGCAGACCGCACACTTATTGACACCACAACAGCGGCAAATACGATGATTGTTGCCAGTGGTATTGAAAATGCGCGCAGTGTTTCTGGATTGTGGGCAAAAGGGATACGCTGGTTTCAAGGCTATTTTATTCAAGAGCCAAATGCCATGTTGGCGATGGCATCAGAAAATGAATAAAGGAATACGGAGTATTCGATCAACTCAACACACATCACTTTGTCTATCCAAAGCAGAAGTGAAATGCGAGATTTCAACGCCGCATTGTAAGTTGGCCAATTTGTGGTGCGATATTTCGCTGTTCGATAAGTTATCATCTATCTATTTTACATTACAGAAACTCTCAACTCATTGCCATTAGTGTGTAGCTTCACTAATAAGTACTGATGCAGAAGTTTGTTAATTTTGTTGTAATGGTCTATATTTAATGATGATGATTAACGGATCGTATGGGGTATGTATCATGAAATATGTATCTTCTTTAAGTCCTGAAATAGAGTCCATGCTTCACGAAGCGGTTATTGGTTGCCCGCATCAACGAGTGAGACAA
>Ga0209599_10000990_pt1 | contig 14927 bp, 12 predicted proteins | sample Shrwel_input2_FT_FD_187534 | JGI IMG/M metagenome (GOLD analysis project Ga0209599, IMG submission 187534) | Subsurface microbial communities from deep shales in Ohio, USA - Utica-3 well 1 S input2 FT (SPAdes) (version 2) ... | reverse complement strand
GGCAGGTGATCTTGGCGAAGACCTTCGAAGGGATGACCGTCTTGGAACCCTTGCCCTGGTAACCGCCGCCGATGCCATTGAACTCGAGGGTCGGCGCGAAGCGCACGGCTTCGAGGCCGTCGAGGCCCGGAGCGGGATGCAGTTCGTCGACGCCCAGGGCGCGACGATAGCCGTCTTCGCTGAGCGGCAGCTTGCGGAGCTCTTCGCGCTCCCAGCGGGTCGGCTGTTCGACGCCTTCGTAGAAGCCTTCGACGGTGACGGCGTTATCGGCGTCGTGGAGCGATGAGCAGAGTTCGGCCAGCGCCTGGATGGGATTATAGACCGCGCCGCCATGGAGGCCGGAGTGCAGGTCGGACTTCGGGCCGGTCAGGCCGACCTCGAGGCCGACGATGCCGCGCAGGGCCGTCGTGATGACGATCTGATCGGACGACGGCGAAGCGGTGTCGGAGAGGATGACGCAATCGGCCTCGGACAGCTCGGCATTATGATTGTGCAGGAATTCCGGGAAGCTCGGGGAGCCGATCTCCTCTTCGCCTTCGATCAGGAAGGTGATGCGCAGCGGCAGGTTCGGGCAGCGCTTGAGCAGGCGGGCGAGGGCGACGACCGCGACCAGGTGCGGGCCCTTGTTGTCGGCCGTGCCACGTCCCCAGACCTTACCGTCACGGACGACCGGCTCGAAAGCGGGCGAAGTCCACAGATTCAGCGGGTCGGCCGGCTGCACGTCATAGTGTCCATAAAGGACGATGTGCGGCCATTCCTTCGGACCGCGGCGACGGCCGAGCACGATCGGGTGGAGGGGCGTCGGGACGACTTCGACCTCGAGGCCCGCCTGCTTGAGCAGTCCGCAGATATGCTCCCGGGCGCCATCCATCCCCGCCTGGAAAGACGGGTCAGTGGACACGCTCGGGTGCTTCACGTAATCGATCAGTTCGCGGACGAGATCCATGCCTTCATTAGGCAAGGAAGAGAGCAGAGAGCAATAATTAGAGGCACGGAGGCCCAGAGGCTCGGTTGACCAGACCGACACAAAGTTGACCCGTTGATCGGTTGGCCAGTTGGCCGGAGGGATAGAAAACTTCGGGTGGCGGGTGGCGGGAGAAGCATGCAGCCAAAGGGAAACCGGAGACCGGATGATTGGCGGGGGGTATTTTCGGGTGACGGGTGACAGCCGCCAGGACATCGGCCTTTCGGGAGTCGGCCGTTCGGCCTTCGGCAGCCGGCTCCAGCCACCGCGGCTGATGGCCGAAAAGCCGATGCCTGAGTCCCTGATGCCCGTGGCCGTCACCCGTCACCTGAAACTGTTTCGGCCACGGGTAGGGCTGACCACCCTTGGTCAGCCGCGGTTGAGCGAGGGCGCTCAACCCTACCTAAGACAACCGCAGCATCCTTTCCGGTCTCCGGTCTCCCCTTGAGCCCTGTATCTTCTCTGGTCCACCGAGCCTCTGGGCCTCTCTTATGCCTCCCTGGCCAACTGGCCCACTGGTCAACCGGTCAACTAATGTTGTATCTCCTCTGGTCAACCGAGCCTCTGGGCCTCCGGGCCTCTGTTTTTTCCTTCCCCCTCCCCTCCCCCTTGGGAAGAGTGAAGCCATGTCGCCCGCGGAACAGTTGAAGGTCATGAAATCCCGCACCGAGAAATTCATCGGTGAGGCGGAGATCCTTAAGCGCCTCGAGGCCGGCAAGACCCTGCGCGTGAAGCTCGGCGTCGACCCGACCCGCCCCGACCTGACCTTCGGCCACATGGTCGTCTTCAACAAGCTCCGCCAGTTCCAGGAGCTCGGCCACCAGGCCGTCCTCATCATCGGCGACTACACCACGCGCATCGGCGACCCCACCGGTAAGTCCGAGACGCGCCCCGTGCTCTCCGAGCAGGAGATCGAGGAGAACGCCAAGACCTACCTCGAGCAGGCCTTCAAGATCCTGGACCCCAAGAAGACCGAGGTCCGCCGCAACAGCGAGTGGTTCGGCAAGATGTCGTTCCTCGACGCCCTCCAGCTCAGCCGCCGCATGACCGTCGCGCAGATGCTCGCGCGCGATGACTTCGCCAAGCGCCACGCGTCGAATACCCCCATCTCGATCGTCGAGTTCCTCTACCCGCTCCTCCAGGGCTACGACTCCGTCATGCTCAAGGCCGACATCGAGATCGGCGGCAGCGACCAGCTCTTCAACATGCTCGTCGGCCGCGACCTGCAGGAACAGGACAAGATGGCCCCGCAGGCCGTGCTCGGCATGCCCCTGCTCGTCGGCCTCGACGGCGAGAAGAAGATGTCGAAGTCCCTCGGCAACTACATCGCCTTCAATCACGGCGCGAAGGACATGTTCGGCCGCATCATGTCGGTGCCCGACGCCACCATGTGGGTCTACTACGACCTCCTCCTGCTCTCGACGCCGGAAGAGCTCGCCGCGCTCAAGGCCGGCCACCCGATGGAAGCCAAGAAGCAGCTCGCCACCCGCCTGACGGACATGTTCCACGGCGTGGGCGCCGGCGCCAAGGAGCGCGCCGAGTTCGAAAACGTCTTCTCCAAGGGCGGCGTCCGCACGGACATGCCCGAGTTCGCCTGGGCCGCCGTCTCCGGCGGCGCGGCCGAAGTCAGCATCGTCGACCTCCTCGCCGCCACGAACCTCTTCCCCTCCAAGAAGGAGATTCGTCGCCTCATCGAAGGCGGCGCGGTCAAGATCGGCGACGACAAGGTCTCCGATCCTTCCCTGAAGGTCGCTCCGCCCTCCGGCGAACTGGTCATCCAGGCCGGCAAGCGGACCTTCGTGAAGGTCAAGTAAGCGGCGGCAACCCGATACGCCTCGGAGGCTCCTGCCAGCGTCTGATGCCGGCGGCGACCAAGCCCCCAATCACGGCTATGGGGAAGGTCCACATTGCAACGTAGGCGACACCGAGAAACGGGTTCGTCTCGGTGAACAGACAGAAGGGCAACAAGGCGCCCGTCAGAAAAAACCCGGTCGCCCAACAAGGGAGCAAGACCAGCCGGACCCAATGACGATCTGCTCCGCCAAGCCAGACCGCATGGAATCCAAGGAAAAGTGAAATCGGGGGGATCAGGAAAATGGATATCCCATAAAATAAAAGGAACAGTAACGGATTGGGAAAAATCAGTCCGCAGTAGAGAAAGCCCAGCAACAGGCTCACGCCACCCTGCCAGGCCATCGTCAGACACGTTCGCCTCATTGCGAAAGGCTAGCGCCACGGGCCCCGCGGACAAGCCCGTCCTTGAGGCGTAAAGCGGCGCTCAGCCCGCCTTTTCGGCGCGGGCCTTGATGATCCGCAGGATGTAGGACTGCAGGTCGTTCATGAGCCACATGGTCCACCACTGGGAGTAGAAGTTGAAGCCCGTCGAGAGGCGCTGGTCGCTCGCGAGGTGCAGCACGACGCGGTCCGGGCCGCGGGGCTCGATCCAATAGGAGCCGTGGAGTACGTCGAAATAAGGGCCGCCGATGGTCACGTGTTCGTCGAAGGTCGTGGGCGGGATGTTCTTCGTGTCGGCCTCGATCGAGAACGAGAGGCGTTTGTTCTCCTCCCACTCGGTCACCTTCTCGACGAAGAGCACGTCGCCTTCGAAGCGGGCGTAGCGGATGGAGCCGACGCCGGTGCCTTCGAGCACGGCCTCGGTCGGACGCGGAAAGCCCAGGCGATGGCTCCACGACGGACCGTGTTCAGCCTCGGTGATGCGCGGCACCGAGCGGATCTGACGCCAGACCTGCGCGGGCGAGGCCGCGATCTCGATCGAAGTGTGGGCCGTGCGGATCTCGGTCTCGCGCTCGCGAAGGGATTCCAGCGGCCCGGCGACGAAGGGCAGCAGCGCGACGGCCGCCACGCAGAGACGCTTGGAACCGTCCGACGCGCGCAGGTCGCGGAGGATCCCGGCGAGCAACCCGCCGAGCGAAGACATGAACCAGACCAACGGCAGCCAGAGAATCACGCAGATGAACCCCTCGAGGTGGGTCGCGATCGCCGCCACCATGAAGGCGAGGCCGGCGACCCAAGGCTGGAAGACGCGGCGCACCCAGCTCTTTTCGGACTCCCCGAACCAGATCACCAGGAAGCCGAGCGCCAGCGGCACCAGGAAGATGAAACTCACGCTCATGATGGCCCATAACTCCTTGGCCGTGCCCGGCGCAGAAGTGACAAACGGGCTGAACAGGAGCCGGCAGCCAAGTGCGTAGACGACGCCCAGCACCAGTCCGAGGAGGGCCTGCATGGGCGGCGAGAGGCGCGGGGAGCTCATGCGGTCGAGTCTGGCCCGGCCTGGTTCCGCGGGCAAGCCCCCGATGTGAGCAAGTCCGCGGATAACCCGCCGGATTAATGCCTTCCCCTGCCCTCCGACGGCTCCCTATTATCGCCGTCCCGCATGGCCGACCCGGAATCCATCAGCCGAGACTTCGTGCACCTCCACGTGCATACGGACTACAGCATGCTCGACGGCTGCAGCCGCATCGACCGTCTGATGGCGCGCGCCTGCGACATGAACATGCGCGCGGTGGCGATCACCGACCACGGCAACCTCTTCGGCCTCTTCGATTTCTGGAACGAGGCCAAGCAGCGCTCCAAGGGCGACGTGAAGCTCAAGCCGCTCCTCGGCTGCGAGCTCTACCTCGTCTGGGACCATGCGCTCACCGACAAGCCCGACCGCCGCGAGCACAAGTATTTCCACATGGGCGTGCTCGCCCGGAACTTCAAAGGCTACCAGAACCTCACCAAGCTCGTCTCCGACGCGCACGTCCGCGGCCTGCACTACAAGCCGCGCACCGACCTCGAGCAGCTCGCCAAGCACGCCGACGGCCTGATCGGTTTCTCCGGCTGCCTCCAGGGCGTCATCCCGCAGGCCCTCCTCCGCGGCGACTACGAGGCCGCCCGCAAGGCCTGCGGCAAGTTCGTCGAGATCTTCGGCCGCGAAAACTTCGTCATCGAGCTGATGGACCACGGCCTCGAGGAGCAGAAGCGCATCATCGCCGACCTCCTCAAGCTGGCCGGCGAGTTCCAGCTCCGCGTCGTCGCCACCAACGACGTGCACTACGTCGACGCCGGCGACTCCGTCGCCCACGACGCGATGCTCTGCATCCAGACCGGCGCCCGCCTGGCCGACGAGCGCCGCATGCGCTACTCCGCCACGGAGTTCTACCTGAAGAGCGAGGCCGAGATGCTGCGCGTCTTCGGCGAGGTCCCCGAATCGATCAAGAACACCGTCGCCATCGCCGAGATGTGCGACGTGAAGCTGCCGGTCGGCCAGAACAACTACCCGGTCTACATCTTCAGCGAAGGCGTGAAGCCGAAGGCCGCGGACAAGATCGACGCGATCCTCGACGGCTACGAGAAGCTCAAGAACGGCCTGCTCGTCGCCGCCGGCAAGCCGGGCGACTTCGTCATCGACCCCGAGAAACGCAAGGGCATGCGGGCCAACGGCTCCTACCTGCTCGAACAGGTGAAGGCCGGCCTCAAGGAACGCTACGGCGTGGATTACGACGACCCGAAGGCGTGGCAGGACGAGAAGATCCCCGGCCCGGGCAAGACCAGCCCCGCCGAACTCTGCCGCCGCGTCGACTACGAGATGGGCGTCATCGCCGGCACGGGCTTCGTCGACTACTTCCTCATCGTCTGGGACTTCATCGACTGGTCGCGCAAGCATGACATCCCCGTCGGCCCGGGCCGCGGCTCGGGCGCCGGCTCGATCGTGGCGTATTGCCTCAAGATCACCGACATCGACCCGATCCGCTTCGGCCTGCTCTTCGAACGCTTCCTGAACCCCGAGCGCGTGTCCGCGCCCGACTTCGACATCGACTTCTGCATGCGCCGCCGCGACCAGGTCGTCGGCTACGTGCGCAAGAAATACGGCGAGGACCGCGTCGCCAACATCATCACCTTCGGCACGTTCGGCGCCAAGATGGTCGTCCGCGACCTGGCCCGCATCCGCGACCTCCCGTTCGTCGAGACCAACCGCCTCGCCAAGCTCGTCCCCGACGACATCAACATCTCCCTCGAGGACGCGCTCAAGAAGTCCAACGAGCTCCGCGAAGAGGTCAGCATCAACCCGCAGGCCGCCAGCATCATCGAGACCGGTCGCGTCATCGAGGGCATGGTGCGCAACTCCGGCAAGCACGCGTGCGGCATGATCATCGCCGACCGTCCCCTCACCGACATCATCCCGGTGACGATGCAGGAAGGCGACCTGACGACCCAGTACGCCAAGGACCCGGTCGAGAAGCTCGGCCTGCTGAAGATGGACTTCCTAGGCCTGAAGACGCTCACGATCATCGACGACGCCCAGAACCTCGTGCGCAAGCACCGCGGGATGCCGGACTTCGACATCGAGAAGGTCGGCTTCGAGGACCCGAAGACCTTCGCCCTCCTCAACGAGGCGAAGACCATCGGCGTGTTCCAGCTCGAATCGGGCGGCATGCAGTCGCTCTGCCGCAAGTTCAACATCACCCAGATCGACGAGATCGTCGCGCTCATCGCGCTCTACCGTCCGGGCCCGATGCAGTTCATCCCGGACTACATCAAGGGCAAGGACGACCCCAGCTACGTCAAATACGCCCACCCGCTCCTCGAGAAGGTGGCCAAGGAGACCTACGGCATCCTCGTCTACCAGGAGCAGGTGATGGAAGCCGCCCGCGTCGTCGCCGGCTACACCCTCGGCGGCGCCGACATGCTCCGCCGCGCGATGGGCAAGAAGATCCGCGAGGAGATGGAGCAGCAGCGCTCGATCTTCGTCGAAGGCGCCAAGGCGACCAACAACATCGACAAGAAGAAGGCCGAGGAGATCTTCGCCACGCTGGAGAAGTTCGCCGAATACGGCTTCAACAAGTCGCACTCCGCCGCCTACGCGATCCTCTCGTATCGCACCGCCTACCTGAAGGCCAACTACCCGGTCGAGTTCATGGCCGCGGTGCTGACCTCCGAACAGGGCAACGCCGACAAGCTCGCCGAATTCATGGCGGAGGTCGAGGCCCTCGGCATGAAGGCCCTCGGCCCCGACGTGAACCAGTCGGACACCGACTTCACGCCGGTCGTGAAGGACAACGCCATCCGCTTCGGCATGGGCGCCATCAAGGGCGTCGGCGAACAGGCCGCCCGCAACATCGTCGCCGAGCGCGAGAAGAACGGCCCCTTCAAGGACTTCGCCGACTTCGTGGGACGCATGGGCGAGTTCGAACTCAACGCCCGCACCCTCGACTGCCTCGTGCGCGCGGGCGCCTTCGATTTCACCGGCGAAGATCGCCGTCACCTCGTCGACTCCATCGAATCCGTCCGCCGACACTTCGCCGGCGAGCGCAAGGAGCGCGCCAGCGGTCAGGGCTCCCTCTTCGACCTCCTCGGGGCCGAGGACGCCGGGGCCGCTCGCCCGACCGACCTCATCCTCCGCAAGTCGGAGAAGATGCCCAAGCTCGAGATGCTCAACGGCGAGAAGTCGCTCCTCGGCTTCTACCTCAGCGGCCACCCGCTCGCCGACTACCACGGCCTCGACGAAGCCATCGCCACGATGGTCGTCACCCCGGACCGCGTCGACCTCGACAAGCAGCAGCGGCATACCGTCCGCATCTGCGGAATCGTCGGCGGCCTCGAGAAGAAGATCTCCAAGAAGGATAACCGCCCCTGGGCGCTCTTCACCGTCGCCTCCCGCTCGGTCACCATCCCCGTGATGATGTTCTCCGACGCCTATGATGCCGCCGCGCAACTCAAGGACGGCGAACTCCCCCTGCTCATGGACGGCTCGCACGTCATCGTCGACGCCCGCCTCAACTGGCGTGAAGAACGCGGCGAATGGTCGCTCAGCGCCCACGCCATCAGCACGCTCCGCCGCGCCCCGAGCCTCATCAAGAAGATCCTCTTCGCCCTCAAGCCCGGCCCGGACGCCAACGACTTCCTCGACAAGATCATGGCCCACACCCGCAAGGTGGACGGCACGACGATGGTCCAGGTCGGCTTCATCCAGCCGGACGGCCGCGTGCTCGTGGCCGAAGCCGCCCGTGGCATGACGACCCGTTTCGACACCGAGAGCTACGGCCTCTTCGGCCGCCATCCGGCCTGCGCCGGCGTGCAGATCGAGCCCGTGCCGCCGACCCAGCCGCCGCAGCGGAAGTTCGGCCCGCGGGCTTAGAACTTAGAGAAATTGAAGAGCACGACGGCCCGCAGCGGGCCGGGCAGCAGTTTCTTGGCGAGCGCCTTGGCGACGAAGCGTGCCTTCCAAGCGGTGCCGCGCGGAGAGACGCGCCAGAAATAACCCACCGCCATGCCGATCGCCTTCCAGCGGGCGTTCGGGTGGGTGCAGTGGAACTTCACCGAGGCCTGCGCATGGACATCGTCGACGAGCTGACGGAAACGCGCGATGACTGCCGGCGGGGCGAGGCCTTCGCGTTCGGCGTGGGCGAGGTCGGCGAGATAGCCGCGGCGATGGACCTTCTGGCCGGCGGGCCAGGCCGCGGCGCGGCGGAGCTTGGCGCGCCAGCGGAGGCCCTTGGGTTTGCTACCGTGGGACATGTTCGCCCCGTGCCAGCGCCAATCGAGGAGGATCTCCGCGTCGATCGCGGCGGAGCCGAGCAGGAGCGAACGCAGGATCGCCGGACCGTCCTCGCCGCCGGTCGTGCCGGGCATCGGCGGGAACTTCCGGAAGACGTCGCCGCGATAGCTGCCGGTCGCTCCGCAGAACTGGACGCCTTGGTAGAGATGGAAGCCCCGCGGGTCGAACTGGCGGAACTGGACGTCCTGATGGTGATACCAAGTCGGGCGCAGCACGCCGCCCACCGCGTCGACGACGCGGGCGTTCGAATAGTGGGCGTAACATCCCGGATGATCGCGGAAGAATTCGGCGATGCGGCGCAGGCGCGTCGGGTGGCTGACGTCGTCGCCGGCGGCGGCCACGAGGATGTCGCCGGTGGAGGCGGCGACACAGCGGTTGAAGTTGCGGATGACGCCGACGTTCGGAGCGGGCGGCAGCAATACGATCCGGGCGCGGCCGCGGTAGGCGGCGAGCTCGGCCTCGATGAGCGCGCGGGTGCGGTCCGGCGAGGCGTCGTCACCGATGATGATCTCGTAGTCCGGCAGGTCCTGCTCGAGCACCGCGCGCAGGGCGGCCACGACGTAGGCCTCCTGCTTATAGGAAAGGAAGATGACGCTGATCGAGGGCAGGCTCATCGGGCGGCGGGCAGGTCCGCGAGGATCTCGCGGGCCAGGACGTCGGCGAAGTGGTCCTGCGAGAAAGGCTTGGCCTGCGCCGAAAGCAGGAAGGCGCGGATGCGCTCCTGGTAGCCGCGGTAGGCCGCGTCATCGATCGTGCGCAGGAAGGCGTCGAGCGCCGCCGGCGTCTCGTAAGCCCGGCCGTCGATGAAGCAGCCTGGCGGGACGAGTTCCGTGATCTCTTTCGGACCCACGTAGACCGGCACGCAGCCGGCACGGAAGCTGTCGAAGAGCTTCTCGGTCACGTAACCTTCGAGGTCGCGGCAGTTCTCGTGGGCGAGGCAGAAGCGGGCGCGCGTGAGCAGTTCGATCTTATCGTCGACCGGGCCGCGCCAGGTGGCGTAGGGCGACTTCGCGGGGAGGAAACGAGCGAGGATCTTACGCAGCTGATTGCGGACGCGGCCCCAGCGGCCGGGCAGCGCGGCCGGGCGATCCCAGCCACGACCGAAGAGATGGAAGTCGGCCGGCGCGTGGCGCTCATACCAATCGAGGATCCGGACGCGGGCCTGGTATTGGTCGCGCGGATCGACGACCGTCAGCGCCTTGTTGGAGGCGACCAGCACGCAGAAGAGCGGGCGCTTCTCCGGGCCGTTCCAGCCCTCGGTGTCGAAGCGGTTCGGATAGAGGAGCGAGACCGTGCGCGGGTCGTCGCGGAGGGCGCCATCCCAGGCGAACCACTTCGCATAGCGGGCGAGCGCCGTCCGGTCACGGTTGAGCGGACGGATGAGCGGGTTCTCGTAGAGGTAGACGTAGGCGCGGGCGGACGGATCCTGGCGGCGGCAATTGATATGGAGCTCGAACTCGATCGGGCGGCCGGCGTTCACGTCCGGCGTATGGAGTTCGATGCCCGCGGCCAGGAAGCGTTCGCGCAGCTTGGCATACGGCAGATAGAACTCCCCGTTGTTCTCCCCGGCACCCGGAGTGAACAGGCTGTTCTCCGCGTAATCGCGGTAATAGACGGAGGCGTATCTCATCGGCGCAGGACGGCTTGGACCTGTTCCGCAAAGTATCGGGCCGAGAAGATTCGCCCAGCGGAATCGGCGGCGGCCTGCTGGCGGGCGGCGAGCTCGGCCGCAGGCATTTCGGCGTAGGCGCGGATCGCCGCGGCGAGGGCGGCGACGTCGCCGACCGGCTCGACGAGCGTACCGTTCCGTCCTTGGTCGACGAGGTCGGGCGCGATGCCGATCGGATACGCGATGAGGGGACGACCGCAGGCCATCGCCTCGCCGGCCATCATCGGACCGGTCTCGTTGGTCGACGGACTCACGAAGAAGTCGGCCGCCTGGTAGGCGCGGGCCAAGGCGGCGTCGCCGCGCTGCGGGCCCAGCTCGGTGAAGGTCACGTGGCGGAAGCCGCCGGTCAGGAAACCGCGGTCACCGATCACGGCGACGTGCAAGGCCACGCCTTGGTCATCGAGTTGCTTCAAAGCCTCGAGGAATAGGCCGAAGCCTTTGTAGACCAGCCCGGGGTCGAGCGCCCGGACGAGCACGATACGGCCTTCGGCGGGCAGGCCCAGCGCTTGGCGGGCGGAAAGCATGTCGGCCGGGCGGAGCACCGCGAGGTCGAGCGGGATCGGGAAAGTGCGGAGTTCACGTCCGCCCAACGTGAAGCTCTCCTTCGCCTGGCGAGCGGACCAGCCGCTCGGAGCGAGGATGGCGACGTCGAGTTCCTTCCAGAGCTGGGCGCGACGGGCGGCCTGCACGGATGAGATATCCTGCGGGTCGGAGGAAGATAGTAACGGGCACGCGCCGCAGCCGGTCTGATATTTCTGGCAGCCGAGGTTGGAATGGCAGCCGCCCGTGGCGTGGGCCATGTCGACCTGCCAGAGGGCGACGCGGGCGCCGAGGGCTTGGGCGATTTCGCGGACGGTCTCCGGGCGGACGAAGCCGCCGGACCAATGGACGAGCACGAGGTCCCACTTCGCCGAACGCGCGCGGGCGTGGCGGATGATCGGCTCAGCCGGGAAGTTCGCTTCCGCGTCGAAATCATAGACCCCGACCGGCTTGACCCCGAAGCGCTTCACCTTGGCGATAGCCCGGCCCAGCCCCCAGGCCAGTTTCTGCCACGGATTGAGCAGGCCCTTCGCGGCCACCATCGGCACGTCCCGGCGCTTCTGCTTCAGCACATAGGCGACGGATTCGACTCCCTGGCCCAGCAGGGCCTGATGGATCCGGACGAAGCCATCGGCCGCGCCGCCGCCGGTATCCATCTTGGATAGGTGCAGTATCTTCATCCTTGGCTTCGGGGATATGGCACCCGCGGCGAAGTGACGAACCAAAAGCACGATGCCTAACAGGTTGAAAGATGCCGGGGCTTCGCAACGATGCCCGCCGATGGCCCCGCTCATCTACGTGATCAACCTCGACCGTGACGTCGAACGGATGGCCTCGATCCGCGCCAACCTCGAGGCGCTGGGCCTGCCGTTCGAACGCCTGTCCGCCGTCATGGGGAAGGATGTCCCCGAATGGGAGAAGCTCGTCGACATGTCCGCCTACGCCTGGCGCAACCGCCTGGACACCCCGCGGGCCGGCGAAGTCGGCTGCTACCTGAGCCACCTCAAGGCCATGGAGACCTTCCTGCGGACCGACGCCCCGTGGTGCGTGATCCTCGAGGACGACGTCGAAGTCCTCCCCGCCTGCGGTGAAGTATTGCGTGCGCTGGGCGAGAAAGACGACTGGGACCTCGTGAAGCTCTTCAACTTCCACTCCGGCCTGCCTGTGAAGAAGCGCGAGCTCGCCGGCGGCTACCGGCTCGTCGCCCATCTCACCCGCACGACCTCCTCCGCCGCGTACGTCGTCAACCGCCGCGCCGCCGAGACCTTGCTCAAGTCGATGCGGCCCATCACCGAGCAGGTCGACCACGCGTTGGATCGTCCGTGGGAGACCGGCCTACGCACCCGCGGCATCCGGCCGATGCCTGTCGTCCTCGCCCCCGTCGCGCATACCACCAGCACCATCGGCTATCAGGATAAAAAGAAAGGCCGTCCGCTCGGCAAAGCCGTGAAACTCTTCCTCTCTCGCGCCAAGAAAGAAATCAGCCGTTTCGGGTTTGGGTTGTTTGATGTGGTGAGGGGCTGATTGAAGAGGCCCGGAGGCCCAGAGGCTCGGTTGATCAGAACGATGCAACGCGAGTTGATCCGTTGACCAGTTGGCCAGGGCTGCATCGAGGTAGGGTCGGCACTGCGTGCCGACCTAGCCGCCTTGATGTGTTCCCAACCGCTATCCGCCAACCACTAACACTTTAAATGGACAGGAACGGGATCACCATCGCGTCCTCCCCAGGTATACATGCCGCTAGGACAGCACGTGGTGCTGTCCCTACCTTAACTTCCGAGCCTCCGGGCCTCTGGACAACTAAGCCTCTCGTTAGCGTGAACATCTGGCCCTCCGGCCAACTGATCAACGGATCAACTAGTCGCTACGCATTCACCGCCGCGATCACGTGCGCGACCTGCTCGTCGGTCATGACCGGACTGACCGGCAGCGAGACGACTTCGCGGTGCAGGGCCTCGGTAAGCGGGAGCTTCAGATGTCCAAGCGACTGCGCGTAGGCCTGCTGATGGTGCGGGGCGATCGGGTAATGGATGGCCGTGTGCACCCCACGGTCGAGCAGGCGCTGCTGGAAGGCGGCGCGATCGGCGACGCGGACGACGAAGAGGTGCCAGACGTGCGAATCCTCGCCGGCGCGGACGGACGGTAGGCGCACGGTCGGGTTCTTGATCTCGCGACGGTAACGCGCGGCGATCCCCTGGCGGCGGGCGTTATCGGCGTCGATGTGCTTGAGCTTCACGCGAAGCAAAGCCGCCTGCAGTTCGTCGAGACGGTCGTTCGGGCCTTGGACGAGGTTCTTGTATTTCTCGTGCGAGCCGTAGTTGCGGAGCGCGCGGACCATGTCGGCGAGCTTGGAATCCTTGCAGGTCAACGCGCCGGCGTCGCCGAGGGCGCCGAGATTCTTACCGGGATAGAAACTGAATGCCGCGGCATCGCCCCAGGCGCCGGCCTTTACGCCGCCGATATGGGCGCCATGCGACTGGGCGGCGTCTTCGAGCAGGAGCAGGCCACGCTCGCGGCAGAGCTGGGCGATCGCCGGCATGTCGGCCAGCTGACCGTAGAGATGGACCGCCAAGACTACCTTCACGTCCGGCGTGAGCGCGGCCGCGAGCTTACCCGCGCCGAGATTGCAGGTATCTTCGTCGGGCTCGACGAGCACCGGACGGAGACGGTTCTCCGTGATGGCGAGGATCGAGGCGATGTAGGTATTGGCCGGGACCGCGACGCCGTCGCCGTCCTTCAGCAGGCCGAGTTCCTTCCAGCCGCGGAGGGCAAGGATGAGCGCCGAGAGACCATCGGAGGTGCCGACGCAGTGGGGCGAGCCGACCCAGGCGGCGAACTCGGACTCGAAGGCCTTCACCTCTTCGCCTAGGACATACCAACCCGAGTCGATGACGCGGGCCGTGGCGGCCTTCAGCTCAGCCGCATGCCGGGCATTGATGGCCTTCAGGTCTAGGAACGGGACGTTCATCGGAAATCTCTGTTCTGCGTGAATTTCAGGAGCCGCGCGCGGGCTTGGCGATAATCTTCCACACCATACTCATAAAAACGGTCCAAGGAGTCTTCTCGCACCAATTTGGCCCCCATCTTCTCGTGGAACTTCCAGACGCTCAGGTTGGCCTGCCGCACGTCAAAGTGTGCGCGCGTGAAGCCGAGGGCGCCGAAGGCCAGATCATAGGCCATGATGGCGGACTGGTAAGCGGTCGCCGCTGGTGCGCCCGGGCGGATGATCCAGCTACCCCAGCAAAATGAATCTCGTTCGGGAAGGTAGTCGTAGAGCCGCAACGAGCCCTGCGCCTCGCCTGCGACCTCAATGATGAAATAAGCCTCCAAGCCAGCGGCGCATCGATCGGCATAGCTGCGCATCCAAGCGATCTGAGCGTCTAGATGAGCGCTGGTCGCAGAGATATTCTGGTTGCGCGAAGGATCCAGACGAAGGCCAAGCAGGAAGGCGGCGTCGGCTTCTGTCGCCAGCCGAAGCCGGGTGACGTCACCCAGCCGGTCAGCCAAGAAGGACGCCGCAGCGGAGCCGTGTCTCTCAGCCGGCAACATGTCGGATGAAGGCCTCGCGGTCGCGGATATAGTCGGCTTCGTCGTATTCGGCATCGGCGAAGACCATCAGCACGCAATCAGGGGAGAAGTCATGCATCTCACGCCAGAGACCCGGCCCGATAAGCAGTCCCTTGGCGGACGAGTCGAGGACGACGCTCTCTTCGCGACGACCATCGAACAGGCTCAGGCGCACAGAGCCTGCCACGCAGACGCAGAGCTGGCGGAGCTTCTTATGGGCGTGGAAGCCGCGGCTGACGCCCTCCTTGGTGCCGTGGATCCAGTAGACGCGACGGACGGCGAACGGGAGCACCCCGCCGAGCTCAGCGACGGCGAGTCCGCCGCGGGCGTCGCCACGCTGGGGGATATCGACGAGTTGGACGAGGGAGGCGCTCATACGATGGGTTTGGCCGTGAGCCAGCGGGTGACGAGCGGGCGCATCGGGCGTTCGACAAGGACATGCACCAAGCAGGCCAGTATGATCGTCACCACGAAACACAGGCCGATCGCCGGGCGTAGGCCGAGTTCCGCCGTGTGCGCCTCGAACCAAGGAACCGTCACGAGCTGGACGAGGTAAAGCGCGAAGCTGGCTTCACCGAGGAAGACGAACGTGCGGTTCGAGAAAAGACGGACCGCCCAACCCT
>Ga0209599_10000988_pt1 | contig 14938 bp, 15 predicted proteins | sample Shrwel_input2_FT_FD_187534 | JGI IMG/M metagenome (GOLD analysis project Ga0209599, IMG submission 187534) | Subsurface microbial communities from deep shales in Ohio, USA - Utica-3 well 1 S input2 FT (SPAdes) (version 2) ... | reverse complement strand
GGTAAACAACCCGATACTGGATTGATTTTTTCCTTTTGATACAACTCCATCATTGCTTGGGACATTTTTTGGCGGTCAGAACCGTATTGCTCCTTAATACGCTGCATATCGGGGGCAACACGGCGCATATTAGCCATTGATTTATAACTAGTAGCCGATAAATGAAAAAATGCTAATTTAACAAATAATGTTAAAATAACAATCGACCACCCCCAATTACCTAAAAAGCCATGTACTAACTGTAAAACCCAAAATAAAAACTGCGAAATAAACCATAAAAACCCATAATCCACAGTTAATTCTAAACCTGTGGATAACTTAGCTAATTCATCTTGAATTTTAGGGCCTGCATATAATTTAGCACTAATACTATTTTGCATTCCTGCATTAACCGTAATATCAGGCGAACTAAAGCCAATAAAATATTCACCTTTATCGTTAGCTCTACTACTAAAATGATTTTTCGATTTTGCATCAGGAATCCAAGCAGTCACAAAATAATGTTGCACAATCGCTGCCCAACCACCTATAGCAGTTTCTTTCAACGCCTCTTTGTTAAACTCGTCAAATGATATTTTATTATAGTTTTTCTCAGCTGTTCCCCATGCACCACCTAAATAAGTGGCCATTCCCATACCTTGATTACTTTTGCTTGGATCTTCAGTGCCATCACGTTTTAATTGGGCAAACATTAATCCCTGCCATATCGATTGGCTACGATTAATAATATGATATTTAACTTCAATATCATATTTACCTTGAGTAAAAGTAAATACTTTTTGAATTTCTATCCCGTTTTTATCAGTAAATATTAACGGGACATTTAATACAGTTTGACCTTTTTCTAAAACATAATTACTTTGTGCTGCTTGATATACAGGGCGACCCTCAGGGTTAGCATCTGCGCCATTTGCACCAATTAATCCTGACTGTGCAATAAACATACGTTGACGATTATTTTCTAATAAAGAAAAAGCCTCTGTACCATCAACTGTTTTAGTATAAGTTGGCAATGACAATCCAACTACATCACCGCCTAAAGTATCAATCTGCACATCTAGCACATCGGTTTTAACACGTAACAAACCTTGAGTGGGTGCTGTCACCAATTCGGTAGTAGCAGGTAACTCTGTTTTTGTGGGTGCAGTAGGGATGTCTGTATTCGCTGTAGCAACAGGTGCAGCACCAGCCAAATTCATCGACGTAGAGGCATCTACGCTGCGATTTACGGCATTATCTGGCGTATGGCTAGGGGATGTATTACCGTAATCTTTTTGCCACGCTAAAATCATCAAATAGCTGACAATTGCTAAACCGACCAAAATCAGGTTGCGAGCCCATTGCATAGTCATTTTTCCACTGGAAACCAAAAGAAAGAGTCAGGCACAGGGTCGTAACCTGCACCACCCCAAGGATGGCAACGTAAAATACGTTTTGATGCTAAATAACTACCTTTAAGCATACCGTGTTGCAAAATAGCTTCTTCGGCATACGTTGAACAAGTAGGAGAAAATCGGCAATGACCAGCCATTAAGGGGCTGATTGCGTATTTATAAAATCGGATGGGTGTTAGAAGCAGGATTTTCATGTGTCGCCTTGAGAGCGGCTTGGTATCGACGCTGCACTTGCTGCCACGTTTTAGACAACGCTTTAGCCAGTTCTGCATTACTCAGACCATCTAAACCTTGCCGTGCAATAAACACGATATCAACAGCGGGTAAGTCGTACTGATGCAATCTAAAACTATTGCGCGTAATACGCTTAATACGATTTCGTTCCACCGCTAGGCGTATTTTTTTTCGTGCAATCACAAAACCTAATCTGGATTTTGCTTGGGTGTTACCACGAATTAACACAAGATACTGTGGCTGAGCCACTTTACACGAGGGGCTATCAAAAACGACCTGAAAACCTGCGCTATTGCGAATACGTTGTTCAGGCCGAAAGAGATAACGATTAACCAAACTCACACTGTTAAACGCTTACGACCCTTAGCGCGGCGACGAGCCAACACGGCACGGCCGTTTTTGTCTGCCATACGAGCGCGGAAACCGTGAGTACGTTTGCGTTTGATTTCGCTAGGTTGAAAAGTACGCTTCATGATTTTAACTCAACTCAGATAGCCAAATGGCCATTCTCAAAAAGGGGGTCATTCTATGTATTTTACGGCTTGCTGTCAAACCTTAAATCAACTCATTTTTTTATCCACAAGTCTCAAACTTTTTTGAGTTATCCACAGATTTTTGCGTTCCTCACTATAAGAATTTAAATTTATATATAAATTTATAAATAAGGAATTTATAGTGAGTGTTGCGTTTTTCTGTGGATAAGTCGCTTTTTATTATAAATATCAAACAGATAGCCTGTGGATAACCCTGTGGATGAAATGTGGATAACTTTTAGCTAAAAAACTTATCCACAGACTTATCCACAGAAAAACGCAAGTTATCCACAGTACTTATCCACAGACTTATCCACAGGTTTTAGGATAAAAAATTACATATTTTTTGCTGTTTTTTGAGCTGACAAATGCACTTTGCTTGCGTACAATGGCCAGCCTTTTTGATGGCATTGGAGAAGCATGATGATCTGGACATTGTGTCTTGAACGTCTGCAAGACGAGATGCCTGCTAACTTATTTGGTATGTGGATACGTCCACTTCAGGTTGAAGAAAGCGACACATATTTACGTTTACTCGCGCCTAATCCTTTTTTTCGTAAGCATATTGCGGAAAAATACTTGGAACGGATTCGCTTACTGGTGGCGGATTTTAGTGAGGGGAAAATTAATCATGTATCCCTCGATGTGGGTACAAAGTTTGCGCGTGTTGAGGATTCTGTACGTCCTACTCCCTCCCCTCCCCCGCCGATAGCGGTGCAGGAAAGACCTAAACCAGCACTTAATGACGGATTTACCCTAGAAAATTTTGTACAAGGCAAAGGCAATCAATTAGCGTATGCTGCTTGCCAAAGCGTAATTCAAAAACCTGCGGATACTAATCACAATCCCTTGTTTTTATACGGCGCAACAGGTTTGGGTAAAACGCATTTAATGCAAGCAGTTGGCCATGCCTTATTGGCCAAAAAACATAATGCGCGAGTATTATATTTAACCTCCGAAAAGTTTGTGGGCGGTTTTGTTTCTGCATTACAACGTGGAGCGATTGATGATTTTAAAAAATCATGTCGTGATTTGGATTTATTATTAATTGATGATATTCATTTTTTAGCAGGAAAAGGCGCAAGTTTAGAAGAGTTTTTTTATACGTTTAATACCCTTTTAGAGAATAACGGCCAGATTATTTTAACCTCTGATCGTTACCCTAAAGAAATACCAGATTTGGATGAGCAATTAAAATCAAGATTCTCATGGGGATTAACGGTACAACTCGATCCACCCGATTTAGAAACACGGGTTGGTATTCTACGCAAAAAAGCCGAAATTAATAAAATGGATTTACCAAAGCCTGCGGCCTTATTTATAGCGCAACATATTCAAGCTAATGTGCGTGAACTAGAAGGTGCGTTAAATAAAGTAATGGCAACCGCTCGTTTTCAAGGGCGAGCAATTGATATTGATATTGTTAAACATGCTTTAAAAGATGTATTAGCAGTAAGAGCGAGACAGGTAAATATCGATAGTATTCAAAAAATGGTAGCCGAATATTATCGAATTCCTTTGCGGGAATTAACTGCTCATAAACGTACGCGGATTTATGCTCGCCCTCGGCAAATAGCGATGGCTTTAGCCCGAGAGTTAACGGGCAGTAGTTACCCTGATATTGGTTTGGCATTTGAAGGCAGAGACCACTCAACGGTAATGCACGCTTGTGAAAAAGTAGATGAATTACGCAAACTTGATAAAGAAGTAGCCGAAGATTATCACAATTTAATCCGTTCATTACACGGTTAATTATTACAGAGGATATGCAATGAAATTATCTATTGGACGTGAACAATTATTAAAACCATTACAACAAGTAGCAGGTGTGGTTGAGCGCAAACATACAATGCCAATTTTGGCTAATGTCTTATTGCGTGTTTCTGACGATGAGATTTCCTTTACGGGTACAGATTTAGAAGTTGAATTAGTCGCTACACAAAAACTCAGTGCTGATCAATTGGTTCAAACGGGCGAAGTAACCATTCCTTGCCGTAAGTTACTAGATATTTGTAAGTCTCTCCCCTCCTCCGCCATGATTGAACTGAGTATGGATGAGCAAAAGCTCTTAATAAAATCGGGACGGAGCCGTTTTTCGTTAGCTACTTTGCCTGCCCAAGATTTTCCAAGTTTAGAAGAAGATGCGGGTGCATTTTCTTTAAATGTCAGTCAGCGTAATTTAAAGCGTTTAATTGAAAAAACTGGCTTTGCTATGGCTCAGCAAGATGTACGTTATTATTTAACAGGTATGTTGTTTGAGGTGACTGCCAATCAATTGCGTGCGGTAACCACAGATGGTCACCGTTTAGCGTTGTTTGATGCTCATGCCGAGGCTTCCCCTAGCGAGAAAATTCAGGTCATTGTGCCACGTAAAGGGGTGCAAGAATTGCAGCGGTTGTTAAATGATGAAGACAGTGCATTACACCTCACGTTTGGTAATAATCACTTACAAGTCACGTTGCCTATTACTGCTAATAAAAAGAAAGAAGACGATAATGCAGTAGAAGGCTTTGTATCTTTTACCTCAAAACTGATTGATGGTAAGTTTCCTGATTATCAACGCGTGTTACCTCGTGGTGGGGATAAAAACGTTTTATTGAGTCATGAAGATTTTCGTCAAGCCTTACAGCGCGCAGCTATTTTGACTAACGAAAAATACAAGGGTGTTAAATTTTTATTAAAAAACAATGACTTATGTATTCAGGCGAATAATCCAGAACAAGAAGAGGCTCGTGAAGAGTTGGCTGTAGAGTATGTGGGTGATGAATTAGAAATAGCATTTAATGTACAGTACTTATTAGATGTGCTTAATGTGCTAGAGGGTGTTAATACAAAATTAGTCTTAAGTGATTCTAATGCCTCTATATTAGTGCAAGAAACAGATAGCCAAGACGCTTTGTATGTTGTAATGCCGATGCGCCTATAGGTGTAATGTTAATATGTTAGATACAGTGAGTCTGTCAGGGGTGCGCAACCTGTACCCCTGTAGTTTTTCTTTAGGCTCACTTAATGTGTTTTATGGTTTAAATGGCAGTGGCAAAACTTCCATATTAGAGGCGATTTATTTATTAAGTACAGGTCGTTCTTTTCGTACCGCTAATGTACGCAAAGTGATTCAGGATGGACACGGTATTTGTACAATATTTGCGCGTACTAGTCAGGGTCAACAACTTGGAATAAGTAAAAATATACAAGGAAATCAATCGCTTAAAAGAAATGGAGTGATAGTTTCTAGTATGTCAGAGTTTGCATCGGATTTACCCATGCAGCTTATTCATCCTGAAAACATGGATTTAATAGAAAGTGGGTCTAAACAAAGACGGCAATTATTGGATTGGCTGTTGTTTTATGTGGAGCCTAATTTTTATACACATTGGTTGCGTTATCAGCGCGCTTTGGCACAAAGAAATGCACTTTTAAAAACCGAGACGCTAGAAAATGCCCAATGGCAAATTTGGGAACAAGAATTAAGTCATCAAGCACTATTGTTACACAATATGCGAATAGCGGTATTTAGTGAGTGGCTAACTTTTATCCAGTCAGCATTAGAGTTGTTGTTGCCAAAAATAACTATTCAAGTGGACTATGTTGCAGGTTTTGATATAGATATAAATTTGGCGACTCAGTTACAGGAAAGTCGATTTAAAGATAAGCAGCGCGGGTTTACTCAAATTGGCGCGCATCGTGCCGATTTACGTTTTAAAACAGATATGGGATTGGCTGAATTAATCCTATCTCGAGGCCAAAAAAAACTTTTAGTTTGTGCGTTGAAGTTAGCTCAAGTTGCATTTTTGAGGCATCGACAAAAGCCATGTATGGTATTACTGGATGACTTAGCTTCGGAGTTAGATGTTAATGCAAGAGAGCGATTATTACAGTCTTTGGTTGAATTAGAAGCCCAAGTCTTGATTACTACTGTAGAGGCAAATAGTGTGTGGCCTTTGCTACAAACATTTGATAAGCGTGCTAAATTGTTTCACGTGGAACAAGGTGAGATTTTATTGCAGTGTGGATAAAGTCAAAATGTATAAGTTGTTTAAAAAACAGCCTAATGGTTTTGTGGATAGATAAAAGTATTTGGGGCTTAAGGGCCTAGTATTTATTTTGAGGAACGAACATGAGTGATGGTAGTAATTACAATTCATCAAGTATTAAAGTGTTGCGTGGTTTAGATGCGGTTCGTAAGCGTCCAGGTATGTATATTGGTGACACCGATGATGGTTCGGGTTTACATCATATGGTTTTTGAAGTGGTTGATAATGCCATTGATGAAGCGTTAGCTGGCTTTTGTAGTGAAGTTAATGTGGTGATTCATGCGGATGAGTCTATTACGGTAACTGACGATGGTCGTGGTATTCCTGTGGATATTCATCCTGAAGAAGGTGTGTCGGCAGCCGAAGTTATTATGACGATTCTTCATGCGGGTGGTAAGTTTGGTGCTGAAGATGGTACTAATTCTTATAAAGTGTCTGGTGGTTTGCATGGTGTGGGTGTTTCTGTTGTAAATGCTTTATCAGTACGTTTACGCTTGGTGATTCGCCGTAACGGTAAGGTATATGAGCAAGAATATGCACATGGTGAGCCGCAATTTCCTTTAAAAGAAATTGGTGAAACCGAGCGTCGTGGAACAGAAGTGCGCTTTTGGCCAAGTGCTGACACCTTTACGAATATTCATTTTTCCTATGATATTTTAGCTAAACGTTTGCGTGAATTATCCTTTTTGAATGCGGGTGTGCGTATTGTTTTGAAAGACGAACGCTCGGGTGCACAGGATGTTTTTGCTTATGAAGGTGGTTTAGCGGCTTTTGTTGATTATTTGAATACCAATAAAAATGGCCTTAATAAAGTGTTTCATTTTAATACTCAAACCGAGAGTGGTATTGCTGTAGAAGTTGCAATGCAATGGAATGATAGTTACCAAGAGAGTATTTTTTGTTTTACCAATAATATTCCACAGCGTGATGGTGGTACGCATTTGGCAGGTTTTAGAGGGGCATTAACGCGGACACTCAATCATTATATAGAAAGTGAAGGAGTGTTAAAAAAGGAAAAAGTCGCCACAACGGGTGATGATGCGCGTGAAGGTTTAACCGCAATTGTTTCGGTTAAAGTACCAGATCCTAAGTTTTCGAGTCAAACAAAAGATAAGCTAGTCTCTTCTGAAGTGCGCCCTGTTGTTGAATCGGCAATGGCCGAAAAGCTTCAAGAGTATTTGTTAGAAAATCCGAGTGCGGCTAAATCGATTGTTGCCAAGATTGTAGAAGCGGCAAGAGCACGTGAAGCTGCGCGTAGAGCGCGTGAAATGACACGCCGTAAAGGTGCGTTAGATATTGCAGGTTTACCAGGTAAATTGGCTGATTGCCAAGAAAAAGACCCTGCATTATCAGAGCTTTATATTGTTGAGGGTGACTCTGCGGGCGGCTCGGCGAAGCAAGGTCGTAACCGTAAAATGCAGGCTATTTTGCCGCTCAAAGGTAAAATTTTAAATGTAGAAAAAGCGCGTTTTGATAAGATGTTGTCTTCTGTAGAAGTTGGCACTCTGATTACTGCGTTAGGATGTGGGATTGGACGCGAAGAGTATAATCCTGATAAGTTGCGTTATCATAAAATCATTATTATGACCGATGCCGATGTGGACGGTTCACATATTCGCACCTTGTTATTGACATTCTTTTTTAGACAAATGCCAGAGATATTGGAGCGTGGTTATATTTATATTGCTCAACCGCCATTGTATAAAGTAAAGCGAGGCAAGCAAGAGCAATATATTAAAGATGATGATGCACTTGAAGCTTACTTAACACAGACGGCATTGGATGATGCGGCACTGTACGTAAATCCTGATGCACCACCTTTATTTGGTACGGCATTGGCTGATTTGTTAAGCGAATATCGTAGTGTGCAAAATACCATTCGTCGAATGAGTCGCGTGTATCCTGATGTGTTATTAGAGCAGTTATTAAAGCAACCATTGTTAGCTATTGATGTTTTAGCTGACAAAGCAGTGGTTGAAGCGTGGTCAATTAAATTGCAAACGGTATTAAATAACGCAGCTGATCCAAGCCAGCGTTTTTTAGTAGAAGTGATTGAAGACACCGAACAGCATCGTTATGTGGTGCAAATAGAGATGGTTGCTCATGGTGTGCCACATACTTATCGTTTGGGGTATGATTTCTTTGCATCAACTGAATATCGTCGTATTAGTACCTTAGCCGATAAAATTTCGGGTTTATTGGAAGAGGGGGCATTTATTAAACGTGGTGAGCGCGTGTTGCCCGTGTCTGAGTTTAAACAAGTGTGGCAATGGCTAATGCAAGAGTCGCGTCGTGGTAATGCGATTCAGCGTTATAAAGGTTTGGGCGAGATGAATCCAGATCAGCTATGGGAAACAACGATGGATCCTAGTAATCGCCGTATGCTGCGCGTGACTATCGAAGATGCCATTCGAGCAGACCAAATGTTTACTTGTTTAATGGGTGATGCAGTAGAGCCGCGTCGTGAGTTTATTGAGCAAAATGCCTTGATGGTTGCTAACTTAGATATTTAGTTAATGCGTATTGAGGACTTTTAAAGGGGCTTTTTGCCCCTTTTTTTGTCTGCATGATATTTGTTTTTGGGGTAAGATGTGACAAAGCTTAGTTGCCTAGGCATCATAAAAGCAGTATAAAATTAACATATTACAGCGTCACAAACGTAAAATTTGAATAAGCCGTATAGCTAATTTTAGGTATTAAGCTACTATTAAAAACATAAAAAATTGTGCTTTTAACAAGAACGTCTTTTTTATGACGTATCTAAGTTGATGCCATACAAATCAGGACTTACGCACTGTGCCGTGATAATCGCGTAAGTTCTAAAATAAATCAGAGGGAGTTAACAATGCAGGATTTTTCTTTTACTACGGTTAAAACAGTGATTAGTGGTTTGGGTTCGTGCCAAAAACAATTAGGTACAACTGCAAAGTCATTAGCTATTACTCGTGCTGTAGTGGTCACCGATAAAGGGATTGTTGCCTCAGGCATGATCGAACTAGCCTTGGCAAGTTTGCACGATGCAGGTGTTGATAGTGTCGTATACACTGAAGTTGAGGCCGACCCTTCCGAAGCAATTATCGAAAAAGCACTCGCTTTTGCCAGAGAGCAAAAGATTGATGGTGTTATTGGTTTAGGCGGCGGTAGCTCCATGGATGTAGCTAAAATCGTGGCTTTACTTGCCTATTCTGGCCAAAGTCTACAACAAGTGTATGGTGTAGCTAATGCGACTGGCGTACGACTGCCTTTGATTCAAGTTCCTACAACAGCAGGAACAGGCTCTGAGGTCACGCCTATTTCGATTGTGACGACGGGCGAAACGACTAAACAGGGTATTGTGTCACCGTTACTTTTGGCAGATATTGCCTTATTAGATGCTACTTTAACTGTCGGTTTGCCACCACAAGTTACGGCTGCAACGGGTATAGATGCGATGGTACACGCCATTGAAGCCTATACCAGTAAGCTGCGCAAAAACGCTTACTCAGATATGTTGGCTTGTGAAGCGTTACGCTTATTGTCACGGCATATTGTCACAGCGGTGGAAGAGGGCAATAATTTAGAAGCGCGTCAGGCGATGTTGCATGGCGCAATGTTGGCAGGACAAGCCTTTGCAAATGCGCCTGTTGCTGCGGTTCATGCCTTGGCCTATCCTTTGGGCGGCCATTATCATATTGCTCATGGTTTAAGTAACTCTTTAGTTTTACCTCATGTATTGCGTTTTAATTTGCCTGTTGCTGTTGCAGAATATGCGCAATTGGCTAATGTAATTAATCCTTATGCTCGCGCCAAAGCGATGACTTTAGCTGAGTATTTTATTGAGGCTATGCAAACATTAATTCATGCAGTTAAGTTGCCGCATAACTTACGTCAAATGAATGTTCCCGAAACTGATTTAGCAATGTTAGCTAAAGATGCTATGTTGCAGCAAAGACTACTTATGAATAATCCGCGTGAATTAAATGAAGCGGATGCCTTAGCTATTTATCAGGCTGCCTATTAAATTAAATCATAAAGAGAGTTTTAGGTTTATGTCTCGTCCTCAAGCATCTACTCGTACTGATTATGCCTTTGTTACCAGCATTACCACGCGTTGGAGTGATAACGATATTTATGGCCATGTAAATAACGTCACTTACTATAGTTATTTTGATACCGTTGCTAATACCTATTTAATAGACTACGGTCACCTACATATTCACCAAGATGATATTGTGGGCTTTGTAGTCAACTCAGGTTGTAATTATTATTCACCCATTGCCTTTCCTGATAAGTTAGAAGGGGCGTTACGTGTTAATCGTTTAGGGTTATCTTCGGTAGAGTATGGTTTGGCCATTTTTAAAGAGGGCGAAGATATAGCGGTGGCTGATGGTTTTTTTGTGCATGTTTTTGTTGACCGTCATACCAATAAATCAGTACCTATTCCTGATACTATTCGTAAAGCCTTAGAACGTATAAAAATAACAGACTAACAGAGTTAACCTCTTATGCTAAAAAAAGCCTATCCGTATTACTTAGCAAATCGAGCAATATACTCTTATGCTAAAAAAAGTCTATCCGTATTACTTAGCAAATCGAGCAATATATGCTAATGAGTCCTTAATAGTGACTGATAAGTATAGTGGTGAGATTGCAACTCGTGTTGCTGTTGCTGATGCTGCTGTCATAGACCAAGCATTAAATGCAGCGGTACTTGCTCAAAAGGCAATGGCACAAATGCCAGCTTATGAGCGTCAGCAAGTGCTAGAGCATTGTGTATTGCGCTTTCGTGAGCGAGCTGAAGAGTTAGCGGCAGCGTTATGTGTAGAAGCAGGTAAGCCAAAGATGCGCGTGGAGAGGTTACACGTTTAATAGATACCTTTAAAATTGCCGCAGAAGAGGCTACACGCATTAATGGCGAAACCATTGCTTTGGATATTACTGCGCGTGCTAAAGGTTATAGAGGCATGACTAAACGCGTGCCTGTTGGAGTATGTTCTTTTATTAGTCCGTTTAATTTTCCGCTTAATTTAGCAGCTCATAAAGTTGCGCCTGCCATTGCTGCTGGTTGTCCATTTATTTTAAAACCTGCCAGTTTAACGCCAATAGGTGCTTTATTAATTGGTGAAGTGTTAGCCGAAACTTCTTTGCCACAAGGCGCATTTTCGATATTGCCTTGTAGTCGTGACGGGGCAGATTTATTTACCACTGATGAGCGCATTAAATTATTAAGCTTTACAGGCTCGCCCGAAGTAGGTTGGGCGTTAAAATCCAAAGCAGGTAAAAAGAAAGTAACCTTGGAGTTAGGTGGTAATGCGGCGTGTATTGTGGATGCAGATGCCAATATAGACGATGCAGTACAACGAATAATTTTTGGAGCATTTTATCAGTCGGGGCAAAGCTGTATTAGCGTGCAACGTATTATTATTCATGAGGCTATTTACGCGCAGGTTAAAGCAAAATTAGTTGCGGCAAGTACTAATTTAATCATGGGAAGTCCGCACGATGAGCAGACTTTTATTGGCCCAATGATTAGCGAAAAAGAAGCCGAGCGTTTGCAGTTATGGATACAACAAGCCGTAGCGCAAGGGGCAAATTTATTGTGTGGTGGTCAACGCCAAGGGGCAATGTTGCAAGCCACTTTATTAGAAAATGTGCCTAATAATGTCGCATTATATTGTGAGGAGGCTTTTGGCCCTGTTGCTATTCTTTCTTCGTTTAGTGATTTTGACCAAGCCTTAGCCCAAGTCAACGACAGTGCTTTTGGATTACAGGCGGGTATTTTTACCCGTGATATTTATAAAGCACATAAAGCATGGGACACGCTTGAAGTGGGTGGCGTGGTAATTGGTGATGTGCCATCATGGCGCGTGGATAATATGCCTTACGGTGGCGTTAAAGACAGTGGTTTAGGTCGTGAGGGAATTCGTTACGCGATTGAAGATATGACAGAAGTCCGTTTGTTAGTTGTGCGTGAATTACCACAATAATTTTAAAATCTTTTTTGGAAAGTGATGATGACAATAATTAAAAACGCAGTACTAGGTATAGTATTGACAAGCGTAGCACAACTTAGCTTTTCCGCTCCCATTGAGCCGTATAGCTTATATCAAGAACATTGCGCCAAGTGTCATGGTGAAAGCGGTGCCGCGGATAACCTTAGAGGTTATTTATATTTTGCGCGTAGCTTTAAAAATAAAGACTGGCAAAATAAACGTACTGATGCTGAGATTTTGGAGGATATTAACAAAGGACCGCGTATTATGCCGTCTTTTGAAAAAACACTTACCGAAGAGCAAAAAAATGCGCTAGTGCGTGTGATTCGAGGCTTTGGGCGTTAATCTGTTGAATCTAAAACAAGCCTAGTGATGTTTGCTATTAGTCAACACAGTGTCTCTTAATGTTAACTTCTCACCCTAAGTAGGATTGTTTAGACTCAGTTAAAACCTGCTAATGATTGCAGGCTTTAAGCGGTAGAGGATTTATCATGAAAGCAATTATTGGTGTGTATGGTTCGCTCAGTTCGCATTGGGTGGGTGATGGCTTTCCCGTTAAAAGTTTATTTTTTTATGATCATTTAGGGGAGCAAATTAGCCCATTTTTATTGCTAGATCATGCAGGCCCTGCACAGTTTACCCCTACCACCAAAAAGCGCGGTGTCGGTGTGCATCCTCATCGTGGTTTTGAAACCGTCACTATTGTTTACGATGGTGAAGTGGCTCATGGTGACTCGGTGGGTAATAGGGGCGTGATTGGGGCAGGTGATGTGCAATGGATGACCGCAGCGCGTGGTATTTTGCACGAAGAATATCACTCAGACCAATTTGCCAAACAAGGTGGTACATTACATATGGTGCAGTTATGGGTCAATTTGCCTGCACAAATTAAAATGTCAGCTCCTCGTTATCAACCTATTACGAATGCAGATATTTCTCGTATTACCTTACCTAATAATAGTGGTTTGCTTCGTGTGATTGCAGGTGAGTATCAAGCCACACAAGGTGCAGCTAAAACGTACTCTGCTATTAATGTATGGGATGTGCAATTAAACGCGCATAAAGAGGTATATTTACAAAGTCCCGCCAGTCATAACACCATCTTAGTGGTATTGCAGGGAGAAGTGACGATTAATGATGAGCAAAGCTTTGATGCAAATAAAGTGGTACTTTTTGCAAAAAATGACGAGCAAATTAAATTAGTTGCTCATGATGATGCAAAAGTATTATTGCTAACAGGCGAGCCTTTAAATGAGCCAATTGTGGGGCAAGGGCCTTTTGTAATGAATACACAAGCCGAAATTCGTCAAGCGTTTATAGATTATCGTGAAGGGCGATTAGGTACTTGATAAAACCTAGGGGTAAACATAGGTTTACCCCTATCAAAACTACCACATCAATAGTTATTTTATTTCATCATTTTATTAAACATCATCGCCAATAGTGGGTCGGGCATTAGCTTCATTAAACCTTTAGCGGCTTTCCACGGCATGGCTGGCACAATCACATTAACTTTTTTGGCTTCTATCGCACGTACCATTTGTTGTGCTGCTACATCGGCTTCAATCACAAAAGGGTATTTATCCATATGTGGTGCAATATCAGTTTTAATAAAACCAGGATGAATTACCGTCACATTAATTTTTTTGCTCATTAACTCTAAACGCATCGCGTTCATATAATTAGTTAATGCCGCTTTACTGGCCGAATAAGCGGCACTGGCAGGTAAGGGTGAAAAAGCCGAAAACGACGACATACCCACCAAATGACCATGACCTTGCGCCAAAAACATTTTAGTTGCTGCATCAAGCGTGGCAACAGCCCCTATAACATTTGTTTGAAAAATGGTTTTATCTATAGCAATGTCACCACTGCCGCTACGGCGTACACCTGTAACTCCTGCGTTAGCCACCACAATATCAACCTGACCTAGCTCTTGAGCTAAACGGCTCAAAGCAGGAGCAATTTGCTCATCTTGTTGCACATCTAAGGCAGTCACGGCTACTTGCACATGGTAGTTATCTTCTAGTTGTCGCGCTAACGTTTCTAATTTGTCTACACGCCGCGCTGCTAAGCCTAAGTTATAACCCTTACTGGCAAAGGCGGTGGCAAGAGCTGCACCAATGCCGCTAGATGCACCTGTAATAATGACGGTTTTGTTCATATAAAATCTCCTCTTAAAAAAATGTGCAAAGCAAGGCACAATAACGCAATCTACTAAAAGGCGTATTATCATGCTGCAAGAATTTTTAACTCAGTTAAGCCATCAAAAAATAGATTTTGAAGATACTATCACTATCATCAATCAATTATATGACTATCATCCTACCTGCTTTAGTAATGGCTTAACACAAACCGTGATTAACCAAGCAGGACAAAATGAAGGCTCGTGCCGTATTTTTGCCTTTGCTTTATTAAACCAATTAAGTCCAGCCTCAACCCTAGCCTGTTTTGGTCGTTTTTATCAAGAAGTACTTAATGATCCACAAGGTACAAGTCATGGCAACATTCGTGCATTTATGCGTGATGGTTGGGCAGGGGTGACTTTTGATGGGGTGGCTTTAGTCCCTAAGGGTCAGAAGTAATCAAAGTGTCATCTTTTGGTCAACGTGCTGTCATGTGTTGCCTTTAGTGTGTTGCGGAGAGTAATTCTTCGCTAACTACTAGGTAAATATCATGACCGAACAAAAAAGATTAGATCCTCATTCTGTTGACATCGACACCAACCCTTCCTCCAATCAAGAATTTAGTGCTGTGTTAGCGATGCGTTT
>Ga0209599_10000986_pt1 | contig 14953 bp, 5 predicted proteins | sample Shrwel_input2_FT_FD_187534 | JGI IMG/M metagenome (GOLD analysis project Ga0209599, IMG submission 187534) | Subsurface microbial communities from deep shales in Ohio, USA - Utica-3 well 1 S input2 FT (SPAdes) (version 2) ... | reverse complement strand
GTGCAGGACCGTAGCGTGTTGTCCACCATGTAGGTTGACTTGTAAAGCCTATCATCTCCCAAGGAGCTATATCAGGTTGTGTTGTGTCATAGAAGTATTGATATATACCTCTCCAATAGCCTTGCTGGATCTGAGCATTGTTTATCTTGTTACCAGATTGACTATAGTTGTATGAGAATTCGTTTGTAGGAGTATAACCTACTTGCTGTTTATACTCAACACGATTCTGTCCAACCCAGTTTAAGAAAAACTGACTATAGATTGTCAAGAACTCATCGTAAGAATAATCTGTTGTTCTAAAGAATCCAGGCACAACATCATAATCTCTTACAGGAATAATGTTGCTTAATTTTAAATTGTTATAGATACGAGTTTCAAACTCAAGCAATACTTTATCTCTAAAGTCTATTAGATTACCATCAATATAATCACCGTATAATTTTGTATAAGAACCATCATGCCCACGAATAAAATATGTAGGATTAGTATAATTTTCATCTAACACTACTTCAGGAATAAATGATGGATACAAACCTAATTTAGTAGGAGTATTTGGAACATAACTTCCATAAGTCTGGTAGTACTCATTTACTGTAATAATATCGCCCGGTAATAAATCAGTTTCGACAGTCAATGCAGGGCTTGTTGTGCTGATAGTATAATCAACTCCACTAACTAGTTGAGTGATACTAGTATAATTGTTAACAGTGCGTGTTAGGTATACTAATACACCATAGTAGTTTGCAGTATCAAAATTATAAATTCTAGTTAATGGATATCTACTTACATCTAACGAGTTTGTAAAAGTATATGAATTGCTAGTATAAGGTGATTTACTAGGCAACATATCTGACCAGAAAAACGGTGCAGTGTCTACTTTAGATAGTGTAATTTTATCCAATGCATCGTCTAGCATTGTTGCTGGACTTTGATATACACTATATTCTGTTTGATTAACAGTATCAACTAATAAAGTTTTAAACGAAATATATTGGTTACTATTGTACTGCAATGACTCGTATAGGTTAACTCCGGGTTTTCTTAAGAAAGTACCTGGCAATACTAATGATGCACTGTTCTGAATAATTCTATTACCCCATGGCACAAGATTACCTAAGTCACGGTAATTGTTTGCACCAAATACAGTTCCTGTGGTATTTGGATTATTATAGAAAATACTTTGATATTGACCACGAATGTCACCTACGTTAGCGGTAGTAATATCTGTGTTGAACGGGTTGTTCTGTAAATTATTAGGTATCTGATAATATGCCGTACTACTTACTTGGTCGCTCAATAGTGTAATTTCAACCACCGTATCAACTGCTGTATTAGGTACTGTGAAGTTAACCACAGTAGTTGTTGGGTTAATCGTATATGTGTAGGTATTGGTATCTTGTAATACGTTATTTAAATAAACTTGAATGTTAGGCCATACAGTATCTGTGGCTGCGGCAATATCACATGTGTAAGAAGTAACACCGCTATTTCCTACATAGTTAAATGAGAATATCTGATATTGACGACTTTCAGCAACGGCTGTTTGCCAACCCAATGCTCTAGTGCGTGTATTTAAATCACTATAATTATGCACATAACCTGTATTAACTTGTTGTGTAATAGGTGTTGAGCCTCGGACATAATCAAATGTTGCAGAATTTAGTGGTACATCAAAACTTATATCACCCACATTATTAACAGAACTATAACGTAATGGGAATCCTAATACAATGTCATTAATGCCAGATCCAATACCATAGCTGAATAATTTGTTACCCTTGAATGATGAGCCGGTGTATATTTCAGCGTCACCAAAACTTATTCCATCTGCATCGAACACATCAAAAAATGGTGCTTGATTTACTGTTGTCTTTTGCTGTGCTTGTTGCCACTGGTTCTCTAATACTGCAGGGGTGTTGTTAAAATAATAATAGAAATCTTTACCTTGATTATAATAACCTTTGTACGCAACAGTACCTTCGTTTTGTAAAACTAATCCATCATCTGCTTCTGTCAATGTTATTACCGGCGTTACTCCGGAAATGTTTGAGAAGCGCACAACATAAATTTTATTTCTAACATCAGGATTGTTATCAACTGAGAATATAATTCTAGCACCATCATATAATGCATAGTTATCATTAGAAATATCATTGGCAATTAACGATACATTAGTTGCAGATGGTATAGTTGTACTTATTGACCAACCAACTGTAATAGTTAATAGTGTAGTACCAGTAATTGCAGTAATTTGAGCATTTCTAGGTATTACCCCACTAGCGTCAGTGATGAATTGCCCAACCTGAAATGACCCAACCTCAACATCACTTGTCGGTATTGTTATTGTAGTAGAAGTACCGGTGACTCCGTTAACTGTGGCACTTGCAGCCGTATAAACTTCTACATCAGGATAATATACATTTTGACCAGCAACTTGTGTAAACGCATCGGTTGTTCTTACATCAAAGAAATCAACAGGGTGTTTACCAACAATGCAATTGTCAAACAATTTCAAGTTAGGATAAAATTCAATAACCGGGCGCTTTGCCTTGTTAGCTTGTGTTGCATATGTTGTAGCAATACTAGGGTCATTGTTATACGTTGCAGTTGCATTGATGACATCAATGTGGAACCAACGGTTACTACGACTCCATGGATTTCTATCTATGCTATTTCTAGCAATAGTAATATAATCTTGTTGCACCGGAATATACAATGTAACATCATAGTTACCAATATCCCATGGTAATATATCCCATGGATTGTATGTGCCTTCAGTAAATGATTCAGGTACAATTAAATCTTGTGTATTAATTAATTCAATTGCAGTACCTACACCTTGTACATAGTAATCACCTGTTTTGTAACTAGTAGGAAAAATATCACCATTAAATGTAACTTTTAATCCATTAGTGAATACTACCCCGTTTGGTGCAGTATAATTTGATTGACCTAAAATTTCAAGTACATTGATTTGATTAGTAATGTTGCTATTAATTAATCTAATTTGACCTACTTTGTTTGGCACAGTACCATCTTGATAATACAGTGTATCTAACAAACTACTTAAGTATGGAACTAAGTTAATAACACCTTGAACATTGCGATAGAAGTTACGTGCCTTCCATTGTGTTCCAAAATTTGGAGTAATCTTTTCATTAGTAGGGATACCGGATGCAGGTATTAATTTAATGACTGGATTTGTAGGGTCACCTACGTATGTTATTGTGTAGAACGTTGCTGGAACTTCTGTATAATAGCCGCCGCCAAAGTTGTTGTCATTAACACTTGAGCCAGGGAATACATAAGGTGCACCGCCATCTTCATCATACAGAGTAGTGTCATAATATTGACCAACAAATCCCTGTTCATCAGGAACACCGGTATTATAGAACATGACTGTTAAGCCTTCAAGTGCTGTAACTCCATCAATATCAACAACATCGCTTAATAATTGTCCTTCAATGCTATCAAAAGGAGCAGAAGAAACTACGTCAACACGATTATCACCGGGGAAATTATATTCATCTTGTGCATTTTTATATGGCACAGTAAATTCTACAACACCATTTTCAGCACCGTTATTACTAACTCCCAATACATCACGTGTCAATAAGTTAGGCTGATTTGGAGCATATCCAGTAATGCCCGGTTGACCTTGAATCCAGAATGGACTGTCTTGATTTACAGTAAACGAGTATGTACCACCACGAATAAGTGTTAATGTAGGGTTGGCCGATCCATTAGGATTTATATTACTAGAAATAATATATGCATTAGGGTCATCAACTACTGTATAGTCTTGTGCATCGTATACAATATCAGTTGCTATTGTTACCGCCGGTGCACCTTGTGGTAACCAGTAGTATTGATTAAAATTGATTAGTTTGTCTAAGTCAACAAACGGATCCCATGAATAGAATTGACTATTGAATAGTCTATCGTTATTATTAGTAACACCACCGTTTAATTTTAATGCGTCAATGATGCCGGGATATGTGACAAAATCAGTAGCTGTGGCAGTATTTGTTTTAGTGAATACAACACCAGGATCTAATTGATAATCCGTACGTGTTTTAGTAGGTTCGACTACATAGTTATCTTTAGCGTTAACACCATAACCAAATTTACTACCAATATAGCCCTGAATACGCATTGTATTCGGCTGGTCTACAATTTGATCTAACGTGGCTCCTAAAAATTGTGCATTAGTAGGGGTTCTGAATACTTCAGGTAAAAAGTTTAGTGTTCTAATTCTTGCTGCCATTATAACTCTCTAGTTGTTATATATACTTATCTTATTTGTAATTGTACGGGAGTTAAAGCCGCAATTACAACCACGTCATTTGCTGTTGCACCATTAACAAAAATTTCAAATGGCGCCGATTTGATTTCATACAAATCACCAAATGACATTGTAGGGTCATTAGGTACTAAAACGATTGAGCTTACTAAATCACCTAATTGTGTGTGCAAATATGCACTTAACTCTGAGAAGTAGAATGTGTCACCAAAACTCCAATTGTTAATATTGAAATAACTATTCATTGCAGATAATACCGCACTACGTATTTCGCTATTACTTGCGCTAGTGTTTTGTGATGGGATAACTTTAACTGTGCCACGTAATTGTTCAGGTGCTTTAGAACCAAACAATGGTAGAAAGCGAACGCTGTTTAATATCACACTGTCAGTTAACATCTTATAATCATCAATGCGACCATATGCTTGTTGTAATTCGTTGATTGTTGGCACTGCTGGTTTAGGTACGGTGTTTGTTGTATCTTGTATCCAATTTTGGTATGCAGTATAATAAGCCTGTGTTACCAAATACAAATCAATAATGTTTGTAGTTGCCGGATCAATTCGTGTTGTATTGTTACTGTTGTGTTTGTATTGGAACTGCAAGCCTTGACGTCCTGGTTGCATTGAATACTGTGGTTGTGGTGTAACAATATAAAACGGTGTTGTTACTGTGGTATCTTGTACTGTTGTGTAAAACACATTATACAATCCATTCGAATCGGTTTCATTGTATGCGTAAAACAATTGTCCTAAGGGATATTCATACTTAACAACTTCAATTGCAGATTGATTTGGATATTGATATGCAACATTAGACGAATCGATTAATTGATATCGTGATAGGTTAACTGCATCTTCAATCAATTCAAAGAATGAGTATATACCAATGTTAGTTGATCCCGTAACGTATCCAGTAACTGTTTGGAAGAAGTCAGGGTCAAGAATAATTTCAGTATTGTTAACATCTACGCTAGCAACTTCTACTTCAAAATCATTGACATATCCATCACTCTCAACAGTCTGGCTAATAACTGCAACATCAACTGGTTTAGCTAATGGGTAGTTACTATCTGGTTGTGTATTTGTTGCTAATACTTTAACATTGTCTGCTAAAATTTTACCAGTTACTGGGTCATAAACAAGTTTACCTGTTTCGTACCAGAAGCGGGTATCAGCTACACTACCAAAATAATAGCGTAGTGCTCTGTAGTAAATTCTATAGGTATTGTCACCAGTACTTTCAAAATTTACAAACCAATTGTTGGTATTAAAGTTTTCAACTGACCAACGATTCTGTGTTACTAACAATGAATTGTTAAACACTAAACTGAAATCTTGATTTAATTCCATTCTAGTGATACATTCTTGTAATACAAGATTTGGTAATGTGTTACTGAATGAAGGAATTACTTCAGTGATAATTGCACCATCAGGTACATAACCATTTAATGTTACCGGACCGGTGCCGTTACTGAAGTTACCTTGACCATTGTTATATCCGTCACCTACAATTGCTAGTGCAGTAGTCCAGAAATATGTTGTGTCACTTGGGCTAGCAATACCTGCGACAAGTCTATTGTTATTGTCAAAATAATAACCACTAGGTGCAGTAACTTTTATCATTGCACCTTTTGTAATATACTTTACATTTTTAGTAGAGTATGTACCAATTGCGATGGGCACATCTGCTGATCCAGATATGTTATAGAAATAACCAGTGATGCTATTAGCATTAACTGTGCTAGTATTCCAATATACTGTACCGTCACCAGAAGCAACATTTATAGGATATCGTGTGTAATTTTGTAAGTAATATTGTTTTGCTCTATTGCTTGATAATGCAGATGCTAATGTATCAGTTAGGAACTGAATGATATCACCTGTGTTAGTGATAGTTAATAACAACCATCCATCTGCGCTATTTTGATACATACCACCGTCATTAGCAAATGAGTTAGTGCTGGAGTATTTCCCGGTAGGGTCAAGTAAGTCTAAGTTCTTAGACACGCCAACAGAACTGCGATTAATAGCCTTGCTTTTAATAATTGAGTTGTATAATGTGTATGGAAAATTGTTGTAATCTTCGCCATTAACCATTCTGTTTTGTGTGTAATATCTTGCAGGAGCACGTAGTTTAATGTCAGCTAGTGTTTCTCTAGCCTGTGCTGTTGATATTGTTGATTGAAGTTCTAGTCCTATAGTAAGTGCCTCTGTTCGGCCTGCTCGACTAATGTACTGAAACGTTACTTGAATACCTTGCATTTCAGAAGGATCAATAGTATATGTCAATGCATTACCTGCACGTACATATGACCTGAATGTTCCAACTGGTGCTTCAGAAAATACTCCATCACCAAAAGTGTAACTGACTTGGTCATTGAAACGTGAGACAACACTAAAGATTTTCTTGTTGCTTGTTTCTGTTTGGAGTTGTGCGTTAGCATATACACTTTCTACTTGATTCCAAAGTGTACTGCCACCGTTGTCAGTGTTTAATTGATATAACCATGTGTCTGTATTATTGATACCTTGAATATCAATATCTACGACTTGGTTTGAAATTTGTTGTGCTAAGTTAAAATCGTATGCCTGTAATCCACCTTGCTTGAAGTAGAAAAAGAATCCTGTATTTGGACTACCATAACCTAATTTGTCATTACGATAAACCATATTGAATCTGCCACTTGGTGCAGGTGGAATCTCATAAACATAATCTTCACCTAAACTAGTAACAGATACTAATTCAAAGGTCATGTTGATAGTATCAACTACTGAACTAAAAGGAGCGATGGGCAGGCTGTTAGGTGGAATGTTAATACTGTATTCATCAGTTTTAACTCCTAACAAATCAGCACTATTTCCAGGACGACCCACTCTTTGGCTATTAACCAACGTAGCGTTTACTACTGTGTTGAATTGTTCTAACCAATTGACATTTGCAGGATCATTCCAAAGAATAATTTGGTTACTTAAGTTGAAACCATTCATATCGGTTATATTTTCAGTAGTGCGAATGCTTGTTACTTTAATATAACCCTGACCGGCGTTATTACGCTTTGGATTATAACTTACTAAGTTAGCTAGTTTGATAACACTGTCACGGCGTTCAGCAGTATCAATGAAGTTTTCACGAGTGTTTAAGTCATTACGGAATGCCAAACCCTGTCCCATAAACGCCATAACGTCCATGAGGGCAATAAATTCTGAACTGTCAATATAGTCATTGAATGTTTCAGGGTAGTATGCTCGTAAATAATCAATGAAACTCTTACGCAGGGTTTCATAATCAAAGCTACGAAAGTCGGCTTCACGAAATGTTTGATAGATTGCTTGCCAATCGTTAACGCCGAATAATGCTGATTGTCTTGAACTTGTGGCCATAGTTGTTCTCTTTTAAGTATTTATCTTAAATGAAAACAACGGTTTTTTAGGTTGATAAAGACGCTTGATTTGTTAGGTTGTTGAAGAATACATTAATAATAGAAGCATCATTGAAGGGCTGAATAGCAACTTCTACTTCTAAAAGTATTCCGTTTTGTTGAACAAATGATTTTACAGAGTTTAATAATAGCCTAGGATCTGAACTAGCAACACGCTGTATTTCAGTTTGAATTCTAAACTGAGTGTCAGCATCATTTGGCTCAAAGATATAAGACCAAATATCAGTTCCATAACCGGGTTGACCCACTTTTTCACCCTTGTTGATATTAAGTGCGTTAACAAAGTCTCTTAGTACTAATGGACCGTCGACCATTCTGAATTTTTTGCCCGGAATAATAGGATATACCATGCTACCTGTACCGCCTGAACTACCAGGCGGGGCATTAGTAGTTCTGGGTCTATTAGCATTAATTGTTGAAAAACCTATATATGTTGGCATATCTTATCCTATCTTATGTGATATTTATGCAGTTGCTGAATTAATAAATGTGGCCTTTTCATCTATGATATCAAGGGCTCTTTTTCTAATAGCTTTCAATTCTTCTGCCAAAGCTTTTGCTATTGCTAAAGTACTTTCAATTGCTGGATCGCCTGCAGGTAAGTTATTTTTTGCCTCCACGTGAGCCTCTACTGCCTTGTCAAATTCTGCCCTCTTTGTTTTTGCTTCAACAAGAATAGCCGCAAATCTAGTATCAAACTCTTTAATTTTTTCTTGTTTTTGTATAAGTTTTTGAGCCGCAGAAGTACCCGCAGTTTCCCCAGTTGATGCAGGATTACCTGTATAGTTTGGTACCGGAATCTTTGAACTACCAAACACCGCGCCAATTTGTGCAGTGATATTTGTTCTGTCTACTGTGTTGGTACTAATTACAGGTAGCTTGATTGGTAATGCGCCACCTGAATTTAATGAACTTATTGCAGAATTCAATTGTGCCGCGGCACCAGCGGGCAATCCGGCTGCGGCCAAGGCTTGTAATGAAGCACCAGGATTCTTAAGTGATGTTAATAATCCAGAGGCTAAATTACCTAATGCGGCGCCCGATCCCAATGCCGCAGTAACTTGTCCTAAAGCCGCTGTTATTCCAGCAGTACCCGGTATCGTATTCAACGCACCTTTTGCATTATTTATGACAGAAGCTACAGCTTTTTGTGCTCCCGGTAAGTTACCTAAACCAGTAGACACTGATGCAGGTAATAATGAATTTGCACCATTTGTTAATCCTGCTTGTACTACATTTGCGGCTGTTGTTACGGCTCCTCCTGCACTATTCAGTAAATTATTAACACTAGAGGCTGCGCCATTTATAGCAGAAGATGCCGCTCCCGATGCTATAGAGGCTGCATTTGCACCTGAAACATTGAATGCATTGGCTGCTTGCGTAACACTTGCTTGTAATTCTGTTCCAGAATTCTGTGCGGCTGCTGTGGCTTGGTCTGCAATCTGTTTAAGATTTTGTGGTATACCTGCTTTTAAAGCAGGGAAAGAATTCTTAATTGCAGCAAACGCAGACCCTGCAATGCCTTTAGCAGAATTCAATAAACTCTCTGCACCACCTGTTAAATTCTTTGCTAATCCGTTCAATGATCCTGCTATAGAACTTAATCCACCTGTAACAGTGCTTGCCAAGTTACCTGCAAAGTTACCTGCACCTAATTGACTGGCTGCATCGCCTAATAGTTTGTTTGCGGCACCACCTAAGTTAGCAATTGGTCCTGTAATTGACTGACCTAGTGTGCCGGCGGCTGACTTAATTGCATTGACTGCGGCTGTAGGTCCTGCTAATGCGGCTGCTGTAACAGCGCCTGCAAGTTGTCCTGCACTTTCTTTACCAGTAAATAATCCTGCTTGTGTTAATTGTGTTTGTGCTTGCTGAAAATTAGCAACTTGTGTGGCTACTTGAGCAGTTGTGTTATTCAAATAGTTTGTTAAGTTTTCAGCTCCGGGTTTGCCGGCAAACAAATTATTAGTCAAAGCTTGTTGTACTGTCTTACCACCTTGAATTAAATTAGATACAAGTACGCCCGCGCCTGCTTTAAGTACACCAGCCGCTTCAAGTTGTTGTGGTGATTGAGCCATTTTACCAATTGCGGCTATATTCTGCACAACACCATTAATGGTTGATGTTACTACCCCTGCACCATTCTTAATTGCGGCTGCAACATTGGGGACAGTTTGTGCAATTGTTGCAACTTGTCCTACCATAGCAGTTGTTGCATTCTTGTCTAATGCTCCGCTTATTGCTCCTGTTACAGGAACAGTTGATGCTACACTAGGACTGACCGGTGCAGCCGGAGTAGTTGTTGTATTGTTTGCCGCTTGTACTGCCGGAGACGGATTGCTTGGGAAGTTAGCCTCTGCATCATTGTTAATCTTAACATCAACACCTTGATTTGCGGCTGCCCAAGGTGCATGAGAGGGTGCTCTACTAGTAACACTTAATAATGCTGCCGGCGCTGCCGACCAACCCTTTTGTGAATCATACAATGTATCAGTATGTGCGTTCGTTGGTATTGGTTTAACATCTTCTGGTATCGTTGATGCTTCGCCTGTGTTCAAATTTATTTTCTTACCATTGATGAATGTATTATTTGTGCTAGCAAAACTTGCTTCACCCGATGATTTTAAACTCATTGCACCAGTTGATTTCAATGTTGTTTTGCCATTCACAGATGTAGCGTAGTCAGTTCCAACTTTGATATTAGTTTTCTTATCGCTGTTAGTTGTAATGTTTTCAGCATAAATGTTTAAATCTTTCTTGGCATGCATGTTGATATTGTTATCAGCATGTAGATTCAAATCACCTTGTGTTCTGATGTTAACTGAGTTAGTAGCGTACATATCAATCGTACCTTCTTTACCCAACTCTACCCAACTTTGTCCGTTAGCATGAATGATGTGCAAACACTGACCATCATCACTCATTAATATTTGATGTCCTAAACTAGTACGCAGTCTTATTAATTGGTCACGACCAATTAAGTCACCATCATCCATTACAATAGAGTGGCCTGCTCTACGTGCCACTACTCTTAACCCTGTTTGTTGGCTACCTTGACCTGCCGCATCTGCAACTGTCTCATCTGTAAATCCACCTTCATAGATAGGGCGACCAGGACTACTTACACCCCAACCAACACGACTTGGTGTTTCACGCTGTGCTGATGTGCCTATCGTACCTCGAATTGTGTCTCTGATTAAACCTTGTTGATTTAATACACCAGCAAGATAACTGTGTACTGGCTTTGGCTGATTAAAGAATGTAGGTGATTCATTAATTGCTTGATTGTTTTTATTAATGTTAGCTACCGGCAGTTTTGTTGCACCACCATAACTATTGCCTTCATTTGTATTAACAACTACTGTTTCAGCAGAACCCATAGCAGGCACAGTATACAATGCTTCTGGCTCAGGTACACACCCAATCCAATAACCATACTCAGGATCACCGTTAATGAATACGCAAATAACAGTTGTGTCAATATCGGGCTGTGCAAACCACATACCATAAGCACTTTGATTCTGTAAGTATGTTCCGTATCCTTCTTTAGGTGCATCACCCTGTGTTAAACCATAAAAGGGAGTCATGTAATTTACAGTAGTCCATGAGTTGGCATCATTTGGATCTTGGCCTCCCATCTCAGCAATATACACCCGTAATCTACCAGAACGAATAGGATCGATGTTGTCTTTAACTACTCCAAATACTGGTACTGAGCGTAGTACTGCACCGCCTGCATCTGGTTTTGATGCACTTGTTGCGCCTCTAGGTTTGAATACATTATTTGCCATTATATTTTCTCACTTTATACACCACCAATACCTAATTAGGTATTGTTTAATATATTGTCTTGATTTATCGGTCTGTCAGAACCTATCTCTGATTGATTAGATGAACCAGCTTGGGTGCTTCCTGCATTAATAACACTATCATCATCAGCCACGGTTGGATTACTTGGATTACCAGTTGATATTGATGTTATACTACCTCTTCTAAATTCACGTTGTAATTCTAAATCAGCTTCAGTATTACGTTGCACGGCTGCGTCAACACCAGTAACATCATCCTGCATTAATCCCGTATTTCCTGAAGCATTGTTAACATTACTGCCGGGCGTGGGTGTTGAGCCTGAATTAGGTGTTCTGATATCAATTCTACGAGGATCTGTTGCGGCAAAAGCTGTTCTTGAATCTGTTGCTCTTTCATTAACGGCTGTCGCAGCTTCTTCAAGTGCGGCGGGCATAGTGTTGAATATCAATTTTAATGTCTGTGTAAATTTACCTGACTTAAATGAACTTTCACATTCAGATACCATATAACTAACACCTTGAATTTTTGTTCTTATATTGTCAGGATAATTCCAAAAGAATATACTATCATTTATATCCATGGTTCCGTTCTGGTTATTGTAGTCAATTCCTTCATTGAACTTAACTTCAATAAAAACTTGGCCGCCATTTGGATTGATAGTAAAATTATCACTTTGATAAAACTGTCTGTAAACTTCATTAATGCCCGGTGATGAGTCTCTCATTAAGAAATCAGGATCACCCAGTATTGTAAGTTTTGCTTTAGAGTATGTGCTTGGATCAAACAAACTTGTTAGATAAGTATTCTGTGCTTCCGACCCTGGAGTCAAAAATCCAGTTCTTTCTTGATTGGTTGGTTTATTACCTAATTGTGCGACTGAAGCGGCGCCACCTGATGTTGCTGGATCTCCTGCAGGATTAAGCACAATATTAAAATATGTGTTATCGTATTGTAATTCATAGCTTAAAATCTCACTGTTCTCTCCAGTATACCAATATTGGTATCTTTTATGCGGGCCATAATACTTTGCTGTTTTACCATACGGAGAAACAGCGGCTGGGGTGTCATATGGTTGAATAACGTATGTGATTTTATATGCAAAATCATTTATCTTTGTGTCGAATCCAATTACTTCAATATCAGTACTTAGATTATACCAACGCAACGTAGGTGGGTCTTTTTGTACTATTTTGTCTGGAGATGCAGTGTCTTTATTTAGAGTTTCTTCACTCTTAAACAAAGTATCAAGCGCATCTTCAAGATAAGAACTTTGCTTAATAACTTTCTGTATAGCTTGTAAGATTGACATACCTTGTGTGATGGGAATTTTTACCCTTTGGTTATCATATGCAACACGTTGTCCAGTTGCATCATTAACTTGTCTTGAATTGTTTGCAGGGCTAGATGCTGACTTTTTCTTATCTGTATTAGCTACACTTTTAAGTCTTGCATCTTTAATTACAACGGCACCGAGGCCCAACCATCTGACATTATATTCATCAGGGAACTCTCTTGATTTTGCGTTCTTTAGCCTTAACATGTTTGTATTAATAGTCTGAAACAGACTTGTTATACCTTGCCCTGAACCATTTAATGCTTCTTCGACTGTTCCTGCAACAAGTTCAACGTTATTGTCAACCGTTGCTCTTGCTATATGCATTCCTACATCAGTTGATATTGGAATAGCAGTTATGTTGTATATAGTTGAGCCTGGGCCTAACTTGAAACCTACCTTTTGTATTTTAAAATCATAGAATCTTTCATAAACACCACTAGCATCAGGTGAGGTATTAAATGTGTCATCACTGAAATACTTACTAGCATTTACTAGTTCTCCGTTTACATCATATCCTTGAAACCTTATTCCCAAAACATAAAAGTGTTTGCTTGGGTCTAGAGCTTTTTCTATATTCGGAATGTTGCTAACTTTTGCTAACGCTTCTCTTGCTTTTTTTAATTTTGTTATTAAAGAAAATCCAATTGGTTCTACAATGTTAAATGTTATTTTTGTAAGATTACTTGATGTTTGTGTTTCTTTGCCGGCAACTGCATTGATAACTTTAAGATCATCTATGTAGTAATCATATTTCATATCTGGTGGTCGCTGATCTAATGCAGTATTAACTCCGCCACTTTGTATTATTACGTATGCACCTCCTGATGCTCCATTTGTTCCTGTTTTGGTAAACTCATTAATATTTTTTCTACCAGAAGAAACAAATTTTGCATATGCATCAGGAGTAATCATGTACATACTAATTTGATATGTGTAACTGCTAAAGTTGCCTAATGGGTTTTTTAATCTTGTGCCTGGCTTGGGATCCTTGCCTACATTCTTTTGTACTGGATTACTATTGGTAGTGTTTGATGTTCCTGCAACAGTTGTTACCGGAGTATTTAAAATAGATACTTCTCCGCTTCCAATAACAGTTGGCAAATTTTGTTGACTAGCAATTTTTGCCGCGTACACCGGATCATAGCTATATTCGCCATCTGCACTTGTTCCACCTAAATTATTTGTTGCCATCTTATAATCCTAATACTGAAATCAAAGTAGAATTCTCTGGAAGATAGATTGATGTACCAGTAGTAAAGTCAAAGAACGGGTCTTGTAATGTGTTTGGATTTCTACTAGCAAACACCCACCATAGTTTAGGATTAGCATACTGGTCATACGCTAACAAATCAGGGCGTAGATTATATTGTGATGTAATAGTCCAGTATCTATCACTAGCTAACTTAGGGATAGGTCTATCTACCATCACATCTAGAAATTTGTTATTAACTACACCCGTTGTAAAGTACGGGCTTGTTGCTGGATATAAACTATTAAGTGCCATTACCAAATACCTCCGCCATTGCGTTTACTACCTTGCAACAATGCACCAGTTGCATAATCTCTGAGACTGAAGTTGTTACTAATGTCATTGCGAGTGACAATTGGTATACATGTTATTACTATTTGCATTTTTGTAGGTACATATGTTGCGTTACTGTTAATTGTTGCTTGTGCTCGTTGAAAGTTAGGAGTTTTGGGTCCCAATCCAGATGCCTGAATTCTTGCCTCCGATGCACTATCTGTGTTATTTACTGGTGTTTGACCAGCAGTAGAACTTCCGGGTTCAGTTGTTACACTACCTGCACGAATGTAATCTACTTCATTTGGTAAGCTGTATGTAAAGTTTGTTACTGCTAATGGATGATTATCAAATTGAAATGTTCCCATTCCACTCATATAAACTAATGGCGGAGGAGTACCGTTTCTTGGATTTTGATCTTGACCATAAAACATTTTTGTCACAGATTTGAAGAAATGAATTACCGCTAATAAGTAGTTGGCTTCATTTGTGTCTTGTGCAGTAAAGTCACCAGTAATAGTTACTGTATCAACATTACTA
>Ga0209599_10000985_pt1 | contig 14967 bp, 21 predicted proteins | sample Shrwel_input2_FT_FD_187534 | JGI IMG/M metagenome (GOLD analysis project Ga0209599, IMG submission 187534) | Subsurface microbial communities from deep shales in Ohio, USA - Utica-3 well 1 S input2 FT (SPAdes) (version 2) ... | reverse complement strand
CCAATCAGTTACTAAATCATGTAGGTATGCAACTTCCACACCATCAATAATAGTATGTACAATTTCTAAAGATGGATTATAAGCTCTATCTCTGTTTTTAGCTAAGATAAACTTATCGTTAATTTCTTTAGATACAATGATACACTCTTTAAGTTTCATTTTGTTATTGGATGTATGCGTTTAGTTCATATGAATTTCTCATACCATAAACCTGAATCTGAAGTTTCTTTCTTTGAACCTTGCCATCTTTAGATAATTCAATACTAAATTTATTAGTCTTACCTTCCGATGGTTTACGAGGACCCATTCCTATTTGTCTGAAAGAATCGTCATCATTTATTTCGTATCCTTTTTTCTCCGCGTATTCTTTAGCTGCGTTGATAGCTGATGTATATGATTTGTGATATACTTCGTAATCTGATTTTGCTTCGTTTACCGATTCGTTTGTTGATACGAATAATCTTACTGAAAGAATTACATCCTTACCAATATTCAAACTTCTTACTTTATGTTTTTCCAAATCGTAAGCCGGATTGATTACAGTTGCTTTTGCAATTACACCATCCTTAATAAAGTGTGGTTGTAATCCAGAGTAGTTATCATCTCTAAACATAAAAACATCTTTAGGAGAATCCTTTGATATTTTAATTATCTTCTTTAAACCCTCTTTACCAACAAAGCAACCACCTTCACATTTAGTTCCACCATAGGTTTTACCTTTTTGCAATGTTACTTCGGTTACCGATTCTTCTTTGTTTATTTTTTTAGCTGCCTTAACTGCATCTTTATGTGCATCGGAATTACCGTGTGCAGGTTTTTCACCTCTAGCTTGCTTAGCTCTAATGTTTGCCCATAAACCTGGCGTTTCTTCGTTTATTATATCTTTTAAACTTATCATATTAAAATGCTATTGAAATATAATCACCATCAGCTTCCATCCAACGAACTTGTAGTTTTGTTAGAATTTTAAAATCACCTTGCTCAAATCTATATGCTCTATGTCCACCAGAAACTTTAATTTCTACAATCTTACCATGTATTCCACTAAATAAAGATTCTATCTTACCTTTAAAGTGAGATACTAATACCTTTACCTTTTGTTGTTCCGTTGTTTCCAAATCCGAAAGTTCTATTTCAGATGCTTCGTTTAATTGTGATAGTTTTATCATCTTACTTTTTTACTTTTATTTTCCAATATGTACCAAATCCAACATAAGGTGAGAATGAACCATTAGTTCCATCAACAGTTCTATTGTTTACACCAATGTTTAAGTTGTAGATTTTATCCTTTTTAGTTTTAAGAATTAAACCAGCACCAACTGCAGAAACATAATCTTCTTTGTTAAATCCGGCATTCAAACCATAATATAATTGATTTCTTGCAGGCTCTTTAACAATCATAGTTTCTTTGATAGTTCTTTGCTTAACACTTGCGTTGAAAGTTCTACCTAAGATTTTGTTTTGTGAAATTGTATCAGTTACAGCCACAGTTCCTAATGAATCAGGCAATACTAACACATCCTTATATAATACTTTTGAATAGTAATCTTTTAATAATGCAGCTGTATCAATTACCGCTGGAATTAGGACTTCTTTTTCAACTATTGTTTCGTGGTAGATATCTTCACCTTTCTTAGTCACAACTTTAGTTTTTACAATATCAACAGTATCGATTTCGTGCTTAATTATTTCATATTTTTTACCCTCAATACGGATAGTTCTTCCACCTGGCATTACTCCACCCGGATTAAACCATTGTAATAATACATAAATAATTAATGCCGCAATAGCAATATTTTTAAAGTTCAACAATTTTTTCATAAGATATTCGTTTTTATGTGTATAAATATTCAGTTATTCTAAAATACCATTTTTGACCCAATTTGGAAGTTATGTAGTAAATTAAAGTTAGGTTCAAAGGTCATAGCACCTCTATATGATGTAGATAATCCAAATCTTTTACTTATTTTATAATCATATCCCAAACCTATAATTGCACCAGGTGTTCTTGTTACCGAACTATTACCAGTCATTGTATTCCAAGCTATTGGAGATTGCATTACGAATACCTGCGGAGTTAGAGTAACTTTTCTACTATACTGAAATGGTTTCATCCAAAATCCAACTGCGGATGCACTTAACGATACATCATAACCACCATCACCCATTTTAGGCATCATTAAGGTAATCACACCCACATTATAACCAAATGTTCCGTATTTAGGATGTGGTTTGATATAGGTGTACCCATTAAGGTTCATTAGAGTTCCTTTAAGGTACGCAAATGTAGTTCCGTAAGAATGTATCGCATTTAATTTACCTTCCTCAAAATCCATCTTAGTAATACCACCCGATAGTGCAAATTGGTTTAACGTACTCCATATAAGTGCGGTAGCTGAATATGATTTATCTCCCATTAGCGATGATTTAGAAACACCCACACTCATCATTACTGCATATCTACCTTCATTATCCTCCGTACCAGCCAAATCAGATGCTAACATCATTGGATTTGCTACGGATTTCTTTTTTTCTTCTTTTTTCTTATCTTCCTTCTTCTCCTCTTTCTTTTCTTCTTTAGATTCTTCCTTCTTCTCCTCTGACTTTGATTCCTCTTTCTTTTCTTCTTTACTTTCTGATTTAGTTTCTTCTTTCTTTTCTTCAGTCTTACTTTCTGATTTACTCTCCGATTTTGATTCAGATTTCGTTTCAGTTTTAGTCTCCGTTTTGGTTTCAGTCTTTGTTTCCGTAGATGACGATGAACCACTACCAGAACTGCTCCCAGAACCTCCAGAACTACTGCTTCCTGATGAGGAAGCCGGTGGTGGGGTAGAACTACTACTTGATGGTGGTGGGGGGGCTGATGCGGTTGGTGGCGGTGGTGGTATTGCTGCACTTGCTGATGAACTAGCTGCTGCACTTGCTGATGCGGATGCCGATGAACTAGCTGATTTTGCGGCCGCATCTGCCGCTGCTTTTGCTGCCGCATCTGCCGCTGCTTTTGCTGCCGCATCTGCCGCTGCTTGTGCGGCTGCCGCTGCTGCGGCCGCAGCTGCTTGTGATACTGCGTTTGTTACTGTTTGTTGAACAACCTGATTGGTTGGACATCCCATAGTTGAGTATGCCGTATATGTTGCAGTTATCCAAAGTTGAACTGCACCTGCCATTACTTCTTGCGGAGAAAATACTCTAACCTGATTATAAAAAGATACGGTTGCAAACCCATTTGTCATTGTAGTAGTTGCAACCTTAATCTCACCCGTACATTTATCCTTATAAGTTTGAGTATAGGTTTGCCCTATCGCTTCCGTAGCGAATAAAGATATAACAATTATCATTAAACCCAATACCCATTTTTTCATTTTAGAAATTAATACCCAATCCAAAAGTGCTATTATCGATTATTGGGTCATAATCAAACTTTATTGTTAAATTTTTGAAATCATGTAACGCTCCAACTTTAACAGTTGTAAATCTATCTTTATATTTTGGGAAAGTAATATATCCAATATCATCCTTACCTCTCCACTTCACATCTTCTGTCACACTACCAATCATCATATGAATACCTGTTCTTTTGATTCTCTTACCAATACCAACATAAAAGTTACTTTGCTTTACCAAATCACTTACCATCGGAAAATCGACTTGTGTTATATTACCATAAGGAAAGAATGTTGAATTATCTCTTTCAAATGTTGTACTATATTCAGCTATAAAATATGCTTTGTTTCCCATTGTAAAGAATCCACCAATTTGATTACCGCCTGTTTTTTGAATACCAAAGCTGATAACTGGTTTCTTACCCTTGATGGTATCCATTTTTCCATTATCGTAAACATATACTCTTGCAGGCTGTCTATATCCCCAATCGTTTAAATAAAAGCCAGGATTCCAATAATTCCAACCAAATGTAGGTGCTCCCCACATATCCCATCTATTCCATCCCCATCCAAAATTATTCATTAACCATGGGTCTCTTACAATTATGTTTGAACCCGGTCTTGTTCTTATAGGTCTATCATATCCTTTTGATGGTGGTTGATTTCTCCAATTACTTACATCGTTTCTTTGTGGAGCTGATGGTTGTATTGATGGTGTAGACCTTTGAGGTGTTGGAGGATTACTTCTCCAATTACTAACTTGTGAAAAAGCTAGTGTTGGAATAAATGCCAATAAAAATAATAGATTTTTCATAGTATATAGGTTTTTACCTATATAAATATAACTTACCATCATTATCTACCAAAATGGCACTCATATTCTCAATCCAATCCCCACTATTGAGATATCTGTTACCATTAATGATTCTATCCGCCGGTTGGTGAATGTGTCCGCAAATCACCCCATTACACCCTTTTTTAGTAGCCATACTTAATGCAGTAATTTCAAAATCGTTTACATAGTTTGTGGCCACTTTAACACTTTCTTTAATCTTTTGTGATATTGATATATAAGGTAGTTTTCTCCATCTACGATATGTGTTATAAACTCTATTTAACCAAAGAGCAAAATCATATCCTACTGAACCTATCTTTGATAACCATTTGTATTTGGTTATAAAAACATCAATAACATCTCCGTGGAAAATATAGTAACTCTCCATAGTATTATTGATATCCAACTTATAATCTTCTCTAATTTCAATTGCTCCCAAATGGGTGCCGATGAATTCTTGTATAAATTCGTCATGGTTTCCTCTTATCCAGATTATTCTGGTTTTGTTTGATAATTGTAATAATTTAGATATAACTTTAGTGTGTTGCTTTTTCCATTTAGTTCCTCTATTCAAAGCCCAACCATCCACAATATCTCCATTAAGGATTAGTAGTTCGGTTGGATTCTTTTCTATAAATTCTATAAACTCCTCAGCTTTAGAATCTTTAGTTCCTAAATGTAAATCAGATACTATTATTGCTTGATGTTTCATATCCAATAGTCGTGGTGTTTTTGGAAGAATGAATTGTTGTTTCGGTTTATGTAGCATTTCATACTTAATATAAGCATATAAAAAAATCCTTTGTTCTTAAATCTTCTTGCAGATGTCCATACACCTTTTATATTATGTATCTTCATCTTATCTGCTCTTTGTGAAACCCAATAATCTTCTGCGAACAAATGAGTTTCATCGTATCCACCTGTTTTCCAATATGCTTTAGTTTTCCATAATTGAAATCCACCAATAGCAAATGGTGTTCCTAACAAATTACTCAATTGTTGTTGAAAATCAAATAATCTGAATATCCAATTAAATCCTTTTTCAGTTTCGAATGGTACAGTTACTAAATCGGTATTGTATGCTAAACATTCACCTAATACTGATTTATTTCGTAACATTATATCCGCATCTAAAAAAAGAATGTATGGAGTAGTTACTAATTTACTTCCTTCCAATCTTGCCTTAGCAGGAAACCCACCCTTTATTACTTCTATATTTAGTGAGTACTTGTATTCGTTTTGAGTTTTCCATAACCACCAAAGAGATTGCTCCTCATCGGAAGTATCTGCAATAATAACTTTAGTTCCAGTACATCCCACTTGCTTTGCAATAAATCCAATACACTCATAGATGTTTTCGTTTTCGTTTTTACAAGGGATTACAATAGTTAGTAAATCTTTCATAGGTATAAATAATAAACCCCCACTGTTAAGTGAGGGTTATTGTATTATTAAATTATTATTAAATGCCACAAAGTGTTAAAAACTCTTTTGCATTATGTATAACATCTTCTGATTTGAACTTTCGTAACATAGCTTCTGCTATCTCTTTTCTATTATTCATATCATCTACCATACGAAGAATTTCAGCAACACCAACAATCATATCTCTATCGTTTTCATGTCCCTGTCCTACTTCTACTTCTTTTATTGGAGTATTATCGTTTCCACATTTGTGGCAAGTATATGGATGATTTCCACCATCTGATATATCCCAAGTCCAATGACATTTATCGCAAATCACTTTGCTACCATCTATTGTTTCGTTTAATATATCTTTTAACTTAATCATTATTTTAATTTATTAAGAATAGCTAAATTCTTTTTCATTTGCTCTGCTTTCTTAACACCGCTTCTACGGCTTCTCATTGCTTTTGGTTTTTTTGCTTTACTTCCCATATTATTTATTTTTGAAATATTCCCTTTTTAACCATTCTATCCAAAATTCTTGCACAAGCAATATCCAATGCTTTCTTAGTTGCGATAGAAATAGTTGATTGATTAAATTTAACTTCATCTACAGTTGCATCTGATAGGAATGTTAGTTCTCTTGTAGTTTTAGCTTCACCCAATCCACTTGCTCCAAATACTACTCCTGTTTCTGCATTGGTGAAACGAACCTGTAAACCAATACGGGTTACCATCATATTCTTCACACCATCTTTAAGGTTTATAGTTTCATCTTCTGATACTGAGTAATCGTAACATTCAACAGTCACAAAGTATTCTGCTAAGTTAATCTTTCCTCTACCATCTAATTTGTTTTCCGAAATTCCAGCTTGAGATGCTTGGAATTGCTTAACCATTCTATTCTTAATTTCCGTTTTATCTTCGGTGAATTTGAAACGATTAAGGTTTTCTAAGTATTCCATTGTGATATTTGCAACACCCAAACCTACTCTCTTTTCTTTTAGTTCTGGATACATTTCATACATCTCATCGGAAATACCTGCTTTTAAGATTTGGATAGGAATTTGCTTTCCCTCATAATCTAAGAATTGAGAAATATCAATTGCAGTTTCGAATGATGCTTTATATTGTTCAGTCTTAGTGCTTCCCACATTTTGGGCAGTTGCACTTATACTCAAACATATTCCTAATAATATTAATAATTTTTTCATACATAATTTGTTTGATATAAATATAAAAAAAGGGAGAAACTATGTTCTCCCCTTAATTTATTTAATTATACTTGGTTCTTCCAAATTTTTAATATATTCATCAATTAATCTACTAACCGCTTCAGGCTTTTCATCCGCCTTAAACTTAACCTTTATTTTAGCCATTCCAGCTTCAGTTGGATTGTAGCCGGAATCAACTTCAATACCTTTGATATTGTGTTCATATCCTTTTTTCTTAAATAACCCCAATAGAGATTTTTTAAGACTGGATACTTCCTTTTCTTCATCACCAAATATAAGTCTACAAGTAAACTCAATATCCAGTTCTTCCAATCCAATAGATGAATGGTCAGCCAAAATATAAAGAGGTACAACCAAATCCTTACCACCTATATTAAAGGAAGTAGTTTTGGGTGTACCATCTTCATTGAAATAGTTTCGGAGAGCATTTATATGCTGTCTTTCACTTATACCTTGAGAAACCATGGCGGCCTCTAAAAGACCGCCAACTAGTTCCTCTACATTTAATCTTGCCATAATATAACCTTTATTGTTTTTTATTTATTACTTCTTACCACCACCAGTTGGGTCTTCAGTAAGTGGAATTAAAGATGGCTCTAACATTTGAGTTAGGTAATCTGATAATTTCAACATACCTTCAGTTGCTGGTAATTGTTCAGCGTGTACTTTTACATTGTATTTTGCTGAGTTGTCAGTACTTCTAGTGTTTTCTTTGTTGGTTGCAACTTTACCTGCTACTTTAGCGCTAAAGCTCATACCCCACCATCTTCCGCTTGCAGATGCTTCATAGCTGTTTTCAGTAGCTACTGTATCTTTTGATGCTTCTGATGTTTTTACTTCCATAGAGAATTCAATATCTGCTGAAGTAATTGCTAATGAAGGTAATGGTACTAATGGTAACATTGGAACTTTGTTATACAATTTTTGTATTTCTTGTTCTCCAGTTTGACCATTTGTAACAACACGATTCATTTCTACATCTAATGAACGAGCAGATGTTTTACCTGTCTTTTCATCTTTTACGAAAGCTACTTCAGAAATGTATTTCCAAGTTACTTCGTTTAATTTTGCCTGTCCTTTAGCCATTCCAACAATAGGGGAAACAATTAGTTCCTCAATTGGAAGACCTGCGAATTGGTCTGCGATTCCTGCCATAAAATTTCGTTTTTTGAATTAAATTAGTATAACTTGTTGTTCATAAATATCAAAAATTATTGAAATCAAATAAACTTATGAAAACTTAACCATTCCTTTATATTGCTTTTTTATCTTATCTATTTCAGAAACAGCTTCCGTAAAACTTTGTTTAATTTCTTCATTTACAGTAAAATCCATAATAACCTCACAATGAGGACACACTACAACTGGATGTTTTATGATAAATTCTAAAGTTAAACCAATTGGTTTTTTGCAAGCGGGACAAGGTAGTGCCATAACGTTTTATTTTAAATAAATATAAAAAAGGGAGAAACTATGTTCTCCCTTTAAATATATTCTTCATTAATACAATTAATTATCCTTCCTCAATTTCAGCTTCTAATTTAGCCGCATCATGTTCAGATTTTCTATTAATATACTTATCTACTGATGCAATTCCAAATGAACCCAATGTGATTACTAAGAATCCGTTAAATATGTATTCGTTAATCAATAGAGGTTTACCCATCCATCCTGTAATAAGGTCTACGAATAAAGCAATTACCATACATCCGAATGATAAGAAACCAACTACTGATTTTTCGTTGATATCATTGTTGTCTTTGAAAAGTTCTTTAATAAATCCCATAATTTTATATTTTAATCAATTAGTGTAACATATACATAACTAATTATCCTACCATTTCGGCATCTTCATCTTTTATCTTTCCACATTTCAAACACTCCTCATCCCCATCACCATCGATATCACCCCAAATGTGTTCACATTGTCTATGTGCGAAGTATTCATCAATATCACCATCTCCATCGGTATCTAAACCATCCATTACACCATCACCATCTTCATCGATTTCAATTGGTGTGAATGCTGCTTTAGGTGCCTCAACGATTGTAGCTTCTTCAACTTTTGATTGAGATGCTTCATTTAAAATTGCTGCCGTAAATCCTTCCGGAATCAATGGAGTATTGTTTGGTGGAGTTACAGGCATATCAGCGGTGTTGCTTAATGATGTACCATCTTCCTCATCCATCTTTTGTACTAACATCTTATCCTTATCAGTATCACTAAACCAATAATCGATAATCTTACCATAAGAACCAATGAAAGCTCCTAATAACAATAATAGAAGTTCTTTCCATTCTCCTGCTATTTCTGATTTACTCAATATAGCGAAGAACATTCCTCCTATAATTAACATAAATCCTCCTAATACTAACGCAGTGATATACCATCTACGTTTCATCATATTACTCAATAGGTCTTTAAACCCACTTGGTGCTTGCTCTGCCATTTTATATAAATTTTATTAATTTTATCGTTTCCAACTCCAACCTTTTTTCTTTCCTCTAATTACTAGATATGTACAACCGATTACGAATGCTGATAAAAACCATATTGGTGAATCGATTACTATTCCTATCATACACATAGAAATAACAGCTATAAAACTTAACCCCTGTTCCATATTACCACTTAGGTGCTTCTTCCTTAAACTCATCACCATCTTTTTTCTTAACTGGAGCTGGTTTTTCTTTAACTGTTTCTTTTTCTTTAATAATTACAGTCTTACCACCACCTGCTGCTTGAGATTGTTGATTTGAGTTAGTAATATTAATTACTGGAGCTGCTTGTTGAACAGGAGCTGCTTCTTTTTCACCACCTGTTATTAAAGTTACACCCCAAGTTCCTAAACCCATTACTGCGGTTGTTGCTACGCCGATAATAGTCTTTTTTAATCCAGACCATGTACCATCATTTGAATTTTCTACTTCTTCTGACATTTTTGTTACTTTTTATTTGTTATATTATAACTTATTAAAATCTACTATTCCTAATTGATTACCATTTGAATCAAATAATCCAATTCTATATGCAGATGATGGTAATGCTGATGTATATACCTTTAAGATATTATCGCCTGCTTTAACATTCATCGTTTCTTTTGATACAACTTTATTAGAGATATCAAAAATCTTAATTGTAACGGATTGAGCGGTTTCTAATTTAACATTCATAGCAACTTCGGTTGTTACGAATGCTGACTCTAATTTAAGTCCAACCGCATTTTGTATTTGCAATTCTTTCTTAACTTCTACAACTGGTTCAAAAATATCATCTTTGTAACAGCCTGTTAGTACAATTGCCATTAATGCTACTATAAGTATTCTTTTCATTTTATTTGGTTATTATTGTTGTTTTTCCAATTTCCTTTAAAGTAACATCTTGTAGTAACAAATATAAATATTGAGATTGTAACGAATTCGTATAAATCCTTTTAATATTTTCACCTGTTTTACCAGTAAACCTTTCTCTACCCACTACATTTCCACTTTCCTTATCAATTAGTGTTAGTGTATAAACCCCATCGACTGGTAAATCAAAATGTATAGATTGTCCATCAGTTACCCTACTTTCGGATACGCTAAATATCTTTTGAACAGGTTGTGGGGTTGGTTCTATTTCCATTTTAGTACAACTCCAAAATAAAACCAAAAATATTAATAATATTCTTTTCATTATTTGATTTTTACTTTTAATTGTTTTCCAGCTTTATTAACTGCATCCGTTGTTGATATTGATGTTAAACCTAATATATCCGATGTGTTATTTATTGGCGTAAAGATAACTCTATATTCTGTTGTTTTATCCAATACATCTCCGCTTGTTAGTAAAGAACCTATATTAATAAAACTACCTTTATTAGTTCCAAAATTTGTAGGATTTCCTTTTGTGGTAAATTCTACTTTTTCAAATTTTAATTTAGTGTTATCATAATTTAATTGAAATTGAGTTCCTACTAACTCCTGTTGTAGTGGGTCTATTGATAGAGTTACTACAATAGTATTACCCACAATCTCACTCATTATTATCACATTTACTTCGTTGGTAATCGTATTACTCATTACACTCATACTTCTAACCGAATTACTACTAATACTACTTACCGATTGTTGTGCAGAATGTGATAAGTTTACATCACCTATCCAAGTTGCATTCACATTGAAAGTATTATTAAGAGTGCCTGTATTCAAACTAAAAGGAAATAAACTTCTAGTTGAATTAAATTTAGTATTCCAATTTGATTTTGTTATTGCATCATAATCTGATTTACTATAAAGTTTCATCAAATACGTCAATGCCGAATATTGCGTAAGTGGAGCAACTCCTGTCAAATGTTGTAATAATTTGTATGTATCTGCTTCATTAAATATCCCATTACCATCCACATCTGCATTCATAAACTGAATACCATTTGTAAATTCTAAACCACTTTGGTCACCAAATATTCCACCATTTGATAATTCTTTAAATGCTAAATAAACATCCGTTACACTTACGATACTATTGTATAAAGTGTTTAAATCGGTTTGATTAGTGTACGATAAATCTATTCCATGCTGTTTGAAAATATTATTATTACTAAATCCTATTTGACAACTAAACGCCCAATTATCGTATCCAGAGTTTCTTATATTTGCTACATATGTAGAAGTTCCATCAGTTACTTTTGTTAGAGTTGATGGAACAATATAATGAGCCCAATAAGCAGATGTTTGTTGATATGTTACAGGCCCATTATATACATCTAAAATAGAAACTAATTTTACATCGGATGGCTGTGTTGAATCGAATACTCTTAAATCAATATAAAGTGTTGTAGTACCATTTGAAATGTTCACATACGAATATTCAACCTGTCCGGCTGATATTGTTGCCCTTTTACCATCACTTACTTTTGCAGTATCTAAATCATTTGTAATATCAACTTTACCCAATCCACTTATAGCTCTTGATGTGTTAGTTGTTGTACCCCATATATTATTTACATAAGTGTTTGCTTTTGCTGAGAATTTAGTTTCATCTACATTACCACCAAAGTCAAAATTAAATCTAGCGGTTAGGACTTCTCCGTTTGAATGAGTTACTGAATTAGTATAAAATTCTGTAAATGTTGCATCATCAGGATTAGACCAAGTTCCATATTCAATTACATATGGATTATAAAAGTTGTTAGGTAAATCATTCCATTGAGAACCACCACTCCATTTAGTTACTGCGTAATCTTCATTACCACTATTGTTTGGTTCACCAGGTGCCCAGTTATTGTATTGACCAGGAATGTTTCCGTTTAATTGACCATTATTGATTTTAATTAAAGTTCCAGCTTCAGGTCCCGCATCAATTGTCCATCTTGCTTCACTTGCTTCATCGGTTAATGCAAACCAAATATTACCTTGTGGTACATTATTAAAAATAAAAGCATCTTCATCAGCAGAAGTGATTGTTACCAAATATCCGGTCTGTCCTTTGAATGTTGTATTTAATGCTGCCGTTCTTGCACCTGTATAAGTTGCCGTTGTTGATATTGGCCTGTAAAAGTGTCCGTTTACACCATTGTAATAATATCCAACCGGATTGACGGTTGCTGCTACTGATAATAAAACATTACCTCTTACCGAACCTGTGTTTACTTTTATGGATGCTAATGCCGTATTAATATTAGCCATAGTTCCTGTTACTACTAAACGAGTCTTATTACCACTTAAAGTAAATCCACTTGCAGCAGTTAGACCTGTTGTTGTAGTTAGGTTAAATGTTGTACCTGTTGGAGGATTAACTAAACTGATTGATGCTAATAAAGTTGATGTAGAAGTAAATCCACTTAACACAAACCCACTTGCATCTTGTCCAGTTGTAGATGGTAAAAAAGATTTAGAGTCCGGAGCAGATACACTCTGTCCGAACCCTAAAAATGATGTTAATAAAAATAATAATGTAACAAATAAGTTTTTCATACTATTCAATGATTAAATCTATTTTGTTTCCTTTAGCATCTACCGCATCTGATAAAACAAAGAAGAATAAACCTGCTGTGTTTGTTAATTGAACTTTTGGTGTGAATATTAATTTATAAGGTGTACCTGTTTTGATTCTAGAGATTTTTGTTTGGTCAATAGAACCAAATGTCAATCTACCATCCTCTTTAGTTGAGAAGTTAGTCATAGTTGAACCAGCATCAAATATTACATTATCCAAAGTTAATTTAGAATCATCATAATTCATTATCACTTGCAATCCTGCTAATTCTTCTTTTGTTAAAGTAGTAGTTAGTACAACCTTACCATTCTCTAATGTAGATGTCACACTTAATTTAGCAGTTTCATATACTTTAGAAGCGTAAGTCATTTGTTGTGTAGACATTGAAGTTCTTTGATTCACATTGTTTACCGAATTTGTATATAAACCACTATCAATTCTACTAGCGATTGCTGCTGGGTCTGATGAATGTGACCAGTTCAAATCACCACCCCATGCAAATACTGCATGAACTTCTTTAATTGGAGTATCAATTAATACTTTATTCTTAACAACTCCATTTAACCAACTTTGATTTAATAAACCACTATACCATCTTACCGATGTTGAAGTGTTAGTTGGAATCATAGCAGGAGTATCTACGTTAATACCCATAACATGCGCAAATAGGTAATACGAATCACTTTCACTAAATTCGGTTTTGTTTTTTGTAATTAAACCAACTTTCTTTTCCAATAAAGGATATGTAAAGAAATTTGGAGTTCCACTAATATCGGTTTGTGAATGTCCTAAGAATGCTTTATAAGCATCCGATACAGTTACAATATTATTCATCCAAGCCTTTTGAAATGCTGCTCCTACAAATACACCAACCGAATCACCTACTTTAACTTGTGTTGTAAATAGAGCCTCACCACTTGCATCCAATGGCAATTGTGCAATTGGTTGTTGTGTCCAATCTATCTCACCACTACCATTTGATTTTAATTTCATTAACTGAACATTGTGGTCTGTAATTGCATATCCTTGTGGGAATAAAACTCTAACTTTGAATTGTGATGTGTTACCACTTACGCTCGTTAATGATAGGTTTGTAGCACTACGATTGATAGGTGAAATATTTACAGATGCATCATTAATAGAATAAGCTAAATCTAATTTATGAATATCATTGTAAGTGTTTTGGTCTTTCAATACAAACTTTTGAGTTGCTATATCACCATTGATTGAAGCATCGGTTCTTTGAACAGTCAACTGTCCAACATTCCAATCGTTGTTTACTGCGTAAGCCCAAGGTGTAGCTTGATATTGTTCGTATAAGCTAGTAGCCGGTTTGGTTGTTGTTGGGGTAAATGCGTAGTTATTCCAACCCGTATAGAATGTTTGAACTGATGTTCCTTGTGAGAACACAGTACTATTTGGCACCATAGCCAATGCTTTATTATTGAATGAATATCTCAACCAAAAATAACGAGGTGTTGTTGTACCTCTAGCTATGGTATATTTTACAGTTAAAGTGTCACCCACTTTATAAGGTGCGGATGGTGATACAGATTGTGATACTGTAATTTGAGCGAATGATGTTAGGGATATAAACATTATCCCAATGAGTGCTAATATCTTTTTCATATTACTTCTTTCCGAATAATTTTTTTATCAAGCTATCGGATGCTTTCTTAAGTGCGTTACTAAGTGAGGTTTGATTAAATTTACCCCCTTCATCAACAATTAATGTAGACATGGATATTTCGGATGAACTTTCTTCTACTACTACTTCCTTAACTTTCTTACCCTCTTTGTAAAGGATACCCTGCAATCTTACTACAACTTCTTCTTCACCTTTATGGAAAACTGAGATGTTTGTTTTTGTTGTTAGTACATCCAAATAAACTATATTAACTTTTAGTTTATATTGAGCGCTTTGTGTTAAATCATATCCTGCTTCCTGAAGGTATTCTTCTAAGATATTCTTTACACCAAAACCTAAATTACGATTGCCGGCCAACTTACCGATTTTAACTTGATTTTCTACCGATTCAACCCAAATATGGTCTTCTGCTTCGTACCATATATTTTCTGGGTTATTTTTAAATGTACCATCGATTCTCCATTCAATCCAATTAACAATAT
>Ga0209599_10000983_pt1 | contig 14995 bp, 31 predicted proteins | sample Shrwel_input2_FT_FD_187534 | JGI IMG/M metagenome (GOLD analysis project Ga0209599, IMG submission 187534) | Subsurface microbial communities from deep shales in Ohio, USA - Utica-3 well 1 S input2 FT (SPAdes) (version 2) ... | reverse complement strand
ACCATAGAGAGTATAGTAGAGAACAGTGGGAGAATGTGTAGTACAGTGGAGAACAGTAAAACTACAGTGGTATAATGTGGGAAATAGTGGAGAACAGTGGAGAACGGTAAAACTACAGTGGTATAATGTGGGAAATAGTTGGAAATAGTGGAGTGCGGTAAAACTACAGTGGTATAATGTGGGAAATAGTGGAGAACAGTGTAGTACGGTAAAACACGGTGTAAAATGACCGTGAAAACCGTGTACCCCCCTGTGGATTATTTCCTCATGGCATGCGATGTGTCAACAGGTTATCCACAGAGTTATCCACAGTTTTTCTAAAGTTATCCACAGGTTATCCACAGGCCCCGCTGCACCGATTGTGTTGACAACTATAGTATCACCGTGCTATACTGTGTGGACGATTTCAAGATCGTTGACCACAGTGAATACGGTTCGCCCAAGACCCCGCTGCGCATGTTGGCTATTGTGGTCTAGAGCCCGCTGCACAGTATTGACACGATATGCTTAACCGTGTTATACTGTGTCTACTGTAAAGAAACAGTCTCCACAGTGGTTTACGGTGGATGCACGATGATACATATGGGAATTGCGAAAGATATTACGGGTGGGAGATACGGTTTATTCACTATAGCATCACGTGCGGGTAGTGATTCCAAACGTAATGCACTGTGGAATTGTGTGTGTGACTGTGGTACTACAATAGTTGTACGAGGTTGTGATATAGTGAATCACAATCGGGTATCATGTGGATGCCTGAATGATTCCCGAACTTCTCAACTACATGGACACGCAGTAGGTAGAAAGCGAACACCTACATATTACTCCTGGCGCGCAATGAAAGCCAGATGCATCAATCCCAACCATGAGTCATTCAAGGACTATGGTGGTCGTGGCATTACTATCCATACAGAGTGGATTACAAGTTTCGCCCAGTTTCTTGCAGACATGGGTGATCGTCCAGCCGGTATGACACTGGATAGGATTGACTGCAATGGCAACTATGAGCCGGCTAATTGTAAGTGGTCAACCATCAGCGAACAGAACGCCAACCAAAGACGGTGGAAACGATAGCACGAACGAGAGCAGTCGCGGCGGGTTTTTATTCCGGCGACAGTATTCAGCCCATGAACTTTAGCACGCATTTCCTGAACTGTCAACACTGTTTTTTTGTACAGTGAAAAAACAGTCGCCCACCCTCGCCGTCCATCCCGCCCTTGCTTCGAATCTGTGTCTATTGTAGCACCATTCCCGTTTACTGTGGGGAATAGTTGACTAATTTGGTCGGATATTTTTGGGTTGCCCAGGAGTGCCGTCCATCCCCTTGCGTTCGATGGAATCATTGTACCACGGTTTTTCCGGTTGTGCCTATAGTCCAGTAAAAAAGTTGGGTATTGTGTTCTAGTGTTGGTTGGCATATACTAGCGTTCTTGCAACACGGAGAGACTATGAACCCACTTACATCTGTTGAATTTCTTGAGTTTATTGCCCTGGTGGATGCGCGTGCTATTCGTCCTGATACTGCGGTGTTCTATCGTGCTGGCTATCTGGAAAGCATGGTGCGATCAATGGCAGAAGTTGTTCCGGGTGTGGCAGAATATGTTCGTGGACGAATGACTACACTGGTTGACGAACAGAAAGGTTCTTGATATGATGGATTCTGCTGTTGAGGCACTGCGCCAATTGTTGGATCAGGGTTATGAGTGGCCCGATGCACAGTGGCGTGTCACTCAGAAATACGGTGTGGACTTGGAAGAACTCACCGTGGCATACGACAAAAGTTGTTGACAACAGTTCTGAACCTGCCATAATACATCCATCGCAAACAACGGAGTTTACATGAACTACCATAGCAAGCCGGCCAACACTCTCAACGTCAATGTGGTGGCTGTCAAGAAGGGCCGTGTGCTGCGTGAAATTCGTGTGCTGGCTGGATTCTTTGCCAGTGTCACCAATGGCAATGCTGATCGTTTCCGGGTGCTTACTGCGGATGCCAACATGGGTGATCTGACTCGCGCTGTTGAAGGACTCAAGCGTGACTTCAATGCTGCTGATGTTTCCCTGGTGATGGCACCCAGTGTGGAAAAGATTTTGCTCAACAACTATTGACAACAGGGATAGTAGATGCAACAATACCTGATCAAGAAAGGCACCTACCGTGGACAGATTGCGGAAGGAGTTAGGCAAAAGATCGGTCAAACTGTAGACGGGTGGGCAATCTGTGGTGTACAATTCCCTTCATTGGGAATCACACTGCCAGAAGAACCGATTCGTCATCCAGAAGTTGCCAAGCATCCTCAAGATACGGTACACTGGGAATGCATGGCGATTCCTCATGATCGGTTTGACAAAGTGATTGAAGTCGGTGATACTCTGTATGTCGGTGTCAAGAATGCTGTACATGTGGTCACCGTGATCAAGATTGGCGAACCCTACCATGCTGGATATGGAGTTGTCAATCGCAAGCTCACGTGCCGGGATGTGCATGATGGCAAGACCCGCACTATTAACACACCTGGAGACACGATTAAGAAAGACTGACTAAAACACTCGGACATAGTAGACAACTGCATCACTCTCGGTTATAGTTACATCACTGCACAACAACGCAGTAAACCTCTCAAACCTCAACAGGAGTTTTCCATGATCAAGAAGATTGTTCCCGTTTCGTTCCCCCTGAGCACTCAAGCTGGCCGTGTTGCTCTGCTGGCTGGCATCATGAGTGGCTATGTTGGCAAGCAGGAGATTGCTGCTGCTCTCACCAAGGACATGGAAACCCGTCCGGTGCGCAAGCCGATCATGGTGTTCAATCGTCGTCATGAAAGCGTGGTGGAAGCGGCGCACTATCTGTACCGCACGCGCCCCGAGATGCACGGCACCAAGGCGGGTGTGCGTTGCGATCAGCATGCGGTGGTTTCCCGTATCGCCAAGCGTATCTCCAAGTGGGCCACGGCAGACAACGTGGTCGGCTGCTACTGGTGCGCGTGATTCTCTGGCAGGGGGAAACCCTTGCCCATTTTGGTTAGTGCTAGTGTGCTAACCAAAATGACACCGAATTTTTGGAGAAAACTGTTGACGCGGCCATGCAAGCTGCTACAATGGATTCATCAACAACGGAGAGCCACGATGCTGTTCAACATTGAGATCACGGAAACCAACAGTGCCGAACATGAAGCCGACGAACTGGTGGATGGTTTGCAACGGTTGGGCAATGGTTGTTTTGCCACTGCCTATGCTTCGGGTCGGGATCAAGTCATCAAAGTCAGTGTGGGCAATGATTGGGGCTACATGAGCTTTCTGGAAGCCATGAGCCGGATGAAGTCTCAGAATCCCTGGTTGCCGCGTATTCATTGGGTGCGCGTGTTCATGGACCGCAGTGGGTGTGAGCGTGACAGCCGCATTGTGACTTGCCTGGAACGTCTGGAACGGCCGTGGAATGAGTGTGGCGAAGTTGAAGTTTCTCAAAAGAATGCGCCACTGTGGCAAGTCTATGCTACAATGTGCCGAGAGATTGAGGGGCATGTGGATCGTCCTGAAACTCGGCAACAGGACTGGATCAAGCAGAATCCTCAACTCAGGGAAGCTCTGGCGGTGATCCATGTGGCTATGGCATCCAGTGGGCGGGGAACTGATCTGCACCATGGCAACTTCATGGTGCGTGGTCGGCAACTGGTCATCACTGATCCGATTGGCTTTTGACAATTCCGGGGATGGTGTTATACTGTCCCCACTGAAACAGGAGAACACCATGTCACAAGATCATTACGAACAAGTGCTGCCGATCCAAAAAGTGCTTATGGGTTCGGTCAATCATGAAGTCACGGTTCGCCGCATTGGTTCCGCATGGCATTGTCGTGTGTTTGTCAATGGTGTTCTCAATCAGGAAGCACGGTGCTGGAATCGTATCTCAATCGGATACACTTGCCGAAACCTGTTGCGCTGGGAGGACAAGTGTGGTAACATTAGTGCATACGCAACAACAGCCCGAGAAAGGTTGAACAAAGAATGGCAACTTCAATGGTGATTCCCTCCACTCGCCCACACTGCCGCACTCCGATCAAGCCCAAACAGGCACATCGGATTGCCACGCGGTATGCTCGTCAACCCAAACATCGTAACAAGGGAGAATGATATGCCTGGAGTGATTCTGCAATGGATGGTGGTGGCCTTTATCGGTGTCTTGATGGCACTGGCACTGATTGGGCTGATCCGCATGCTTTTCCGGCGATAGTAGTTGACGCCAGACTTGTCTTACTGTATACTCTCATCATCAATTCACAAGGAAACAAAATGTCTTTCACCAAGTTCGCTGCTGTCACTCTGATCGCTCTGTCTGCCACTGTTGCCCATGCTGGTGACTGTTACAGTGAGGGCGTGCGTGTTGGCGATGTGCAGAAGTTCTCCAACAAGGGCATGATCAACAAAAGCTGGGAAGGCGAATTGGTCATGGAAGGCACCAAAATCCGGGCCAGCAATGGTACAATGTCTGGTGGCAATGTCTGGAAGTTCTCGGTGACTGATGCTGCCGTGGCCAAGGTGATTGACAATGCGGTCATGAGTGGCAAGCCCGTGGCCCTGCGTTACTGTCAGGTCATGATTCAGATTGGCCAGACTGACACCAACTATCGCATCACGCAAGCGGTTGAACGTACCAAATAACTGTTGACATCTGGTGCAGTCGTGCCATAATACACACATCGCAACGCAACAAGGAACTGAAATGAACAATCACTACGCACAAGCCATTGACATCCTGATGGGCAAGGAAGTGGATTTCAGGTCCATGTGCATTGAGCTGGCCAAACAGAATCCCGAACTGTTCTGCACCTTGGCTGAAAAGACTGCACCTACCAACAATAGCAATGCGTGGCACGTGGAAGCCATTGCCCATGTGCGTGGTGGCAACATCGTCAGCGCCATCAAGCTGTGCCGCGAGAAGACCGGCTTTGGCCTCAAGGAAGCCAAGGATGTCATGGATGCTGTTCGCAATCGTGACAGTGATCGTTGGTACAGGCCCGATCTGTGCGATCAACAGATGGCTGTCTACAACGAAATCGCCCGGAGGCTGGGCTGATTGGGTTTCAAGGTGATTGAAAATACTGGACGAGAACCAGAAGATTACTGTACAATCATCCGATGGTAAACAACTGGAGAACACATGCCCTGCCGTGACTACTACGATGATCATCCTGAACAATACTTCCGGGATGTGACTGAACCCACTCTGAGGAAGCGAATTGCCTTTGCAGAGAGCGCCCTGTGTGCTGTACTGGATGTTTTTGATGCTCAGCCATATGATGAAATGTGGAACGAGATTAACTTTGAGGCAGCCGGCATCACAAGTATGGAACTTTCTGATTGGCATGACGAACACAGGGCACGTGATCAACAGGTTCGTGCAGCCAAGATACAGGCAGCGCGAGCCAAACTGACACCGGAAGAAATCACACTGTTGGGTCTTGACAAGTAAGCTGACCTAGGTTAGACCCCGCTGGACACATATCGCCAGCAAAAACAAACTAGACCCCGCTGCACATATCCCTACGGTGCACGGGGTTTTGTCCTTTCAATAGATATCGGTGTTATACTTCACTTCATCGCAACACAGGAGCAAAACATGGCACAGAAGATTTACGGTTTGACGCGGGATCACGGTGATGGCAGCAATGGAATGGTCTGGTTCCGGAATAAGGAAACAGTGGAACGCATTCTGGATAACAATGGTGGCATCCATGAAGAGTTCTACGGCAATGAGGGAATGTGCAGCACTCAACTGATCTTCCCGGATGAACTGGATCTGAATCAATGTGGCTTCCGGTTCTCTGACGATCACTACGGCTGAAACCCTAGACCCCGCTGCCGAGACTACAATAGTCAACCGTGGAGACTGTTAATCAGTTTCCACGGTGTTTGATTGTTGACTAGACTGTGGGGTTAATCTGTTCCCTAGCATTTTTTTGTTATAATTCGTTATGCGTTTGAACAGGCACACTGGGAATGGACGGCAGGAGTGGACTATTGTTATCCACATTGGCCGGAATCGTGGGCGCACCTGATCCTACTGTCTATCCAGTATAGGCGGATATAGGCGACGATTCTGGTGAGCGAGATGGACTAACCCCGCTGCACGATTCTACACTAACGACAAAAGCCCCTTTCGGGGCAGTGTCATGCGCTGATCGGAATCACTCGGCGGGCAAAGCCACTATCCCGAGCCATCTGGCGCAGATTATGCTTGCCCTTGATGTAAAGGCCGCAGATAACGCCCTTCGGGTCCAGAAAGCGCAGGTCGGATTCATCGGCATTGAACACCGGCAACCCGTCAAACACTTCCGGCATGGGCGACTTTTTCGGCAGGTCAAACACCGTGGCAACATTCATGCCAGCATTGACTGCCCACCGAACATCAGCCGCGTTACTCTCCTTTGCCGAGAACGTCAAGTGATAATTCGGGTAGTCCGCGATTTTGCGCCTGATGATGGCACTGTAATCGTAGAATTGAATCCCCGGAAACGCTGCAAAGATGTTGACAAATTCCTCATCGCGTGCTTGCACAGTGTACTTTTCCCATGCAATATCACTGGTGCCGTTCAGACGAAACACCGGGATATAACCGCGCTTCTGAGCATACAGAATGGCATGCTCAATATCATCCACCAGCATCGCCATGAATTCCGTGCGATTCTCAAAGAACAAGCGGGTTTTGCGGATGCGAGCACGCTGCACCACATTGGTGCTCTCGCCAGCCGCGAACATGCCACCACGGCCCGCCAAGTTCAGGCATGATGCGATACAGCCATCGGTGGCTTTCGCGCAAGTGTTATAGCCTGACACCGTGGCCGGGGCCAAGTGCAGGATAAACGTCATGTAACCCTGTTTCTGCCCCTTCAGGGTTTTAGGGTTGCCCGCCGACAGCAATTTGGTTTTCATGCTTGTCTCCGTGGTTTGTTGCGATGAATGAACTATAGGGCATGGTGCGTTTACCGTCAAGCGGTTTTTTGCAGCAATCGCAAGAAAGTTTTCTCACAAAACAATCGCGCAGGGGTGCCGTCCATCCCCTTGCGTTCGACAGCGCGATTCTAACACCGAAAATTCCCAACATGCAAGCACTATCGTAAAAAACATGGCCGAAGCGATTAGAGCCGTTTTGAGCCGTTTTCCGGGTCTACCCATACTGACCCCTTACCTACGGTCAAAAAAACGATCCTGGACGATTCTGGCGCGTTTACCGGGCGTCGTGGCATTGTCGTGCTAGTGGTCGGCCACCAGAAACGACACCGAAACTTTCTTGCGAAAAGTGCTTGACGCTAAACGCCGGGTGCTCTATAGTTCAATCCATCGCAGCAATCAAGCGGCGACTAACCGGAAAAAACATGCAATCTAGCATTCTGTTTCAAGCGTTCGCCACGGTCAACGGCGCATCTTTCATCGGTCTTGATACTGTCACTGTGCCGTCGCTCAAGGGTGGCAAGAAGAATCCCATGCAAGGCCGCATCACCAAGCACATGACTGGTGCCAGTCTCATGGTGTTTCAAAACAAGTCGGCCAACGGTTACGAAAACATGGTGCGCCGTCGTCTCGAAGCCGAAGGAAAGAACCCGGATTTTGAAGTCGGCCCGCGTGCATGGGGCGAACGGGTGCCGAACCTGCCCATTGTCAAGCACGAAAAGGATGGTCAAGTCAAGTATTATCTTGAAGTGATTTTCCTCAAGCCCGGCAAAGTGTCATTCTTTCTTGACGGTGCGCCGATTGATCGTACTGCCATCGAAGGGCTTGACGAGCGTGCGGATGCTGGCGAACAAGGGGGATTGTCGGACAAAGTTGTCATCCGCACGTTTGCCGCCGACAGCGTGACAGCTATCCGGGTTGACGGGCAGGTTTTCGCCTAATCCCCGGCAAGGCCCCTAATCGGGCCTTAGAGCCGTTTTCTGGCGCAGTCTAGGGGATAGTGGCCTAGACTGCCGCCAGCGCCTCAAAAGCCGGTTAATCGGTTATCAAAAGAAAAGCCCCTAGTGTTGACATGGGATTTTTCTTTTGATAATATTCGTTTCGTTGGTTCAGCGAGTCTTTCATTCGGAAGGCGGGACCGGCAGGGGATTCAAAATGGCCTATCGCGTGATGCAACAAACCGAGGACGGCATGGAATTTTGCGCTAAGGGCGGGTTTGCCACCTACACCGCCGCCGATAGCTGGATTGACGACAATCAAAGCAATTGGCCAGAATCCAATTTTTACGTCGAGGCGGATGCAGTCTATCCCCGCGACTATCACAATCATCCCGAGTTTGAGGATGTTCCCTGGTAATCCCGAGTGAATGGTAGGGGCTTTCGGGCCTCTACCATTTTTTCGTTTATAATAGCACCATGCGTTCGAACGGCAAACCGGGGATGGACATGGAGGGCGGGCGAGTGCTGGGTGTTGGCATGGGTTTTGCTTATGGGAGAAAGTAGCGCCCACTCTCGCCGTCCATCCTGGGTGTGCCCCGTCGAGTGCATGGAATGAATTATACCGCAGAAAACGCCGATGCAAGAAAAGCCCAGCAAAACAGTCGGGTATTCGCACTGGCGGGAATTTATCTGTTAAAGTTCATTCCGTCGCATCACTACACACAAACACATCATGCAAGCACAAACCTTCTTCGTGGCGTCTGAATTGGTCATCGTGGGAACCAATCCCGAGATGGCAGACTATGACAATCCGCGTGGTCATTTGTTTGGCGAGTCGTGGTCGGTCTATGCCGAGAATGCTCACGGTGATCGTCGTCAGTTCCATGTGGGCGTGAATGGACGGACCCGCGCAGAAAAGCTGGCAGTAGCCTTGACGGCTCGCATGGCAGCAGGTAAGCTCCCGGTTGCGTTTGATTGCTGGACTGAAGCGCGGCCTGCCTACGGGTCCGATGCTTACGTTGAGTATGGTCAGGCCGACGATGTTGCACTGGAGGCGCGGGAAGAACAGGATTCGTGGTATTGATCTGAAATAGTTCACACTGGCACTTGTGCTGTCAGTGTGAACCATGATAGACTAGCGTCACTGCAACGGAAACACCGGAGTCAACATGGCAAAGCCCACTGGTTTCATCGCTGAAGTTCCTTTCACGCTCCACGGCATCCCCTGCACTATCGGCGTGCTGGACTACTTCGTGCAAGCTCCTCACCGTGGTAGCGCGCACACTTGCCATAGCGACGTTGACTATTACGGCTACACTGAGGCAGAATGGCAAGTGCTGGACCGTCGCGGCTACAGTGCGGCATGGCTGGAACGTAAACTGACCGAAAACGATCAGGATGCAATCGAGGCAGCTATCTCCCGACACTTTGCCACTGCCGACGAATATTGATTGAAAATAGGGGTTGACAGTCTAGAACTGTGCCCCTATACTCTGTTCACTGTCAACAAACCCGGAGTCAAGCATGGCGCAGAAAATGTCCCTGGTGCAAGCGGTTCGGTCCAATGCTTTCGTGATCGCAAAACTGTGCGGGTACGATAACGTGCAATTCGTTCACGCTGGCTCATTGTGGTGCGACATTTGGGTTCCTGCCTCCAGCGTGACAAGCCTGCAAGAAAAAGGAATGATTCAAAAAGTCCTTGTGCATTGAATCAAACTGCACTACACTAGAGTCCTCGCAACAAACCCGGAGTCCTCATGCAAGCTATCACTCGTCGCCGTCGGATCAGTTGGCAGGCATTCGTGATCCGTGGGGGATTGTCCAATGCTCGCCTGTTCCGCACCTATCGTGGCATGGGGCGCTGGACATATTGGGAATCTCTGAAATAGTGCTTGTGCATTGAATCAAACTGCACTACACTAGAGTCCTCGCAACGCAACTAGGAAACAAAATGTACGCACATATCTACGGCTCCAAGGCAGGCGGTTTCAAGCTCTACGTCACTGATGGTCCGGAACTCGGTGACGAACATCCGCATGGCACCTACATCAGCAAAGCCGAAGCCAAGCGAATTGCATGCCAGCTTGGTTTGCGTCCCTGGAATTACTGACCAAAATGGTGGGATTATCTCCCACCATCCTTTTTTCATGGTACAATGTTGCATGCGTTTGAACGGGCATACCGGGAATGGACGGCGGAAGTGGGCGTTTGTTTTTGCTTATTGAGAAAGTGTCGCGCAGGGTTGCCGTCCATCCCCTTGCGTTCGACACCGATAGTATAACCGAGAAAACCGTGGGAGACCTAAATCCCCCACGGTTCACTAGGCTATTAGCAGATGTAGACAGCACCACGTTCCGGGTTCACCCATTCCATGAACAGACCATTCTTTGCCAGGATGTCATGAAGGCGATGGTCCTCCCAGTTCACCCAATAGCTGATCCACTCTCCTGCCTCAATTGAGAAGTTTTCGTAATCGTCCACATGCACATAGACCGGGCAACCCAGCGCCTTGAGTTCGTTGAAAGCCGCGATGTAGTTGGCATTCATTGCAATCACCTTGGTTAGTAGGGAGCTAGATCATAAGTCAGCCAGAAACATACGTCAACACCTTTTTGATGCCGATTGTTTGTGCTCATCGTCGCAGCTAGACTAGAACACGATGCCTCTAGAACGCACCAGAACGCTCTAGGATCGTTTATTTTGACCCGGGTGGTACTAGGGTAGCCATGTGCATCAAACGTGATCCTGGGCCGTTTCTACGATTTCCCACTGTTCTTGTCGGGTATTATCGTAACGCTTGACTCTGAATTCTGAACGGTTAAAGTCCATTCCATCGCAGCACAACGCTGAATTCACTGGAGCAACAACATGATCGCATGGACCGTTTACCTGGGCAAGAAACACATCGACACGGTGTACTACATGGCCAACATGAGCGCAAGCGAAGTCAAGCGCGGGCTGGTCAATCATGACGGCTACGATGCCCGCATTCAAGTCCACAAAGCGAAATAACGCTTGCATTCTGGCGGCGCTGGGTTATACTGGCGTCTCTCACCTGGAGAAACACAATGCCTGATGACACCGACAACTGGTTCTGTGTGGATGCAGATACCGGCGACATTTTCTCCCTGGGAAATCACGGCGACTTTGAAGCTGCCGAAGATACCGCGCAAAGCCTGGGCCTGAACAGTGTCTGGACATTTGGTGAAAAAACGGCCCGACACTGGCAACAACAACTCAGCCGGCATCTGAAAACCATTGACAGCACTTTCCTTCCCGGATAGACTAGCATCTCTCAACTGGAGCAACACAATGACCCCCAAGCAATTCGGCCTCATGATCCACCGTGCACGCTGCCTGACCAAAAATCTGGGCATGCGTGTGGCGGCTGGTTTCCTGCGCAATCGGGATGTCTCGTTTGAGGATGCACACTTGGCTTTGCTGGGCCGCGCACCTCGCTTCTGAACCACTTGACTGGGCTGAAGTTTTGCCCTATGCTTTCCACTTCACCATCACATAGGAAAACACCATGAACATCGCTGGCCGGTTCGTTTACTTCGTCCTGGGCTTTGCCACTGCCACAGTCCTGATCTTGCAATTCCTGACCAAGTAATTGTTGACACCCGTGTTAGGATGGTCCATAATCTAGTCATCCTAACGCAACCGGAAACCATCATGAATCTGTTGAATATCTCAGTCCCTGAAGTGCGCGACAATCGCATCGGTAAGTACGCTCGATATGTTCGCGGGGTTGATACACCCTTTGGCACGTTCCGCAGCGTGGCCGTGGCTGCCGATCATGCTATGGCTCATGCTCCCCAATACTGGGCTGACTGTGTGGGTATTCCCGGCATCACTATTGATAAAATCCGCAAACGAGTCTATGCTCGCATCTATCAACGCTGCCTGAAAAATAGCTATGGATGGCGTTTCACCACTCCCGATATGTACGCTCTGAGCATGTACTTCAACAGTCAATAACCCCACAATGGTCTCAGGTATCACAACCTGGGACCACTTTTCGGTTACAATAGCTCATGCGTTTGAACAGGCACACTGGGAATGGACGGCAAGAGTGGGCAACATTTTTATCATATTTGTCCCGATAATTTCGTAAAAAAACGCTTGACACCATCGGCCACCTCGCTAATAATTCATTCACTCCCAACCACCACCCGGAACGCACCATGACCTTCGCCACCGACTTCCCCGCAGAGTTCGCCTGGATCAACGCCGAAGCCAACAATGGCAACAGTTTCGCCCAGAATTGCCTGTTCGGTATCCGTCGCTATGGCAAGCCCACCGACAACATGCTGGCGGCTGTTCGTCGCAATCTGGTCCCCAAGGCCGTCGCTACTGGCACCGTGGTCAAGTCTGAAGCACTGAAGGAAGCGTTTGATCGTGCTTATGCCAATGGTCTCAAGCGTCCTAAAATCAATTTCGGTCGGTTCGTTGTCTCCCGTGCTCCGGACAATGGTGCTAACAAAAATTCCCTGTATGTCAAGCAAAAAGACGAAGGTCTGTATTTGGGTAAGGTCACTGGTGGCCTGTTCTTTGGCACCAGGGAATGCACCGCCGAAGTTCAAACCGAAGTGCTGGCACTGTTGTCTAGCCCGGCAGATACGGTGATTGCATATGGCAAACGTACCGGCCAATGTGCCATCTGTAGCCGTGAACTCACCGACCCCGAAAGTGTCTCTCGCGGCATCGGTCCTATCTGTGCGGATCGTTTCGGGTTCTGAGCAAAACAAAAGCCCCGCAAGGGGCTTTGTTCATTCTTGTTTGAGTTTACATTTATCACCGTGTGACCTAGTATAGTTGGGTTTCCCTGCTTCTTTCCCACAATGGGGACAAACCATTCTGCAATAGTTTCCTGTTCCATTACGTTTGTTAGTTTCTATTTCTTTCATTTTCATTTCTGTTGTAATAACTGAACCGTAACGTTGGATTTTAGTATTAATGGATTTGATAATACTTTCCGGGGTAGTTGTGTTCACAGTTCCATAACGTTCCAACTTAGTTTTCATTACTTTCTGTCCAATGTCATCGCCAGTGGTTCTAAGTGTTCCACGCCGTTCTAATCTAGTTTTCAATCCTTTGGCAATAGATTCTTGAGTTTGTATATTGCCACCTTGACCAGTCTCAGGTTTTAGATTTGCCCATTCTGAACTTTCTACAATGTTATATAGATTAGAATAATGTCGGCCCAATTCTGATAATTCCTCTTTGGTTTGGCATTCTCGGAGTATCTCAGTATCAATATGGTTACCGTGGACTTTCAGATGCCGTTTCCAATACTTACCTGATCCTGGATATGTGTGGGGATTTTTCTTTGATGTTTGGCAAAGATATTTCAGGCCCGTAATTCTATGGGTCTTTACCATTAGATAATAAATAGTCATGCTGGCGCTTTCCTTTCAGTGATATAGCGTTAGAGCCGATAGATGCTTCCAACATCGTGATCGGCATCTTTATTTATACACAATGCCTCTAGAACGCACCAGAATCACGCTAGGGGCGTTTTTTCACTGTGGACTACCATAGACCAGTCTGCAACGAAAAAACGGCTCAAAACGGCTTTAATCACGTTTCAATTAGTACTTGACCACGGCACCCATTAGCCCTATACTGTGACCACTATGAAAAAACTTGTTCGCACTCTCAATGGTTTGCCCATCGCGATCACCGTGACTCATGAGCGCGGTTACTTCTCTGTGACTGCCACGCATGATCGGGCTGGCGGTTGTATGCATGCGGAAGTGATCCAGGCCGCACCAGAATTGTCGCCACTGGTTGCGCTGCACTTGAGCGATTCAAATTCTGGTGCCCCGATGCATGCCGAAGCCAATGGATGGTACTGGGTTGCTGGTGCGCTGGGTGGCCTGGGTCAACGCTTTCATGGTAGCAATAGTGACCTGCCCACTCGCACCACCGACGACTGTGCGCGTATCCTGGCCGATCATGTTCGCGCTGATGACCTCACCGTGCGGGCCATTCTGGGCAACGTCAAGTCTATGGCCGAAATGTTTGACAACGTGGCGGCGCATAACTGGTGGCAGGAATGGGTCAAGTCACAAGCCGCACGATGGTCCACTGAAGCCGAAGCGGGCCGCAAACAAATTGCCGCACTCTAGTCCAACTGTGCTACACTAGCGGCATACGCACAAGGATCATCATGGAATACAGCATCGGCATCTATCGCAAAGGCAGTCTGATCCACGGCTACATCACCGAGCCCATGGATGAAACCTGCATTGACGAGCATGTGGCCGAAAAACAGGCCCAGTACCCTGATTGCACCGTGGATTGTGTGGAGCACCAGGAATACTACGGCCAGGACGATTGACTATGCCCACAATGTGCTACACTAGCGGCATGCGAGATCAAGTCATCACCTACATCCAACAACACCGATTCTTTCGCGCTAGCTGGCTCCATGCGCAGACTGATACCGTGTTGCTGAACATCTACCATGACACCCGGAACGAACAAGCACAGTGTTCCACGTGAAACAAGGGAATCCACATGGCTGCTCTCATCGTGATCTTTTGGTTTGTCATTTTCTTCTGCTACACTGAATTGCCAGAGTAGTCAACAGTCACCAGCATACCCGACTAGACTGTGGGGATATGCTGGTCATGCTCCCCACTGTGATACAATAGCTCATGCGTTTGAACAGGCACACTGGGAATGGACATAGAGGGCGGGCCAGTGTTCGGTGTTGGCACAGTGCTTGCTTGTGGGAGAAAGTAGCGACCAGCCTCGGAGTGCATCCCCTGCCGTTCGACACAATCATTGTACCACCATTAGCTCACCGTGAATCATATCCCTATACACTGTGGGGATACTGTCACGCACTGTATGGCACATGGTACAATCAATCTGTCGAACGCAAGGGGATGGACGGCACTCCTGGGCGTCTGGTGTATCATGGCGCAGCACGGTATTCCATAATGGATTGTATCATGAAAAACTGTAGGAAAAAATGCTTGACAAAATATATTTTTGTGCTAGCACCGTGGGCCATCGTAAGGGCGCGATTGTACCACGGTTTCACACAATTTTTCATGTTGACAAAAAAATAAATTTATGTTAGGCAGGTGGGTGCA
>Ga0209599_10000982_pt1 | contig 15016 bp, 24 predicted proteins | sample Shrwel_input2_FT_FD_187534 | JGI IMG/M metagenome (GOLD analysis project Ga0209599, IMG submission 187534) | Subsurface microbial communities from deep shales in Ohio, USA - Utica-3 well 1 S input2 FT (SPAdes) (version 2) ... | reverse complement strand
TAAACGCAGTGGATCAGCGCGAAGTTGACCACAATTGCTTCCGACAGCGTGCCGCCGGAAATGTTACGCAAGCTGATGCTGACCGAACCGGCTGCCAGCGCGTTTGCAAACACGTTGTACGAGCCAGGGGTAGCCTGACCGCCAGAGATCGTGAGGACAACAGTGTCGTTGGCCGAGATCAGGCTGTTGTTCAGCGTGAACGTGGCGTTGGTGGCCGTAGCCAACGAAGCGTTGTTCATGGTGATGCGACCAGCCGACCGGTTCAACGTGACCGCCGTGCTTTTGTCCGTCAACTGCGTGACGGTGCCTTGCGCGGCGGCAGTGTAACCAAGTTGTTCATCAGACAGCAAAAACTGCGCGCCGACGATGTCCTGATCGCTGAAGGCAACGCCGATGGGTTTGGTGTTAGCCATTGTCTTTCTCCTAAAAGGTAGCCCCGGCCCGAAGGCCGAGGCTGACCTCTATTACGCGACGCGGTACAGCGTCCACGCGCCTTCAGCGGACTTGCGGGCAAGCATGGCCGCGCCGGTCGTGACCGGGATGGTCATGGTCAGAGAACCCGACACAGTCCAGCCGGTGCCAGCGGCGATGACCGCGGTGCCGGACGACGTGCCAAGGTTGACCACGCGGAACATGAAGGACGTGCCAACCTTTTCCGAGTTGGACATAGTTGCTTCGAGCAGCGCCACGGTCGGCAGCGTGTAGGTCTGCGTGGTGGTGACGCCACTGTTGGCCAAGATCACGCCGTTCAGCACCTGAGCCGGAGTGAGCGTAGCAGCCGCCGTGATGGAAATCGGAAGCGGGATCGCGTCGATAAGCGGTTCGTTCAGGTTGCCATCGCCGACCTGATAACCACCGCCGCCATTGGGGAGAGCCATTGTATAATCCTTTCAAAGAAGTTGGCCCCCGGCGAACCGGGGGCCGGTTTCAGCTTAGCCCCAGACGCGGCAAGCCATCTGCGGACGGATCGTGCTGTAGCCGTACAGAACGTCGATGCGGCAAGGCATACGGTCGTTGTTGATGTCGTACTGACGAACGATACGCAGGCTGATGCCGTTATGCACCTGACGCGACGCCATATCGACGCCCTGCGGCAGCAGAAGGTCGGCGGTGGCGAAGGTGATGGCGTCCTTGTGGTACACCAGGTTCTGCGCGTACTGGGTGCCAGCGGCGCCCACGAACACGACAGCCTGACCGTTGCCCGGCAGCGCGCTGACAGTGGCTAGAGCGTTGGAAGCCGAGTAGACCGGCGCGACGGTGATGTTGCCTTCGCCCGAGCTACCCAACGTGACGTTGGCCAGCGCGACGAACTGGAACAGCGAACCGGTGCTTTCACGGGTCTGCGGGTTCACAGCGAAGCAGCCGTTCACGGTGAACACGTCGCCGGCACGAACGGTGTTCGCGTTGCCAGCGCCGGTGATGGCGATGGTGGTGGCGCCTTCAGCCGTAACAGCCGCCGAGGTCGTGCCGCCGGTGGCGGTACGGGTGCCGGTGGTGAACTGCTTGATGGACTGCGACATGTTGATTTCTTCAAAACCAAGCACGCCGGTACCCATCATGCCGTTCTTGAACTGCTTGCTGATGGTGTCGGTCGGGTTGAACAGGCCCTTCATGCCTTCAACCAGGCCAGCGTTGGCAGCCGGGTTGACCGTCGCGTAGCGCGGCGACATCACAGCGGCGTTCTCGTTCAGCTTCTGCTGGGCCTGAAGCAGAACCAGCGAAGTGGACGGGGTGGTGCCGGGGGTGCCGACCGTGTTGCCGATGGTGGCGTAGGTGTTGGCCACGTCAGCGTCGATGCTGGCGGCAAGCTGCGAGATACGCGGCTTCAGCACGCGTTCTGCAAAGTCGTCCAACTGCATGGTCAGTTCGGCGGTCGTGAAGTTCACGCCGATGTGCTTCTGGTTGGCAACGGTCAGCGTGGTGAACTGTTCGTTGTCATCCTGCACCTGAAGGGCAGCGCCGTCAGTGACCAGAGCGCGGTCGGGCAGACGGATACGCAGGGTCGAACCGATCTTGGCGCCTTCAACAGCGAAGCTGTCGTCATACTGACGGTTGACGTTGCGGGTGAGCACGAGGTTGTTCTCGAGGATTTCGAGAGCCTTCCGCGTGATCATGTCGATAGTAAGAATCGAGTTAGCCATGGTGGTAGTCCCAAATTAACGGTTGCGTTGTGCCTCGTACTTCTTGATCTGCCGCATCCGTTCCGCTTCGATCCATTCCGACGTACTCATCGACTTTGTCGAACGAGGGTCAGTGGTGTCAAACGCGGGCGCGCTGGAAGCGCGGGCTGTGACAGGCGCAATCGGTGCCGGGGCGGTTGAAGTCTTTCTAACCGGCGGGCTTGAGGCCATGCCGGCTTCAAGTTTTCCGATCTCTTTTGCCTGCAAGATGGGCGGCAGCCGGGCAATTCGATCCGCTTCCTTCGGGTTGGAACCGAGCCAATACAGGACATCGGGGCCAATGTCGGAAGCCTGGATGCTTTGCGCCATTGTCTCCGTGACGGACAGGTTGGGGTTGTAGGCGACTTGTTCAAAGTCGTCGTACCGATCCCGCGCTGATTCCTCACGGTCGTGGTAGCCTTCGAGCAATGCCTGCTGCTGCTTGGCGGTTTCCCGCCTTGCCAACAATTCCTCCGCTTTACGTTCGGCCAGAGCCTCTGCGTAATCTTCGTAGGTGTTGAACTGGTCGGCGGTCAGATCAGAAGGCGATGCTGCTGCTTTCTGCGCTTGGGCCATTTCCAGTCGCTGGGCTTGCTCACGCTCCCACTTACGCTGTTCCCTTGCAAGCCGCTTGCCGACGATTGCGTCCAGTTCCTCCTGGGAGAAGGTTTTGGATGCTTCCTGTTCGACAGGCGTTTCCGGCGTCGTGTTTTCTGCGGGCTGGATTGCTGCCGTGGCTTCCAGTTCCGGCGCGGAGGCATCCGCTTCAGTTGGGACATTCTCGTCCATGTATAACCCCTATGGAGTTCCCGGTGAACCTCGCCGGTACGGTTACTGTGTAACTTACACTATACAGTATCTGTGCGCAACGTCACGCCCACACGCGGTGGGGGGCTGCTGGCTGAACGCTGATCGGCGCCAACGCAGCAAGCTGCTCGTCGGTGAAGTCGCCGCGGAGGTTGGTGTGCCAGCCAGGGTAGTCCACAACGATAGGCTCTTTGACCTTGTCGTAGCCCGTCACGCGGCTGAATGACCCGATGTGGTCGAGCGAGACGCCCACCACCGGAAAACCTTCTTCGTCAGTGACGCCCGCAGCGATCAACGCGACAAGCATTTCTTCGTCGGTGGCGGTCATGAGATAGAGGTCGATCATGCTGTGAGCGCCTGTAGCTGTGCGTCGGTGAGACGTGTTGGATAGTAGGTGATGTTGCGAAGGTAGCCGTTTATTGTTGAAGCGCCGGTTTGAAGGCTGCCCATGTTAAGATTGTTGATTCCCGTAGGGAGCGCGCCCGACGTGTCTGTAACAACCGTGCCTCCGTTTGCAGACGCAGCATAATTGTTCACGGCGTAAGCCACTGCCACGGTTGCAGGCGTGCCAAAAACATGGGTTCCTGCTGGGTTAAGAGTTGCAACAACGGAACCGCTGGCAACAATAAAGTTTTCATAGAGTGAAGTTGCGCCTACACCCATCTGAGGTAGACGATTGTTGAATGATCCGTCATTTGCAACAAGAGCAACGGCGGTGGGCCGTGAAGTAAACGAAACAATAAACGTCCCTTCGTTGGCGTTATACCACGGCGAGAAGTTTGCCCCCGTTATTGTTGCCACATCGCGCGCGCGGGTGACCGTGGATGCGGCGGTGGGGATAAAACTAGTGGCAAAAGCGCCGGCTTCAAGTTGAGCAAACTGCACCGTGCCGGTAACAGTGCAAGTCAAAACGCCAGCAGTCGCTGTAAATGTAAGTGTGCGCCGTGAAGGGTATGCGCCTGTGCCTACAACAACTTGAATTGCAGCCCCTGAAAGCGTTACTGTTCCGGTTCCATAAAATGAAATAGTGTAAGACTGGGCGGTTACCGTAACATTTTGCGTGCTAAGGTTTGTACCCAAAATATCGCTATTTAGCAACAAGTTGACCCGCTGTTCCTCCATTAGCAGACCCAACGGAGCCAGCGTGACCGGGTCAAAGTCAAAACGCGGGGCGTTGATCGCCGCAGACTGAATCAGGCCATTGCTGCCCACGAACGTAGCCGTGGTGGAGCGCGTGAACGTAATCAGATCAGCGAAGGCGTAGTTGGTCAAAGGCATGAGTTAGCTCCAAGCCCAGAAGTTCGGGAAGCCTTGCCCGGCTGGATCGGCGGTGTAGGCGCTATATGTTTGGCCGGTGAAGTTTAGGTTGAGCGTTGATCCATACGGCACGTTGCCACCCACGAAATCCAGGATCAGCGTAGGCTCTCCGCCGTCACGGCGCCCGCCGCCGCCAGCCCCAGACCCTGATGTAAGGGTAGCCGTGGTGACTATGCTTACGGACAAGCCGTTGCGGACGGGGATGCCAAAGCTCATCGAATGTTGATCGGCTTGGCGTAGACGGTGCCGGATACGCCGATTTGCAACGCGCTGACGCGCCACACACCGCCAGTTCCTTGCGGGACGGTGAAGGGGACCGGAGTAAACGCGGGGATCGGCGTGTCGCTAGACGTGGCGGTCACGCCTTCGCCGACACGCACATACATGTCGGTCGTAGACCACACCAGCACGCCTTGCGGGCCGGCGTTCCAGCCGGTCGTAGACCCTGCGGTGCCGGTATACGCAGCAGTCTGCGTACCAAACCCGGCGTCATTCAAAGGGCGAAGCAGTTCCATATCCGTTCCTTACGCCAGAAATTTGAGCTTATACAACGAGGTGTAATACAGCCCGAAAATTTCGTCGATAATGTTCTGGAGCGGGGTACACTCCTTATCGACGACCTTATAGCGCATTTGCTCAAGGTCTTCTAGCTGCCCTTCAAGGAACTCAACCACGTTGTTGGTCTTTTTGGCCGACATCAGTGAGATCGGCCCGATCAGACCGTACTTGCCTTGGTAGGCTTCGGCAAACTTGTCTGCCAGGTCGATGATGCCGTCGTAGAACTCGTTCAGCGCGACGTGCTTGGCATAGCTGCGCGTGTTCAGGTGGGCGGAATGGGTTACATCCCGCGCCAAAAACAGCATCCCTACAAAATCCGCGCACTTCATTCCATCATTCCTTCAGGCGGCATTTCAGGTTGCATCTCGGGCTGCATTTCCGGCTGCATCTCTGGCTGCTCCATGTCGGGCATCTCGCGCATCTGCGGCGCCCCGCCAATCAGGTCACCGGTGTCCAGCGCCGCGGCGATTGTACCCATCACAATGTCCTGAATCTGCTCTGGCGTCATGCTCTGCTGCACGGCGCTGATCCGCTTCGTCTCGGCGTCGTAGGCGTCCACCTGGGCCTTGTATTCCTTGATGTCCACCTCGCGCTGGGCGACGCTGTCCTGCACGTTGGAGATGATGTCGGTCATGCGGTTCAGTTCTTGCGTCATGGCCTCCATCTGCTGCTGGGCTGCCATCATCTCAGGCGACTGATCGCCTTCCGCCAAAACCTTCGGATCAAGAATCTTCTTGAACCGCGCCGCCATCTCCTGCGCGCCCGGCCAATCCATGTTCTTGATGAACAGATCGCCTGCCACAGTCCAAAGCTGCGGGTTGGATTGCAGAATCATCGACATGGCGTCCAAGGCTTCCTGACGCTTGGTCATGTAGCCTGGGCCGGTCGTAACCATCACGTCGTAGGTGCCGATGCTGGGGTTGTAGACCTTCTCGATCATCGCGCCCATCTGGTCGCGAATTTCCTTGACCGGTTCCGGCTGCGACGGGTTGAACTTGACCATGCTAACTTCGCCGTCAACGCCGATGATGCGGGCGATGCGTTGCGTGTCGTAAATCTTTGGGATCATGTCCACGATCTGCCGGGTGATGTGGCGGATCGCGCGGGCCAGGTTGTCCACGTAATGGTACGTGCCAACGTCGCCCTGCTTCTCGCGAGCGAGGATGGCTTTACCAGAACGTTCGTTGCCCTGCATCCCAAGGCTGGCGTCGTACTGGCCGGTGGTTCCCTTGATGTCGTCAGCAGCCCCCATCTTGGCCTGAATCAAGCCGGTCTGGGGCAACGGAGGCGGCGCGCGCTGGGGCAGGGGGAGGACAGCCCCGGCACCGTCCGTCACGTCGGGATTGACCTCCAGATACGGCCAATTGGTCGTATTGGCGGTCTTCCACTGCATTTCGTAACCTTCGAACTGGCCGCCATAGCCAATGAAGGGTGCCTTGGGTGCCAGCGCCAGCATCTCGGCTTCTTGGCTCGTCCAGTAGTTGTACATCCGCTGGGCGTCCTTGGCGTTCCGCACAAGGCCGCTAATGTACATCTGGCCTTCAACTTCCCACTCGTTGCCGATGACGCGCACGACCGGAATCCACTTGCCGGCCCACTCGCGCTCTTGCAGCACGTCGTAGCCGTTGGTCTTCATCCACATGACCTTCTTGCGGTCAACCTCGCGGCTGCGGATCGGCTTGCCGAACATGGCCATAAGCTGCTTGTCCTGCGGCGTGCCGCGGTAGGCAGTCTGGTTGTCCGGATACAGGTGCAGCGTGGCTTTTTCGTATTTGTTGTAGAAATACTCCGCAATGCGGATCGTGTCTTCCTGAAGCCACGCCGAAAGGCCCTGATCGCCCACGCCCTGGCTGTACAGCGTGCTGATCGGCGTCGCGTCGGGGAACTCCCGTTCGTATTCTTCTTTGAGGATGTCTTCGGTTATGAAGCACCACTCAGCGTCGGCGCCGCACGGGTCTTGGATCGTTGGGTCCATGTAGACGCTGAACGAGTTGCGGACGCGCCCGATGCGGATGTCTTGGTCAAACGTCTCGTCGTTGCAGTATTCCGTCAGCAGGCGGATGTAGCCCTCGCCGTAGGTTACTTGGTTGTCGCAGGCGGTGTCGTAGGCCACGTCGGCGTCCGACATATACTCAATGTGCCGCACCACGCCGTTGAAAATCTCAGCGACCTGCACGTCGGCGTTGTCGTCCGCGGGGATGACCTTGCCGCTGGGCCGGTTCTGGCGTTGCTCGTTCGTTACCTGACGGACGTGCTGCGGCAGCTTGTTGATGGTCAGGCATGGACGCGCGTTGATCGTCTGGCCCTGCACACTACCACGGGTGGCCAGCACGTCGGCGGGCCACTGCCACTGGTTGTCAGGGCTGCCGGCCATGAACCGCAGATCGTCCAGTTCATCTTCGCGGCTGTCCGAGTACGCCGACTGCGCCATCTTCAGGCGGTGGCGCATGGTTGCCATCTTGTCTTCGTCGCGCGCAGGCACCTTCTCAGGGTTTGACCCCACATTGGCGACTTTACCCGCCGCTACCATGCCTGTGGGGTCGGCCATATGCTTACTTTGACTTCTTCATAGGGGTTTCACGCATCCGCGTGGTGATGCTGATGATGTCCTTGCCGCCCGGCATGGGCTTACGCGCCAGCGGGATCGCGTCCATTTCGGCCTTCGGCTTGGGCATTTTCAGGCCCATCGGCATCTTGGCTGGGGTCATGCGGCGCATTATTTGCCCTTTTTCGCTGTTTTGGCGCTATTTTTGAAGTCTTTGGCTGTTGGGGCCCCCTTGTCGCCCGCTTTACGCATTTTTTCGCCAGAACCAGCGGCAATCCGCTCCTTCTTGGCGTTGATGTTCGCATACAGACCTGGCTTCTTCATGAGCATTTCCACCGTTTGAGGCTGGCTTTGGCACGTTCGCCATCCTTAGCCTTAGCTGCAACCGCGCCCATACGCGCACAAAAACTGGCCTTACGCCCTGCATCCGCCTTGGTCTTGGGGTTGGGCGCCGGCGGCTTCAGGTTTGACCCGGTTTCGCGGTTGTACTTCTCGCGGCCCTTGGCCGTCAGTCCCGCACCTTTGGACGCGGGCAACTTTTCCCCACGGCCCACGGCCAGCGAAACAGACTTTTTCCTGTCGGCCATTGCGCTAACTGCCCATCCAACTTGTAGCAATTCCGCCGGGAGAATATCCGCCGCTGCGTTTCTTGTCAACGCGCCCTTCTCTGTGCGCCACTGGAAACGCAAACGTCACCGCGATGGCGTCGGCAGCGTCGGGTGACGCCAGCCCGCGGGCCTTCATGTCCTTCTTCGACTCAAGGAACAGCGTTCCCTTGCTGTCCGGTTTCGTCTTCGGCCCGATCAGGTCGGACTTCAGGAAGCGGTCGTTTGGCACGCTTGCTGTCTTGAGCCACTCGCGCATGGCGCCCCACATCTCAGCCCGCTTGTTGCCGTACATAAGCTGCTTCTGCGCCTTGTTGCCAAAGTTGACGCCGCGCACCTTGTACCGCTGCTCCTTCAGCCGATCCACCACGCCTGCACCCAAGCCGCCCTCGTCGATCACGGTCAGCGCGGGCTTGTATTCTTCGATGGCCTCGATGACGTGACCGACCACTTCCATCGTGTCAGCGCCGCGCAGCCGCTTGATGGCGACTATATCGCGTCCTTGCCGCACCGCAATGACGGTGGCATCCGATCCAAACCGTGCCGGGTCAACGCCGATGGTGATCGGTGCTGACTCGTCTTTCAGCCTAGGCCGCTTCATGGCGTCGTCCACCAGGTTGACCGGAATGAACTGGTCGTCGCCTTCTGACGGAAACTGACCGTACACCTCGACGTTGGCCTGGTAGCTGTCCGCGCCATACTCGTCGATGATGCGCTGGTACAGGTTCTTGTCGGTTCCCTCGACCTCGCGCGCGTCGATGTTGCGCGTGCGCCAGAACGCCCGCTTGCTGTTGAACGTCTCGTAGAAGTAGCCGGTGTTGCGCCGCGGGTTGGAAAACGCAACGTGAAAGCGGTGCGGCGTGTTCTCCGTGAAGAAGCCGTCACTGACCGACCAGATGCTGTCGGGAATACCCGACGCTTCGTCGAAGATCAGCATCACGCCGTCGTGGTTATGCAAACCAGCGTAGGCGTCGGGGTTTTCCTCCGACCACAGCCGGCCTTCAACCGACCAGTAGCGCGTGCCTTTCTTCAGGTCGCGCTCGACCAGTTCCGCAATCCACTTGGCCGGCATGATCCGCGTGGCGGCAATCTCAAACCAGTGGCTGTTCAGCGCCATTGCCAGCCACTTGGTGATCTCGGCCCATGTCACCGACCGAAGCTGCGCTTCGGAGTTGGCCGACACAATTACAGACCCACCAATCCGCGTGGACATCATCCAGATGACAAGCCAACTGACCAACGCCGACTTGCCGATACCGCGGCCAGACGCGACTGCCATACGGAAGGTGTCGAAATCTACCTTACCGTTGTTCTGGCGGATGTGGTCGCGCAAGTCAGACAATATCTGCCGCTGCCAGCGGCGCGGGCCTGCGTGGTGTTCTAGCGGCGTACCCGGCTCACCCCAGGGGAACGCCAGCAGCACAAACGCCAGCGGGTCATCCTTGATCGTCGGCGACCACAGCCGACTCATCAATTCCATTTCTTCCGCTGCTGAGTAGATAGGCTGCTGCACTGTTGTTGTCCTCTATGCGGGGCAGTTCGGTGTACAGCCCCTCGATGACGCGCGTCTGCGCCCGCTCCAGCGCGCCGGTGATGCTGATCTGCTGGTCGATGTTCACGTCGATCTGCTGCTTGGCCACCCAGCCGTGGTTGTGCTTGAGGATGTCCAGCGCGGCCCTGGCGTCGCCTGACGCCGCGGCGTTGTACATCGTCCTGGCGGCGGACAGTTCGCCATCAGCGCGGCCCTTCATCTCGGCGATCTCGACCAACGCATCAAACTCAGCCAGCCGCCGGAACTGCGCGGGGGTAAGGCCAGCGGCCAACGCCAGACTATCGCCTTTCAGGCCATAGCGCGCGGCTTCGTAGATCGCTTCCAGACGCGCCTCGGTGGCTTCTGGGCGTTCGGGTGCGAACGGCAGGGAATAGAAGGTCATGGTGCCATAATAGATGACGCGGGGTGCGCGGGCAAGGCTGCACTAAACTGTGTTGCCATTTTATAAAAAAAAATTTTCAAAAATTGTTTGCGGGATGTGCCCGTGACAGTCACCCGCGCGCCGGCCCCTGGGGGTGGGGGCGCACGCGCGGGTAGACGCACACAGCCGCACGCGCACGCGCAAGCGCGCGGCCATATGCCCGGTTGGGCGCTTTGGGCAAAGAAAAACCAATCGCCCGGCGCGCTAGCTTGCGCGCACCATTGTGTGGGCTGGGCGGTTTAGGCAAAGCGCAAACAAGAGGGGCAACATGAACGGCTTTGCGTGACAATTGCGCCTAAGTGGCAAACCGGGGCGTTTTTGGGCGGTTTTGGGTAGTCGCCGTGACAATCGAAATACGCCTGCAAAACCATAGGGTTACAGCGAAAAAATAGGCAAATTGTCAAATTGTCACGGAGTTTCAAGTCGCAGCCAGAACCGAGGGCTGGCGGCGCGGCCGTCACGCGCCAGCGTCACAGCGTATTAGCTATATAATACACATATATTTAATTATCAGGAAACTATAAAACACTACCTAAATGACCCAGAAATCTCATATCCCCTTGATAATGCGCGCGCATTCAGCCCCAAATCTTAGGCGCTTTGCATCCCTCCCATGACAATCCCTCGCCTAAACAGCCAAGCACTATCAATTGCGTTAGGGCTGTAAAGAAAAGTGTTGCAAGGCATGTGCGCGATGCTACAACGGTTGCATCAACACGAAACGAAAGGGACACAACATGCACAAGCTTCTCGCCGCCTTCGCCGAAAACTACCACGCTAAGCCGCGCGTTGCGCTGCTGCGCTATTTGGCGCGCCACCCTATGGCGGAATGCCTGCTGCTGCCGGCTGACGCTGAACTGGTAGAGACGGCGCGGCGCCATGCCCGCGAAGACGCGGAATACATCCGCAACTAACACGAACCGGGCCGGCGCAAGCCGGCCCACCATAAACGAAAGGACAATAAAATGTACAACATCATCGAATTGACCGGCGTCGGCGCCTGCACTCGCAAGCTGGTACATCACACCACTGATTCCTTCGCCGACGCTGTGGCACTCGCGCACCAGGTCTACGCTATCGTGGACTTCGAATATGACGCGTTGCACCAGGGCTGCGCTGACTTTTTCACCCGCAATGGCGTTGTAATGTCGATTGAGCCCGCCGGCTTTACTCTGGCGAAGGGAGCCTAAGCCATGATCAAAGACGCAATCGCCATGCTGGCGCTTTTCGCCTGCCTTGCCTGCCTTGCAATCATCTAAACGAAAGGAAACGATACTATGACGACCTACACAGCTTCCGCCTATTTCCTCGGCAAATATCGCCCGGTTTACGTTACCGGCGAAACGCCCACACAAGCCCTGGCGCGTTTGGCCGAACGTATCGCCGACGCTCCCGACGTTTTGCGCGACCGTTTGCAAAGCGTTTGGGATACGACGACGCTTAACGGCTGGAACCATTGCACCGCCACCACGTCCGAATACGGCACTTATGGCGTTTCATGGCGCGAAGGCATCACATGGGAGCCTTTGGCGGAAATGGTTCTTAACCTGCCTGAATGCCCTGGCGTTCGTTACTAAACGTCGAAACGCGCGCCCTGTGCGCGTCACTGCCGGGCGGCTCCCGACAGTCTGATGAGACAAGCCGATACACGAAGGTACAATCCAATGATCTTCCATCACATCCAGTTTACCCGCACAAGCCGCAACGCCAAGACAGGGCCAATCCCTGTTACAACAACATCTGAGGAAAGCTGCCCGGCAGCTTGCCCGCTCAAGCGCAATGGCTGTTATGCCGAAGGTGGGCCGCTTGCTATCCTGTGGCGCAAGGTGACTGAGCGCAAGGCAGGGCTGGCATGGGATGCGGCAATGGATGAGATCCGCAAGCTGCCCAAAGGCACTCTCTGGCGCCATAACCAGGCCGGTGACTTGCCGGGCATTGGTGACGCGATCGATCGCGAGGCAATGGCCAGCCTTGTGCGCGCTAACCGCGGCAAGCGCGGCTATACCTACACTCACAAGCCGATGAACGCTGACAACGCCAGCGCCGTCGTTGACGCTATCGGGCAGGGCTTTGCTGTCAATCTGTCAGCCAATGATCTGGCGCATGCTGATGAACTAGCCGCGCTCAATATCGCGCCTGTTGTTGTTGTGCTGCCAGCCGATGCAACACGCGCCACTGTGACGCCAGGCGGCCGCAAGATCGCAATCTGCCCGGCCACTATCAGCGACAACGTCACATGCGCCACATGCGGCCTATGCGCCCTGACAGGCCGCAAGTCGATTATCGGCTTTCCGGCGCATGGCGCTAGCAAGCGCAAGGCATCCGCCGTTGCAATGGCATCCTGAGTCGCCATAGAGCCGCCTGCCAAGCGCGGGCGGCTATATGGCCGCTCAGGGCCAGAGAGGGGAGTAACAGATATGACAGCCGAACAAATAGCCGCGAACGCTATCTCCACGCATGGCGCCATTGAGGCCGCGCGCCTCTACCGCGAGTCCGAAGCCGCCCATTACAGCGAAGCGCAATGGTGCGACAGCGCCAGCGACGAACGCCGCAAGCTGCAGCTTGCAGAGAGCTATGGGCGCATTGCAGACTTGATCGAGCAACAGACAACCAACCAGGAGCAAAACCAGTGAACGAGAAAACACCGATTGTATTTGGCCCGTCACCCGGACAGGCCGCCTATGCCGCATGGTGCGATGAGTTCGGCCACAAGGAAGATCCGTGGCAGGAATTGACCGTCACCACGCAAGAGGCATGGGATGAGATTGCGGAGCGTGTAGCAACGGACACAGTGATCTTGCCGGTGAACGGCTTTGAAGTGACCGTCCGGACGCGCAACGGCACGCTGACCTTCGCATGGGTAGGCCAAGCGGATCACCAGATGCACAGTATGATGATGACCGCCATAAGCCGCGCGGCAACGGGGGAGGCTTGAACCATGAAACTGAATGACCGTAGCTATTGGCGCACCATGCCCACCGCGGCGCTGTTGGATGCTGCCAAGTACAGCGATAACGAACTGGCCATTGTGCTGGCCGAACGGCTGGCGGACGCCCAAGCCGACATTGCCAAGCTCTGGCGCCAGTATGACGCCATGCAGGCCGCCCGTGATGACGCTGGCGCATAGCATGGCCGGGCTTTTGATCGCGCTGGCGCTATTGGCGCTGGCACTACTCATAGAGGATGACAGATAATGAACAGCACATCACCGCGCCAAGAGCGCGACATACTACAGGACGCCGCTGCGGCGCTTGTAGAGCATGACAGGCTGCACAGCGCCACCCGCGCCTTGGACGCGCGCATTGAGGCCCTGTGCCGCGAATACGGCGACTGCACCCGGCGCTGGGGTTACGCCCCGCACCATCTGCGCCAGACGTGCGCCGCGCAGGGGTTGCTGTCATGAGCGGGCAACACACACCGGGGCCTTGGGAGATCGAGGAAATTACCCCGTCCGATTTCCACGATTGCTATATTCTTGGTGCGCCTAACGGCGTTTACGACGACATAATAGCAACGGTTCAATGCACTGATCTGCCACAGTGCATGGCAGACGCCCGCCTGATCGCCGCCGCGCCTGATTTGCTGGCGCTGGTTATCCAGTACCGCGACGATCTGCGCCGCCCGCCATCGCCTGACAGCGTTGAACGCCGCTTGCAGGCCGTCAATGCCGCCATTGCCAAGGCAACAGGCCAATGACGCGCCGGGCGATCATCCATAACCGCGTGTTCTGGTGGCTGTACCCAGACGGGCGCCGGGAGCGCATTTACGCGAACGAACGCATCAGGGCGCATCTGTCTCAGGTCGCATCGGTAGAGGCGCGCATGGCTAAGGAGGAGGCACCCAAGGGCCGGACCAACCACCCGCCACGCCCGCCAGGCACCGCGCCCACCCTGCCCGCAATCGGGCATCCTCACGACAGTCTGACACTGGGGGAGCTTGCTCACATGTATGGCTGGGGGAGCGTGTACCGTTTCAGCGAGGCCCTACGCAAACACCGCCGGCCCATCTATGAACAGGCGCGGGCCAACGGTAACGCCAAGTCAGCCGCTAACCTAACGCCGCCGGTTGCAACAGACAGTTTGACGTGCCATACAACCCACCCAAACAAAGGAAACGACAATGCAACACAGTAGGATCGTCGGCGGATCGACCGCCAAACGCGTCATTGCCTGCCCTGGCAGCGTGGCGCTGGTGGACAAGATGCCACCCAGCCCAAGCAGCAGCTACGCCAACGAAGGGACGCTGCTGCACGACACCATCGCGGACGTGTTGGACAAGAACAAGCCGCCAGAAGCCTATCTGGGGCGCACCCATGAGGGCATTACGCTGGATGAAGACCTGATCGCACGCAAGCTGCGCCCGGCGCTGGACGCGCTGGATGAGATCGACCCGGAAGGGAGGATGGAATATGCTGTCGAAAGCCGGGTGGGGTTTGGTGATTATCTGCCTGACGTTTTTGGTAGTACTGATTTTCTGGGCCGCATTGGCTGGCGCGCTGTTGTGCTGGATTGGAAATTCGGTGACGGCATCCCTGTGGCGGCAGAAGAAAACGCCCAACTGATGTTCTACGCCGCCGCCGCCATGCGGACACCGACAACGCAGTGGGTGTTCAAGGGCGTGGAGGAGGTTGAACTGATCATCGTGCAGCCGCCCAGCGTCAAGCGGTGGGTGACGACGGTGGAACGCATCAAAGCGTTCGAGGCTGACCTGAAGGCGGCTGTAATGCGCGCGCTGAAGCCCGACGCACCGCTGGCTGCTGGTGATCACTGCAAGTGGTGTCCCGCCAAGCCCGTCTGCCCGGTGATGACGGGCGCTGTAGACCGCCTGCTGGCGACCAAGCTGGACGCGCTGCCGGTGGATCAGATCGCGCACTATCTGGATCAGGTGCCGCTGGTAGAGGACTTCATCTCTGGCTTGCAGGCGCTGGCCTTGCAGATGCTGACCGAAGGCAAGCCGGTGGGCGACTGGAAGCTGGTGCCGAAACGGGCGACCCGCCAGTGGGCCGACGAAGACAAGGCTGTGGCGTTCCTGTCGAGCGCGGGCGTCGAAGCC
>Ga0209599_10000980_pt1 | contig 15044 bp, 8 predicted proteins | sample Shrwel_input2_FT_FD_187534 | JGI IMG/M metagenome (GOLD analysis project Ga0209599, IMG submission 187534) | Subsurface microbial communities from deep shales in Ohio, USA - Utica-3 well 1 S input2 FT (SPAdes) (version 2) ... | reverse complement strand
CAATATGATCAGGTGCTTTTTTTGGGTTAACTGTTTAAAAAAAAGAAAACGGCACCATAAAAAAACAAAGACAAAATAGAACATAAAATGCACTATTTTGTCTAGGAATAAAATATTTACTTTTGGCATCCCTGCTGGCGCTTTAAAACTTAGAAAAAGAATCAAGCCTGTCCAGCAAACAGCCAACCAAAATGATTTTTTATTAGGCTCCGATAAGACTCTTATAATCATCGCTTGACAATAAGCCATCCACTTCAGAAGCGTCAGAAATTTTCACTTTAACCATCCAAGCAGCTCCATAAGGATCAGAGTTAACTAATTCCGGATTAGATTCTAGTTCGTCATTAAACGCTACGATTTCACCCGAAAGTGGTAAAAACAAATCCGAAACTGTTTTTACAGCTTCAACTGTTCCAAAAACTTCGTCTTTTGCTAAAGTTTGATCTAGTGTATCTACTTCAACGTAGACGATATCTCCTAGTTCCTTTTGAGCAAAATCAGTGATTCCCACAGTTGCAACATCGCCATCAATGCTAACCCATTCGTGGTCTTTTGTGTACTTTAAATTAGTTGGTATGTTCATTTTATTGTGTATTTCAATTGAAAGCAAAAGTATAATTATTACCAGAATATTTATAGCATTTCACAAGTTTATTTTTTATGTTATATTTAATTACCAAAGTTATACCTTAATGTAAATCCTGCTCTGATATTGGTCATAGGAAACGAGGTAGAAATAACCGCTTTTGAAAAAGAATAATCAAAATAAAACAAAGTGGTTAAATTACTACTAAACTTGTAATCTCCTGTTAACTTAGCCGAAATCAGATTTTGTCCTCCTCCCAATTGGTTGTTGTCATAATCTAAATTACGAACAATGGTTTTATTGTTACGATACGATAAATCGGCTCGAAGATTAATATCGCTTTTTACTGTTCCTGACGGATTATCAGCCAATCTCGATTTAATTCGGACATCTTTAATTCGGTAACCCAAACCAACTACATATTCTAAGCCTTTTACTTCGGTAAGCAAATTGTTATCAAAACTCAAAGACAAGGTTCTGTCCTTTTTCATCTCAGCCAAAATTTTGATTGAATTTTTCATTTCAAAATCCAAACGCACTAATGGACTGAATTGTTCGGTTAAGTTGACATTACCAATTAAGGTTTTGTTGTAAAAATTCCAAGTATCATTTTGTTTACCGCCGGGATTTTCATCATATTGAAAATTAGAACGGAAAGAATTTAAAGTGTAGGCCGCTTTATACGAATGTTGAATTGAAAAACGTTTGAATTTATCTTTGAAAAACTTATAACGCATCAAGCCAGTATATTTTATATTCCATCCAGGGATAGGAATATTTTTAAAGGTTTTTAACGAAACATCCGAACCGTCTACACCGGTATAGGCCGCCAAAAATGAAGGCAATAAAACAGCTTGATTATTTTTACCAAATCCAACCGGATACCCTTGGTTTGCCAAATAGAAAGAATAGTTAGGATCGTTAGGATCTGTTGGTATAGGATATAAAGTATCCCCGTATCTATTAAAAGAATTGTTCCCATAATGTTGGGCCGCTAATCGGTTAGCCACTTCAATTCTGTTATCTCTAAAGTTTTGAAAAGCTTCCGAAGAAACCTCATCACTTTGCATAAACGAGGTAGCAATCATGTTGGTCGATATCGAGAAATTACCGGTATTATAGGGTGAACGGGAATTATAAACCCCTCCAACTGCATCAAATTGTTCTGTATAATTATCTGCCAAGGTTCTATCGGCAATTAAATCTATTTTCAAATCGGGAAAAGGTTCTAAATTGGCTGTTCCTTGTATTTGTTTGTTATTTACCTGAGAAAAGTTCTGGTTAAATTCAGGATAGTTAGTCAACCAACCTCGCTTAGCCGATTCAAAACGAACCTCATCCTGCAATCCAAAAACGAAACCTAACGACGGTCTAGAAGTACCTAAAAACCCAATAGAAGGCAAATATCCCGGAAGCATGGTTCCGTTAGTCTCGGTATAATTGATCTGTGCATTTTTAACCATCGTTGCTAAACCTATCAAACCATCTATCCACATGTTTGGCTTAGCTACCTTCTCTTTAGCTTTTGGCGCTACTTTTTCTCCTGGTTTTGGCATTGAAGGCGGAGGAGCTAGAGGCTGAGATTTTGTTTTACTTCTTTCTGAAAATTTAACCAATCCTATGTATTTATAGAACAAGGTCATATTAAGAACCGTATTCAATTTGTGTGTATTGGCATTTTGAATCGTGTTTCCTAAATTATAAATTCCAGTATCCGTACTAAATTCTTGCATTGCTAAAGAAGCTCTTGTCCAAGAATAATCGCCTGTATAGGTATAATCCGACTTAATAAAAGACAAGAATGGAATTTTATTAATAGGTAATTCATAATTAACCGTTAGCTGTTGTGCATGTTGGTTAGGTGTCCCAATATTCCAAAAATCATCCCAAATGGTTAAATCGTTATTTGGATTATTACTTTCATCTAAATAATTGCGAACTAAGTTTCCTGAAGAGGCGGTGTAATTAAAACGCAATGCTTTGGTTAAATTATAATTGAATCCGTAGTTGTAATTGAACATGTAATTTCTTCTAAACAGCGGTTCGATACCAATACCAGCTACTTCGATTTCTCGAAACTGTTGTTTGTTAAATTGGCGCAAAATTGTCGAACTAAAATTGATATTACTTGGCAAATAGTTGAAATTAAAGTCACTTAACAGTTTCCAGTAACTACTCTTTTTCAGAAAAGCATTCTTTTTGAGAGGTTCAATCGTTTTGGGTTTAAAGGTAAACGAGTAATCTGCACTGGTTCTTATTTGCTGATCTAAGACATTTTCTACTTCGAAATCGCGGTGTTGCATTTCATTATACGAATAGGATAATGTTAAGTTCTCCGGATCATAAAAATGCGGCTTTTGATTGTCTTTTCTTTCTTTTCTAACACCAATAAAATTGATACTCGTTCTTTTAGTAAAATCTTCTGCCCTTTTTTTAATCGCTTCTTTTTGAGCTTGGGTTGGCGCTTCGTTTATTACGTCTTTTAATTTCAAATCCTGATAAAAAGGATCGTATTCTGGCGTAATGATTTGCTCGCCCACTGCGTAATTAAAAGGGAGATTAATTCCCCATTTTGGAGGCAATAATTTTCCTAAATTAACATTGGTTACTATGTCGTATTGTTTAGAATCTTCTCTACTGCGTTCGTTGGGACTTTGTTCAATTCCTCCAAAACCAATGGTTCCCATTCTACCCGTTGCAGAAAGCGTCATGAAATCGGCTAAATTGGTATCTAAGCTAGCAATAGCAGCCATTCCGCCTTGACTATCCATATCGGCCAAACGCAATTCGTTGAACCAAACTTCGCCGCGGATGTGTTTGTTTTCATCTGTACTTGGGTTTTTTAGTCCTACCATTAATGTTCTAACATAGCCAAAATTAGGATTTCCTTTTACTCCCAATCTCATTCCGTCCTTAATTTCGCTTATATCGTTCTGATCAATGTAAGCAATTCCGTTTGCTCCCGGAATAGCCGTACCATTTACCAACCTACTTTTAAGTTTAGCCAACCAGTCGGTATTAATTTCCAGTTCATTTTCTTCTGGCCACACTCCTGTTGGTGATGAATCACCTCTTGTAGTAACCTTTAATGGCATCTCTATTTGATAGAAATTATTGGTAAAATCATTTCCAAATCGGATGAAAGCAACCATTTCCCCGTCTTTTAAATCATCGCCTGCTAAACTAGGGAGTGACTCTGAATGGATAAACATTTTAAGTTTATTATACTGACGCATATCTACACTGACATTCTTAAAAGCCGCTCTAGAATCTCCAGCCTGAAGACCTTCGCTACTTGGATCAGCGCCATTACCATAAACTCTCAACGATAGTGATTGCTCATTTTGATTAATAACAGTGTTGTTGTTATTGTATTGCTCTCTTTGTACACCCGGAGGCATTACATAGCGTATTGGTATTCTGTCTGAGTTTTCTTCAAGATTAACCGCTTGTACATCAAAACCGGTATCATCATCAGAAGGATCATCATTAGCCGCAATGGTTCCCACAGCTTCTTGTAATGATGAAGTATAGCGTCTCCACTCGCCTCTTACCAAATCTAAAGCGCCAAAACGCAAGGTAATTTGATCATTAAACCCATGCATTAACATACGCATAAAACGAATGGATCTTAAATCGGAAATACCCCCTTCTTTAGGGCCATTAACATCAATAGGAATTTTAAATTGTAGCCATCTTGTGTTTACTGTATTCCCATTGGCCAATTTTTCTTGTCCAGGTCTTACATCGACTAAAAAATTAGTTCCGGGCTGCATATTGGGTTGAACGTTTATCGTGAATTTATAATACGCTTCAATGGTATTCATCGTATTGTCACGATTGATATCTTCCACATCGGGAGTGGTAGTTGAACCTCTATCGGTATCATTGACATCTACAGGGGAGTTCCCTTGCGTTCCGTTGTATTTTTTATAGCGATCGGTCACTCCTCCAGAAGTGCTTAAAAAATATTCATAATTATCCTGAGCCGGGTCATTTCCAGCAAAGTCAGGAAATTTGGTATTTTCTTCTGCATCATCCAATCCATTTAAACCTACATCCTGTACTTTTCTATTCGACGTATTGGCATCGAAAGCATAAATCAATGATTGTGAAGCAGGTGCTTTACCCCAAGGTGTTATGTGAACACTTTGGCTAGAATCGGCTGTTGGCAATCCGTTTTCATACAGTTTTTTTCCGTCTCTCAAGACATCTTCTGAAATTTCACCCAAGTGAATGCTTAATTGACCGGTGTTAGTAGGATCGGCTTTACTACCATCTTCTACATAAGGATCCTGTACCCAAAACTGAATGTATTCTACATTGGCTTGTTCAAAATTGGTCGAATTGATAGATCGCATTATTCCACCAAAACTATTTTGAGGATTTGGTAATTGATTATTGGTAGCCGCAGTATTAAAATTATAAGGTCCACGTTCTGCGGGGTAGTATGTCATATCTAAAGTAGGAATAACGGTCGTTTCTCCTGCTGCAATATCTGTATTAGGATACAATTCTCTACTGTAAATTCGTCGGGTATCATACCTTGAAATATCGTTATCATTAATTCCCGATGGTCGTTGCGCTGTATAGAAAACAGGGTCTATGGTATACCATGATAATTTCCCTCTGTTATAGCCATACGACAAATCATCATTGGGTATATTTCCTTGAAATTCGCTGGGCACACTGGCAAGAGTCCAAGCCAAAGGAGAACGCATATCAATCGTAGATTGTGATCCTTCAAAATCATCTACATAAACCGTAGATTCACCATCAAACTTGTCATTTTTAGAAGTCCCCGGTTTCAGGAAAGCTACTTCTCCTCTAAAAGACAAATTAGAAGGAACATCGGTATCCATATTAGGCAACTTGTTTACCAATCGGGTAAAGAAAGGAACTTCAGTAGAATAGTTCCCATTGAAACCAAAAATGGTATTGTTTACAGATTCCTGACCGTAATTTGTTTTTTGGGTAAAAGGTCTTTCCGACATGTTCAATAAAGTCGCCCCTATTTGAAATTTATCTGAAAATCTATGTTCTACATTAACCCCCACAAAACGTCTGGTTTGCTGACCAAAAACAGCATTATTTTCTACAGAAACCTGAATGGGAACACCCGAAGCTTGTAAAGCTGGATCTAAAATTTGCACTTTCCCGGCCTGATAATTCACACTATAATCAATCCCTTCCTGCAGCACACGCCCTCCGGCAGTTACCACTACCGAGCCACGGGGTACATTGGCCGCCCCTAAAGAAATTCCGTCACCACCTGAGGATTTGAATTTTCCTTTCAATTGAAATTTGTTTTTATCACTATCCTGCAAGGCTAGAGATTGTGTTTTTTCATACAAACTTCTGTAAACATACTTTTTTTGATTCTCATTATAGGTAGCGGTATTACCATAATCTTGAGAAACCTGATCTTTTAACTTATTAAAAATTAGCTCTCCAAAAGGTTCCTTACTTGTAAATATGATTCGCCCATTTTGAGTATCAACGGTCAATCCGGGAATAAAATCAAAGAACCCGTCTCCTCTGGTCTGGGGGTCATTGTTAAAATTCAAACGATCTAGATTAAACACTCGTAACAATGGTGTTTTATCTACCTCATTTTCAGGTAGTGGATTATTAGGAAACGGGTTTCCGGCCACGGGACTAATATAATTTAAAGGCGAAGGATCGGTATATAAGATATTGAATTTAAAATCGGCAGGATCTAACTGATAAGCTCCTGGGATTTGATAAATGTTTTTCATCATCAAATTCCAAACCGGCTTATCTACATTGGTTAAATTCCCTTTGAGCATTTTTAAAATTAAAGCTTTTGTGGTAGGGATATTATCGGAATCTACATCGGTTGATTCTACTCCATCGTTTCCAAACTCTCCTACTTGATACACATCACCACCTATCGTGTATTGAAAGGCTACCGCCAAGACTTCATCATTTGACAATCGCTGGTTTAATGACAAATACCCTAATTGCGGATGAAAAGTATACTCGTTTGACGTAAGCTTTCTGGCATTTTCTAATTTAGAATAATCGACCCCTTCAATTGGAGTATTTGGTAAGTTTACAAAAGCATCAATTGCCGAAGAAGACACATCTCTGATTTGCTGTGTCAAATTGCCCCCAGTTCCAATTTTACTAGGATCAAAGTTATTATTTCTATTATCGGATGGCGAATCAGGAGGATTGATAAAAAATCCGGCAGGTGTTGGATCTGTTCCAACAACATCATTATCTGCAAAACCACTTAACTGAGATTCTCCTAAATCTTGAAGAGCAATAATGTTTCTTAAATTGTTCCCATCTTGATTGGTTGTAACCCTGTTTTGTCTATTCGTTATCCAAACTTCCATTCTAGTAATTTGAACTCTTGAATCGATAATAGGATAGCTTTTTAATGCTTTATCATATTGATTTCTAAAATACTGCGATAAAAAATAATGGCGGTCATTATCATAATCTAAAGCAAACACATCAAACTCTTGCAGGAGCCCTCCTCCTTGTGAGGTAATCGTTTTGGTTTGTGATTTTTGTTCGGAAAAAACACCTGTAACGGTAGTTTTTCCGAATTGCAATTGTGTTTTTACCCCAAATAAACTTTGCGCTCCTCTAATCAAAGAACTGTTTAATGGCATACTAACGTTACCTACTTCAATTTTTTGAAGGATATCGTCTTCGGTTGGTGTATATTCTAATTTGATTAAATTTTGAAAGGCAAAGGTAGATTCAGTATCATAATTGGCCATTACTTTTAATCTAGTTCCTACCTGACCCACTAAACTCAAACTAATTCTTTGGTCAAAATCGAAGGTAAAAGTTCTTCTGTTTTGAGGGGAAAAGGAAGGATTGTCCTGCTTTGAAAACCGCCCTCCTAAATCGATTTCTACAGTCCCTGTTGGTTTTACATCTATAGTATTTCCTCCAAAAATAGACTCAAACAAACCTGATTTAATATAATATCTTGGGAGTAAATCTTTTTTCTTTTCTTCTGCATTTTTCTTTTGCCCGGCAACTGCATCAGATTTTTCTTTAAAATACTTTTTGATTGCTTCTTTTTGAATCAATTTCTGATATTCAGCAGGGGTTAAAACGATCGGATAATCAATATTAAATCCTTCAAAAGTTTTGGTATAAATGTACTTATCCGAAACCGGATCATAAGTGTATGCTTCAAGAATACTGGTAGGATTAGGCAGATTTAAGCTCCCTTGATTGTATCCTTTTATAGTGTCGTTAGTCTGTTGAGCTTGCGTAGTATTAAAAACAAAGAAAAACAGTAAAAATAAACTGTTTTTAAAAAATAATTTCGGAGTGTATATTGTAAAATCCTTCAATTTCTATAAATTTTTTAAGGCTTGTTTTATAATCGTTTCAACGGAGGCTTCCGGCATTGAGGCTACAATTTTATCAACCACTTTTTCTGATGCTTTTCTCACAAATCCTAACACTTCTAAAGCAGATAACGCTTCATCCTTATTTGTATTGCTTTGTAATAGTGAAACTTCTTCAATGTCATACAATTTTAACACTTTGTCTTTTAAATCAAGAATGGCTCGTTGTGCCGTTTTGGCACCAATTCCCTTTATGGATTGAATGATCCCTACATCTCCCGAAGCGATAGCATTAATAATTTGTTTGGGCTCTAGAGAAGAAAGCATCGTTCGAGCGGTATTTGCCCCAATACCGGACACTGAAAGCAATAACTTGAAAATCTCTCTTTCTGACTTTTCTACAAAACCAAAAAGGGAATGACTGTCTTCCTTTACCAAAAGATAGGTAAAAAGCTTGACAAAATCTGTCGGCGGTAACAATCCAAAGGTATGCAACGAAATATTAACCTGATAACCCACACCATTACAGTCAATTACAACTTCTGTAGGGTTTTTCTCTACTAATTTTCCTTGAATATGTGCAATCATAATACGTTCGTTACCCTCCAAATATAGTAATTTTCTTTAATTTGAATTACAATTGTAGACTAACTGCTTCTATTTTCGATTAAATGATTATTTTCCTTGTTGTGCTTTGTGACGTTTCTCTTTTTCTTGCGCATCTACTACGGCAACTGCTGCCATATTCACCATTTCCTCTACACTAGCTCCTAATTGAAAAATATGCACCGGTTTATCTAAACCAAGCATGATGGGCCCGATAGAATCAACTTTATACAATTCTTTCAACATTTTATAGGTAATATTAGCCGATTCAAGATTAGGAAATATTAACGTATTGACTTTATGTCCTGCCAATTTAGAAAATGGAAATTTACTTTTAAGCATCTCCGGATTCAAGGCAAAATCGGTTTGAATTTCTCCATCTACGATTAAATCTGGGTAGTATTCATGCAAGTAAGACACTGCTTGGCGCACTTTTTCGGCACTCTGATTACTGGAAGACCCAAAATTTGAAAAAGACACCATCGCAATAACCGGTTCCATACCAAAAAGGCGAACGGTTTTAGCTGTCATTAAAGCAATTTTAGCTAAATCATCGGCACTTGGATTGGGGTTTATCGCCGTATCGGACAAAAACATAGGACCACGGGTAGTCATCATCATATTGGTGGTTGCAATTCGGCTCGCGCCCGGTGCTTTTCCAATCAATTCCATTATGGGTTTTACCACTGTTGGATAACTACGCGAATATCCTGTCACCAAAGCATCTGCTTCCCCTTCATTGACCATCATGGCCGCAAAATAATTGCGCTCGCGCATCCATTTTTGAGCATCTAATAAGGTAATCCCTCTACGACGACGCGCTTTCCAATAAATTTCAGCGAAACGCAAACGGCGTTCATCCTCATCTTTGGTTTTTGGATCTAAAATAGCCACCTCAGCATCAAAACCAAGTTCTTCTTTTAATTCCAATATAATTTCTCGGTTTCCTAGCAAAATAGGGATTCCGATTCCTTCTTCGTGTACAATTTGAGCTGCTTTTAGCACATCAAAATGATCTGCTTCAGCAAACACAATTCGTTTCGGATTAGTTTTGGCTCTATTGGCTAATAAACGCACCATTTTATTATCGGAACCCAATCGTTCTAATAACTCATCTTTGTATTTGTCCCAATCGGTAATCGGATTTAGTGCTACGCCGCTTTCCATAGCTGCTTTGGCAACAGCAGGGGCAACTTCCGAAATTAATCTTGGATCAAATGGTTTGGGGATAATGTACTCTTTTCCAAACACTAATTTGGTTTCACCATAGGCTACATTTACCTGTTCTGGAACGGATTGTTTGGCTAGACTAGCCAATGCTTTTACCGCTGCCATTTTCATGGCTTCGTTAATTTTAGTAGCACGAACGTCTAACGCTCCCCTAAAAATATAAGGAAATCCAAGTACATTATTTACCTGATTAGGATAATCAGAACGACCAGTAGCCATGATAATATCTTCTCGAGTGGCAATGGCTAAATTATAATCAATTTCAGGTACCGGGTTGGCCATTGCAAAAACGATAGGGTTTTTAGCCATGGTTAGCAACATTTCTGCTTTTAAAATATTTCCAGCAGAAAGTCCTAAAAACATATCGGCGCCTACTAAAGCTTCGGCTAGTGTTTTCGATTTACAATCTTTGGCATATTTTTTTTGAAGTTCTGACAAATCACTTCTATCCAGAGTTAACATTCCATCAACATCAAACATCGAAACGTTTTCGGGTTTAACTCCCAATAGAACATATAAATTAGCGCAAGCTAATGCTGCTGATCCCGCTCCGGAAACTACCACTTTCACTTGGGTAATTTCTTTATCAGCTAGCTCTAAAGCATTTAGTAAAGCAGCAGATGAAATGATGGCTGTACCATGCTGATCGTCGTGCATCACTGGGATATCAAGTTCTTCTACTAAACGTCTTTCAATTTCAAATGATTCCGGAGCTTTGATATCTTCCAAGTTAATTCCACCAAAAGTTGGCGCAATAGCTTTTACTGTTTCAACAAATTTATCAATATCGGTTGCATCCACTTCGATATCAAACACATCAATATCTGAAAATATTTTAAAAAGCAAGGCTTTCCCTTCCATCACAGGTTTTGAGGCTTCCGGGCCAATGTCCCCCAAACCTAAAACCGCGGTTCCGTTAGATATAACGGCAACTAAATTCCCTTTAGCAGTATACTTATAAACTTTATTGACGTCTTTCGCAATTTCAATACAAGGCTCCGCTACACCTGGCGAATAGGCCAATGACAAATCACGTTGGGTGGCATATTTTTTAGTCGGAACAACTTTTATTTTTCCTGGAGTAGGCTTAGCATGATAAAGTAATGCTTCTCTTCTTTTTCTATCGTCTGACATATTTTCGAAATATTTGGACTTACAAAGGTAAAATATGTAACGTAAGAATGAAATTTTTACAGCTATTCTTTTAGAAAGTTTATATTTCGTTGCAAGCCTTCCAATTTGGTTCTTTTCACTGGAGAATTTTTGAAGACTTTTTTAAAAACATCTTCGGTCATTTCTTCCCAATCTCGTTTGGTAAAATTCAAAATTTCCGGATTCGGATTGAAAAGCGGTTCGTTGTGTGGTTTTGAAAATTTATTCCACGGACAAACATCCTGACAAACATCACATCCAAACATCCAATCGTCAAATTTTCCTTTCATTTCGGCTGGAATTTGATCTTTCAATTCGATGGTGAAATACGAAATACATTTGGAACCATCCACTACATAAGGCGCTACTATAGCTTGTGTAGGACAAGCATCCAGGCAAGCGGTACAGCTTCCACAATGGTCGGTGGTTGCGTGGTCATATTCTAATTCCAAATCAATGATTAATTCGGCTATAAAATAAAACGAGCCTGTTTGTTTGGTGATCAAATTACCGTTCTTGCCTATCCAACCCAGACCTGATTTAGCAGCCCAAGCTTTGTCTAAAACCGGTGCCGAATCGACAAAAACCCTACCGTTTACTTCTCCTATTTCGGTTTGAATAAACTTCAGTAAGTCTTTGAGTTTGTCTTTGATGACAAAATGATAATCCTGACCGTAGGCGTATTTGGAAATTTTATAGGAATCCTCCGTTTGAATTTTGGAAGGATAATAATTCAACAGCAAAGAAATGACACTTTTAGCATCATCGACTAACAAAGTAGGATTTAATCGTTTGTCAAAATGATTTTCCATATAAGTCATTTGACCGTGCATTTCTTTCTTGAGCCAGTTTTCCAATCTTGGCGCTTCTTCTTCCAGAAATTCAGCTTTAGAAATACCACAAGAAAGAAAGCCGAGTCTTTTGGATTCGGCTTTTATTAAGTTTGATTTTTTTTCTTTATTGATAATCATTTCCTTTATGAGATTCCTCCTTCGTCGGAATGACAAGTTTGTACTTAAAAAAGTCCGCCTTGGGTATTTGTTCTAATTTTTCCCAAATGCTCATAGGCTTTTTCGGTTACTTCTCGGCCGCGAGGCGTTCGCATGATAAATCCTTCCTGAATCAAGAAAGGTTCGTAAACTTCCTCAATGGTTTCTCCACTTTCGGACACAGCAGTGGCTAATGTCGTTAACCCCACTGGCCCTCCTTTGAATTTATCAATGATGGTATTCAGTATTTTATTATCCATTTCGTCTAATCCGTGCGCATCAACATTCAAGGCTTTTAACGCAAAACGAGCGATTTCGATATCGATAGTTCCGTTTCCTTTTATTTGGGCAAAATCACGAACACGGCGGAGTAGCGCATTAGCGATTCGAGGAGTCCCTCTACTTCTACCGGCAATTTCTATGGCAGCTTCCATGGAAATAGGCATTCGTAAAATAGAAGAACTACGCTGTACGATAGTAGTCAGCAATTCGGTATTATAATATTGTAATCGGGATTGAATTCCGAAACGAGCCCGCATAGGAGCCGTTAACAATCCGGAACGAGTAGTAGCACCTACCAGCGTAAAAGGATTCAGGTTGATTTGCACCGATCTAGCATTGGGTCCGGATTCAATCATGATATCAATTTTAAAATCTTCCATAGCCGAATACAAATATTCTTCCACTATGGGACTTAAGCGATGAATTTCGTCTATAAACAAGACATCTCTTTCTTCCAAATTAGTCAATAATCCGGCTAAATCACCAGGCTTGTCTAAGACCGGTCCTGAAGTAATTTTAATCCCAACTCCCAATTCATTAGCCAAAATATTAGCCAAAGTAGTCTTTCCCAATCCCGGCGGACCATGAAACAAAGTATGATCTAAGGCTTCATCGCGAAGATTGGCCGCTTGGACAAATATTTTTAAATTTTCCAAAACCTGATCTTGTCCGGTAAAATCATCAAACGAAAGCGGGCGCAATGCCTTTTCGATATCGATTTCTTCAGAAGAGAACCGTTCTTTGTTGGGATTCAAATTTTCATTCATGGGGCAAAGATAGAAAAAGTTTATTGGGGAAAATTAATAAGATTATTAACGTTACTCTTCTTTTTTATCTTTATTGTAATAGGCAGACAATGCTCCTGACGGGCATTTTTTAACTTGGTCCATAATTTCTTCCGAAGTTGCGCCATGAGGATGAATCCATGGCTTTTCTTTAGGCTTAAAAACACTTGCTAATCCGCGAGCACAATTTGCAGAATGGGTACACGACGCTTGTTTCCAAACAATAGTTACTTCTCCGTTTGTATATTCTTTACTATTTTCCATAACTAAAAGGATTAATCTACTAAATTACAAAAAAACTACTTGTAAAAATTGTTTTTATATCTTTATCCAAACTAACAAAACATTATGCAAAACGAAAAACAAACTTTTAAACGCGAGCTAGGCTTACTGGACGGCACGATGCTGGTTGTAGGCTCAATGATAGGTTCGGGTATTTTTATTGTAAGTGCCGATATTACCAGAAACGTAGGAAGTGCGGGCTGGTTATTATTAATATGGATTGTTTCGGCTTTAATAACCATGACCGCTGCGGTAAGTTATGGTGAATTAAGTTCGATGTTCCCGCAAGCGGGCGGCCAATATGTATATTTGAAAGAAGCTTATAATAAATTAATTGCTTTTTTATACGGTTGGAGTTTCTTCGCTGTGATACAAACCGGAACGATTGCCGCTGTGGGAGTGGCTTTTTCTAAGTTTGCTGCTTACATAATTCCACAGTTTAGTGAAAATAATTTTCTAATTGAAACCGACTCTTTTAAATTGAGTGCTGCGCAATTGGTTTCGATTGTAACGATTGTATTGTTGACTTTTATCAACAGTCGTGGGGTAAAAAATGGAAAAATCATTCAAAAAATATTTACCATTACCAAAATTGCCTCACTATTCGGACTGATTGTTTTCGGACTCTTTATGGCTGCAAAAAGTGATATTTGGGATTCGAATTGGGCTAATGCTTGGACAGCACAATCGTTCAACAAAGAAACCAACGCTTGGAGCGAAATTGGCGGTTTTGCATTATTATCCGCAATTGCAGCTTCAATGGTGGGTTCGTTATTTTCAAGTGATGCTTGGAATGGAGTAACTTTCATTTCGGCAGAAATTAAAAATCCGGAACGCAATGTAGGACTAAGCTTATTTCTAGGAACTCTAATTGTGAGCATTATTTATGTGTTGGCCAATGTGATGTATTTGGCGGTTATGCCTTTGCAAGAAATTGCTTTCGCTCCTTCTGACCGAGTAGCGGTAGTGGCTTCCGAGCATATTTTTGGAGGTACAGGAACCATTATCATCGCAGTAATGATTATGATTTCGACTTTTGGCTGCAACAATGGATTGATTATGGCGGGTTCTCGTGTGTATTATACCATGGCGAAAGATGGGTTGTTCTTTAAAAAAGCAGCAAATTTAAATAAAGCGAGTGTTCCCGGTTGGGGATTATGGATTCAATGTATTTGGGCTTCTGCTTTATGTTTGACCGGAAAATATGGTGATTTGTTGGATTTTGTCATGATCATTGTAATCATTTTTTACATACTGACTATTTACGGCATTTTCATCTTAAGAAGAAAAATGCCAAATGCAGAAAGACCTTACAAAGCTTTTGCTTATCCTGTTTTACCTGCATTGTATATTATTGTAGCAACAGCTATTTGTGTAATGCTTTTAATTGACAGAACCAGTACTTGCGGTTGGGGTGTATTGATTATGCTGGCTGGAATTCCGGTGTATTATTTGACCAAAGGAAAAGAGGTATAAATAAAAAGAGGTTGATAAATTATCAACCTCTTTTTTTATCTTAAAATTAAAACTAAAATTGTGACGGATATATTCCGTATAAAGATATTATAAACGAAACAGCAAGATAAGGCTGAATATTATTTATGGGTTGTCCTCCTCCCGAAGGACTCAACATACCAGCTTTGAATATAGTGTTTGCACTCGCACTAGAATATTCTTTATCCAACACTGCTGTTCCTGCAGGAAGATTGTTGGTAGGAAGATTCTGATTCCCATTGGTTGTTACAGCACCAACCATATGGTTGTGTGTTGGCATTTGATTAATTGTTAT
>Ga0209599_10000978_pt1 | contig 15049 bp, 14 predicted proteins | sample Shrwel_input2_FT_FD_187534 | JGI IMG/M metagenome (GOLD analysis project Ga0209599, IMG submission 187534) | Subsurface microbial communities from deep shales in Ohio, USA - Utica-3 well 1 S input2 FT (SPAdes) (version 2) ... | reverse complement strand
ATCCCATGCCTCGTAAACTTGCCGTAATCACGGGTAGCCGTGCTGAATATGGATTGCTGTATTGGTTATTGCAAGAAATTCAATCTGATACAGCGTTAAAACTTCAGCTTGTGGTTACGGGAATGCACTTGTCCCCTGAATTTGGTTTGACCTATCGCAGTATTGAACAAGATGGTTTTCACATTGCTGCTAAAGTCGAAATGTTGCTTTCTAGTGATACCCCAATTGGCATTGCGAAATCCATTGGTTTGGGCGTTCTCAGTTTTGCCGATACCTTGGCAAATCTCAAACCCGATGTTGTTGTGGTTTTGGGGGATCGCTACGAAATTTTTGCAGCCGTTCAAGCGGCGATGGCATTGAATATCCCTGTTGCCCATTTACATGGCGGTGAAACCACTGAAGGCGCGATGGATGAGGCGATTCGACACGGTATTACTAAGATGTCACATTTGCACTTTGTTGCGGCAGACGCTTATCGACAACGTGTTATTCAATTGGGTGAGTCGCCTGAACGGGTGTTTAATGTGGGCGGCGTTGCCCTAGACAATTTAAAGCGTTTAAATTTATTAAACCGTGAACAATTTGAAACTGCTCTGGATTTTAAACTTGCCCCGCTTAATTTTTTAGTCACTTATCATCCCGTGACACTTAGTCAGACTTCAGCTAAAGCCAGCGCACAAGCTTTATTAAATGCCTTGGACGCATTTCCCCAAGCAAATATTATTTTTACCAAGGCAAATGCGGATGCAGGTGGACGTATCATTAATCAATTGTTAGAAGAATATGCTGCCGCACAACCTGAACGGGTTTATCTCACAACGTCTTTAGGTCAGTTAAAATATTTAAGTGCGATTCAACTGGTAGATGTGGTGATTGGTAATTCTTCCAGCGGTTTGATTGAAGTGCCTGCTTTGCATAAACCCACGGTTAATATTGGTGAACGGCAACAAGGACGATTAAAAGCGGCTTCGGTGATTGATTGTAGTGAGGAAAGTTCAGCAATTCAACAGGCGATTAATTATGCCTTATCTGCTGAATTTCAAACACAATTACCCAATGTAGTTTCTCTGTATGGTCAAGCAGGGGCAAGTTTGAAAATTAAAGAGGTACTAAAAAACTACAATTTACATGATATACTCATGAAAAAGTTTTATGACCTAGCCCCGTAAATTATGACCAAAAATTGGCAAAATACTCGCGTCGCGCCCACAGATTCGATTCGTGACACCATTCAAATTATTGACCAAAGCTCCTTACAAATCGCACTCGTCATTGATGAGAAGGGTTGCTTATTGGGAACAGCAACCGATGGGGATATTCGTCGCGCTATTCTAAAAGGCATTAGTTTAGACGCGGCAATTCACAGTATCATGAATGCCAGTCCAACCGTTGCCCAAGCGCATGACAGCACCGAACAAGTGCTTGCCCTGATGCAACACACCCGCAAGCATCAAATTCCAATTCTTAATTCTGAAGGCATTGTTGTTGATTTAGCGATTTTAGAATCTCTATTATTGCAACCGACGACTACGCGCCCGAATGCCGTGGTATTAATGGCAGGTGGATTGGGTACACGTTTACGTCCTTTAACTGAACATTGTCCCAAACCACTATTGAAAGTTGGTAGCAAACCTGTTTTGCAAACCATCATCGAAAATTTTAGAGACCAAGGCTTTAAAAAGTTTTATCTTTCTGTAAATTACAAAGCGGAAATGATAGAAGCCTATTTTGGAGATGGTTCTGCGTTCGCGGTCAGCATTGAATATTTACATGAAAATACCCGTTTAGGCACAGCAGGGGCATTAACCTTATTGCCTGAACAATTGGAACATCCGCTGATTGTGATGAATGGGGATTTGCTGACCAAGGTTGACTACCGCAAGTTACTGGATTTTCATCACGAACATGCCGCAACGGCCACGATGTGCGTGCGCGAGTATGATTTCCAAGTGCCTTATGGCGTAGTCGAGATTGATACTCATAAAATCGTGGGGATTCAAGAAAAACCGATACAACGCTTTTTTGTGAATGCGGGAATTTATGTGTTGCAACCTGAAGCATTAGCGTTAATTCCTGCTCATAGTTTCTTTGATATGCCGACTCTGTTTGAGAAAGTATTAGCCAATACTGGGGAATGTGCGGCATTTCCCGTGCGTGAATATTGGATTGATATTGGGCAATTAGCGGATTTGGAAAGGGCACAGTTGGAGTTTGTTGATACTTTCGAGTCTGATAGTAATGATTAATAATCTTCGTGTACTCGCTCTTATTCCTGCGCGAGGTGGTTCAAAAGGTCTACCTCGTAAAAATATTTTAGAAGTTGCTGGTAAGCCCTTAATTGCTTGGTCAATTGATGCTGCAAAACGATCTCGCTATATAGATCGCATAGTTTTATCTTCTGAAGACAGCGAAATTATCGATGTCGCCAAAAAATGGGGTTGTAATGTACCTTTTATACGTCCTGAAAATTTAGCAACAGATGAAAGTTCTACGATAGACGTTGTACTACATGCTATGAAGCACTTGCCTAATTATGACTTATTGGTACTTTTGCAACCGACATCCCCATTACGAATCGCGACTGATATTGATGCCTGTATTGAAATCTGTGTGCAAGACAAAATAAAAACCTGTGCCAGTGTTACAGAAACAGAGAAAAGTCCTTACTGGATGTATTTCCTAGATGAAAAAGGGGGTATGCAACCCATCATGGGCAATGAAAAAACTCCTCAACGTCGTCAAGATGCTCCTCCTGTGTTTGTACTAAATGGTGCAGTGTATGTGGCTCATTATGAGTGGTTATTGAAACACAAAATGTTTGTCAATTCTGAAACCATAGCCTATCCTATGCCCAAAATACGTTCTTTGGATATAGATACCAAAGCAGATTTAATTTTGCTAAATAGCATTCTTAATGAGGAATAAACTCATGCATATTTATAAGAAACCTGCTCCTGTAGATTACAGCAAATTCGAGTTACCCGAAGCTCAGTTGGAAAGAAAGTACGGGTTACCACAAGAAATTAAGTTTTGTAAAAAATGTGTGATTTCGAATCAACGCCCTAATTCTGCCGTTGAGTTTCAACACACCAAAGACTCAAAAAAAGCCACGATTAATTTTGATGAACAAAATATTTGTGATGCTTGCCATGTTGCAGATCGTAAGCATAACTCTATCGATTGGAATGAGCGGGAGCGTCAACTAAAAGAGCTTTGTGATCGTTATCGGAAGCATGATGGCTCATACGATTGTTTAGTACCTGGTTCTGGCGGAAAAGATAGTTTTTACGCGGCACACATTTTAAAGTACAAGTACGGAATGCATCCACTCACGGTAACATGGGCACCCCATATGCATACTGAATGGGGGTGGAAAAATTTTGAAGCTTGGATTCATTCAGGCTTAGACAATTATTTGCTTACTCCGAATGGGCGTGTACATCGTTTGTTGACGCGTCTTGCAGTGGAAAATTTATTTCATCCATTTCAGCCATTCATCTTTGGGCAAAAGTCTTTCCCACCCAAAATGGCATTACTGCACAATATTCCGCTCGTTTTTTATGGTGAAAATGAAGCTGAATATGGTAATCCCATATTGGAGACCGAGTCAGCTAAGCGCAACTGGTCATATTTCACTGCCCAAGATAAATCCAAAGTTTATCTTGGAGGAACTTCGATTGCTGATTTAACTGGGCACTTCGGCATGGATGATAATGATCTACATCCCTACCTTCCCGCCAATCCTGAAGATTTAGAGCGGCAAAAAGTAGAGGTTCATTACTTAGGACACTACCTAAAATGGCATCCTCAAAGCTGTTACTACTACGCAGTCGAACATGGTGGATTCCAAGCCTCTCCAGAAAGAACACCGGGTACTTACAGCAAGTACAATAGTATTGATGATCGCATTGATGATTTCCACTACTATACAACTTACATTAAATTTGGGATTGGGCGAGCGACTTATGACGCTGCACAAGAAATCCGTTCGCTAGATATTAACCGTGATGAAGGACTTGCGTTAGTCAAACGTTTTGACGGTGAATTTCCAGAACGTTTTGCTGATGAAGTTTTCCGTTATTTAAGCATTCCTGAAAAGGAATTTCCTATCGCCTCCAAAATGTTTGAACAGCCTGTCATGGATAAAGAGTATTTTATGGCACTGGCTGACCAATTCCGTTCCCCTCATTTGTGGAAACGTGAAGGGGGTCTGTGGAAGTTACGGCATACTATTTTTGAAGAGTAATTCTCTTTACAAAAATATTACTATCTAAGCATTTTTTTAAGATAGGTAATCTCATTTTTAATAGAGTGCCTATCTTTTGGGTTTGTCATGTCAAATACCAATATTCGTCTTATTGCACGCCTTGATATTAAAGGGGCTAATCTTATAAAAGGCATTCATCTAGAGGGGCTTCGTGTTATGGGAGACCCTCAGGTATTTGCTACCCAATATTATCAAGAGGGTGCTGACGAGCTAATTTATATTGACAGTGTCGCTAGTCTTTATCAACGCAATAATTTGCACGATATTGTGCGTCGTACCGTTGAAAATATCTTTATACCCGTTACTGCGGGAGGAGGTATTCGTTCAGTGGAGGATGTGCGGCAGCTGTTACGAGCAGGTGCTGATAAAATCGCGATTAATACGGCAGCTATTCATCATCCGCAACTCATCACTGAAGTTTCTCGAACCTTTGGTTCTCAATGTATGGTGTTATCGATTCAAGCCAAACAAATTGGGAAAGAACGTTGGGAGGCTTATACTGATGGCGGTCGAGAGCATTCGGGTAAAGACGTGGTGGAATGGGCAAAGACCGCTGAGAAGTTGGGGGCTGGGGAAATTTTGCTAACTTCAATTGATAAAGAAGGCACTCGCACAGGTTTCGATATTGAATTAGTCAAGGCGGTTGCAACCAGTGTGTCTATTCCTGTGATTGCTAGCGGAGGTATGGGCAATACTGAGCATTTGTTGAAGGTTATCAAACACGGCGCAGCAGATGCCGTGGCAATGGCGAGTGTATTGCACTATAAAAACTGTGCTTTTCCGATGATTCGACAAGCTGCCTTAGCAGAAAATATTCAGGTCAGACACTTGGTGTAAATGAGTCACTATGAATCTTACAGTAACAATCGTTGATTATGGGGTGGGTAATCTGCTCAGTGTGGCTCGTGCATTCACTTATTGCGGTGCAGAAGTCGTTTTAACCGATAATCCCAATACCATTAAAAATGCAAAGCGACTGGTTTTACCTGGCGTGGGTGCATTTGCAGACGGTATGAGCAGTTTGCAACAAAGGAATTTAGTGAGTGTTCTTCAAGAGTTTGCAAAGACGGAACGTCCGTTTCTAGGCATTTGTTTAGGTATGCAAATGTTGATGGATAGTAGTGAAGAATTTGGCTTTCATGAAGGTTTGGGCTTGATTCCAGGTAAGGTTGTTGAAATTCCAAAAGCAGGACATGATGGCGTTCCCCATAAAATCCCACATATTGGCTGGAATATGTTGCAAAAGCCTGCCCATCAACCTGATTGGCAAAATAGTTTGTTAGCAGATATAGCGTTAGGTTCAGCAAGCTATTTTGTACACTCGTTCATGGCTGTGCCTTATCAACAACAGCACCGTTTTGCTGATACTAACTATAACGGGCAAATTATTTCTGCGGTAATACGTTCAGGTAATATTTACGGTTGTCAATTCCACCCTGAAAAGAGCGGTGAACTTGGTCTACAAATGGTAAAAAATTTCTTACAATTATGAACCATACCTATGTGATAGCAGAAGCGGGTGTCAATCATAACGGTTCGCTGACACTTGCAAAACAGTTGGTCGATGCCGCAGTTTCTGCGGGCGCGGACGCGGTAAAATTTCAGACTTTTCGGTCTGAAAATTTAGTGACTGCGGGTGCGCTTAAGGCAAAATATCAACAACAAACCACAGGCAATGACTCATCTCAACTGGCGATGTTACAGGCTCTGGAATTAAGTGAGGCAGCACATCACGAACTACAGGCTTATTGCCAACAACACGCCATTGAATTTCTGTCTACACCTTTCGATTTGCTTAGCCTCGAATTTTTAGTGAGCCAACTTGATATTCCCCGTTTAAAAATCGCCTCGGGTGAAATTAATAATGCCCCCTTACTCTTTGCAATGGCAAAAACGGGCAAGCCTATTATTTTGTCTACAGGTATGAGCACACTGGGTGATATTGAGATAGCTTTGTCAATCTTGGCATTTGGTTATTTGTTTCCTACAGCTTTACCTAGTTTAACTCAGTGTCAACAAGCCTATAGCACTCCTGAAGGACAACAAATTTTAAGAGAGCGGGTTACATTGTTACATTGCACGACAGAATATCCAGCCCCTTTTGATGCTATCAATTTAAGAGTTTTAGAAAGTCTGTCTCATAGTTTTAGCTTGGCAGTGGGTTATTCTGATCACACTGTGGGGATTAGTGTGCCTATTGCCGCTGTGGCAAAAGGAGCCTGTTTGATTGAAAAACACTTGACTATAGATAAAAATTTAGCAGGTCCTGATCATGCTGCATCATTAGAACCTGAGGAGTTTAAACAAATGGTGGTCGGAATTCGCCAAGTTGAACAGGCACTTGGTAATCATATTAAAATTCCTAGTTCTTGCGAGTGGAAAAATCGTGAAGTTGCGCGTAAAAGTTTGGTTGCGGCACAACAAATTAGGAAAGGGGAGATTTTTACGCCTGAAAATCTGACGGTAAAAAGACCTGCTTCGGGTATTTCACCTGTACATTATTGGGCATGGTTGGGAAAAAGTGCAGATCGTGATTATCAAGCTGATGAGTTAATTTAGGGATGTCTCAGTTTAATGATAAACCTATCATTATTATTGGAGCTGGTGGTCATGCACAAGTATTGTTAGATACATTGTTGTGTATGAAAAATAGCAATATTTTAGGTTTTACCGATGTTAATGCTCAACTTTGGGGACAAAGATTACTGAATTTTCCTATTTTGGGTGGTGATGAAGTATTAGATCGTTATTCTCCCGAGAATATACTTTTAGTGAATGGTCTAGGGTCAATTGGGTCAACGAGTCTACGTCAAAAAATTTTCCTCCAAAAAAAGTTATTAGGCTATCATTTCGCTTCTGTTATTCACCCAAGTGCAATTATTTCATCTTTTGTAGAATTGGGTGAGGGTGTTCAAATTTTAGCAGGTGCGGTGGTGCAAACGAACTGTAAAATTGCTGAGAATGTCATTATTAATACGCGTGCAATTCTTGATCATGATTGTATAATAGCAGCCCACTCGCATATTGCACCGAATGCAGTTTTATCTGGCGGTGTGCTGTTGGGAGCTGGTGTACATGTTGGAACGGGGGCTTGTGTAATTCAAGGAATTACAGCAGGGAGTGAAAGTATTATTGGGGCGGGGGCTGTGGTTATTTCTAATGTCTCTGCTAAAACGAAAGTTATTGGTATTCCTGCAAGAGAGTATAAAAATAAATGTCTTTAAATATTATTGATGAAATGCTTAAGGCTAAAACTCCAAAAAAACGTTTAAAAATTATTTTGGATCAACAGGCTAAGAATGTTAAGTTTTTTAAAAGAAAGTCTCCAGAGTTAGGCGAATTGTTAGAAATTCGAGGGGCAGGACGCTTTCTTATAAATGTTAATCAAGATTTTCTGGATATACTTGATCGCAATACAAATCAATTGTGTCATCCAGCAGGCAAGCTATTGGATTACATACGCACATTGGGCGCATGGCATCACGACCAGTGGATTGATAAGTTACAAGTTGTGCATACCATTTATCATGGTATAGAACATGGTGAAAAGCTAAAGCTTTTTTTGGAACGTGTTTATGAGCAGGCTCCTTACATTAATGAGCGAATAGCTTCAGGAGTCATTAGTTTACCAAAGCTTAAAGATGGTAGACGATATTCTGGTACGGTTGCTTTTTTGGGAATAGGTAGTGGATTGCACATTGTCAATTACTTGAACGTAACACAATTGAGAGATTTAATTCTTATAGAACCAGATATCGATAGTTTTTGCCTTTCTTGTTATTTCATAGATTACTCAGAACTAGATAAGCGTATTCGATTGGTCTTACATGTGGGGCCAGACATGCCTGAGTCTCAGCTGGATATTTTATTGAATGAATCTCCTGTAACTATGGCTCCGTGGTTGCGTATATTGCCTGCTTCCCCTGCTGTAGATTACTTACGATTATCTGATCGTTTGCATCTGCGTTGGCGAGCTGCTACTGAGATATTTGTCCCGTTTGATCGGGAAGTTCGTAATCTTTGTTATGGGATGCGTAATCTCAAAGCAAAATTACCTATCAATTATTTACCCCCTAAACTATCCAATAATAGTCGTATAGCAATTGTTGCTAGCGGTCCATCACTCATAAATGATTTGCCTTGGTTAAAAGCTAACCAAGATAAGCTTATTATTTTTGCAGCACATTCTGCTGTGAAGGTTTTAAAACAACATGGAATTCGTCCTGACTTTCAATGTTCTTTGGACACTGAAATCGAAGACGAGTTAATGGATAAACTGGATTTATATTATGACGTTCCCTATGTATCTTATTATAAAGCAGACCCTCATTTATTTGAGAAATTTGACACTGTTTTGCTTTTGAATGAAGAAAATAAGGCAAACTCTGTCAAGTTTCATCATTTTTTGAATAATACACATCCCACAACAGGAAATTTGACGACTTCGTTTGCTGCATTTTGTAAACCCAGTGCTTTGTATTTCGTAGGTTTAGACTTAGGTTTCCGCAGTCTGCAACAAGAACACGTTGAGGGCTATTGGTTAGGAGAGGAAGATATTGTAGGGCAACGTATTCAAGCATCTCTTATCCCAGCAAATTTTCCAGAGAGTGAAGGGCAAATACAGACACAAGCTTATTATAATAGTGCTAGGATGGGGATTGAAGACTCGATTAAACCCCTATTAGAGTCTGGAACTCAGATTTTTAATTTGGCTGATGGTGCTCGCATTGAGGGTGCAAGCCCTCAACATAGTGATCAATTAGAGCTGGATAATTATACCGATAAAATCCAAGATGTTAATACTATTATCCGAGATGGATTTAGTTCTCAAAGTGACATCTGGGATTATTACAAGACATCAGGTGAGATTTTAATCGATACCATACGAAAATCTTTACTAGAAGCCGTTACGCTTAAAGAGGCGTTCGATTGGACTGTATTTTCTCGTAAATTGGATATTGCCTGTAGAATGACAATTGCTCGTTGCTCTGCATTGGAGTCTGGAGATTTTCGCATTGAGGCATTTCATAAACTATTGCAAGATATGTTGACAGAATGGTATCGTATAATCATCTTTACGCGTTCTCCTTCAGAGACGAAAGTTGTTTATGAAGCTGGATTGAAAGCGATAGAAGAAGTTTTGCATACCATTGATTGGCCAAAAGAACTGGACTAAGTAGGTGTGTCCTTTGGTCTCGAAACTGCTAACGTATATCTGCTGGAAAGTTGTTTCCATAATTTCTGTAAATATACTATAATCCGAAGTACAATGAGTCATTCAACATCATGATACACCAGATAAGTGGTGGTAGACTTGTGGTGTACCTTTATTAGCTTCTCAAGAGAGGAAATTTAAATGAATTTTCAACAAAAATCTGTGCTTAAACTGTCTATCGTTGCAGCACTCAGTGCGGGTGCTGATAGTGCTCTAGCTGCACTTGATTTAACTGCGACAACCAAGACTCCTGTTTATTTCGCAAAAGAAATACCAGTTGCAACAACTTTGAGTTTGGCCAATGCTGCTGCTGTTGTGCCTCTTGCTACGGGCGTGGATGTTACAACTATGCCTTTGACCATTAAATTGGCTAGTATCCCAAGTTATGCCATTAATACCAGTAATACGTTCTTCGTGAAATTATCACTGACCAATGGTGCGAAGTTTAGTGCTGCGACTACTGGTACAGTTGGTTACTGTAATACAGCAGTGGCTAATGCGGGTACTGATTTGAGTAGTGGTACTCCATTATCGATCAGTTTAGGGGCTGGTACGAATAACGTGACCCTGAATGCAGCTCCTCCTGCAGGAAATAGTGCTGTATTGGCTAGCACGACGGCTTTTTCCACGTGTTTTGTTCAGTTCTCAGCTATCACTGTCAGTGGTAATGGCGATGTTAATATCTCTGCTGACGTTCTCTACACGGATGCGAGTGTCCAACAGACGAAGTCTGTGAGTGCTACCTTCATTAGTTTTAAACGTGGTAATGAAGTGAGCGTCAGTGGGGCTGGTGCTAATGCTGTTATCGACGTGACTACAGGTTCTAAACTGTTAGCCACAGCAGGGGTTGATAAGGCTGCTGTAAAAGTCTCAACGAAAACTGCTCTGGTTGGCTTTATTACCTATGCTACTGCTACAACCGCTGCCTTAAATACTGGAGGTAGTGCATTTTCAGGGGCAGGTTTCGTTGCTGGTGGAAGTCTTACCACAGGGGTTTACTCTGTGACAATTTCAGGACCTACTGTTGCCAATGCTAAAAGTGCTTATGTGTCAGATACGGCAACTTGTGCCACTACTATTGCTGCCTCCGCAACACCTGCCAGTGCGAGTGTAACGGTTTCAGGAGTTAGTGCTGGTGGTATCAGTGGAGGGGTATTTGCTTGTCTAGGTTTTGATGGTACAACTCCTATTAGCGATGGTCAAATTACATTGTCGGTGGCTAATTTGGGTGCAGAAAGTACACTGGCTAACCCTGACTTCACGACAACTTCTTCTAACAGCTACAAGTTTACCAAGAATGGGGCTGCTGTGAAGATTAACTTTTTAACCAACCCAACTGGATTCCAAAGCTTTGTTCGTTTTACGAATCCTACTTCGACAAATGGCAACATTTTCATTGATGTATACAATGATGATGGCGTTAAGGGTGCAACCACAGTAACTGTTCCTTTGGGCGCAGGTAAGAGTTTGATGTATCCTACCAGCCAACTGGTTACTTCCAGTGGTGTTGTTGCCGCAACTAGCGTTCAACCAACTGGAGCTTTAGCTCCTAACAAGTATCGTTTAATTATCAATGCGGACTTTGATACACTGAATGCTCAAGCACTTTCGTTATCGAAAGATGGTCAAAACTTTGGGCAGTTAGCAGACAAGTAATAACTAACAGTCCGTCTAACTGAGAAATGCGGCTTCTCTCAATTGTGGGAAGCCGCATTTTCTATTTTGTGGTGAGTGGTTTGAATATAAAATATCATGTCAACTCCTGCGATGGTCTACGCGGCATCGCAGTTCTGTTCGTTCTTCTTAGTCACCTCAGCAACACAAATTTACATCTATTACCGTTCCTAAATTTTTCAGGGACGGGAAAGTATGGAGTTTATTTATTCTTTGTCCTCAGTGCATTTCTCCTGACCTATCAACTTATTAGAAAACCCCAACAAGCCTTACTTTCACCCTTGTTATGGTTTAAATATTTCGCCCGACGTTTTTTGAGAATATTCCCGCTTTATACTTTCGTACTCATCATAAACTTTTTTTTTCAAGAAAGTCCATTTTTCAGTCAGCTTACAACAAGTGCGTTGTATCAGCATTTAATTCTACAAAGGGGTGACGGCATTTTTTGGACAATTCCAGTAGAGTTTAAATATTATTTTCTACTGCCTGTTGTGGTACTGCTTTTTAGTGTGGTTTTAAATAAAAAGCTCTGGGTATTTGGAATTATCATATTAAGTGTGATTGCGTTAGGAACTTTCATTCTTTGGAAACCTTACGATTATCCTATTAATGGCATCATACTAGGCCCCTATTTACCTATTTTTTTGTTAGGTTCAAGTGCTGCAATCATACATTATCGCGTGGAGAAACTATCTTTACGCCATAATTGGCACACTTATTTAGAACTATTGGCATTATTTATCTGTTGTTGTATATTTTTATTAATTCCCAGTGTAACCACTTTCATACTGCAAAAGCCCATGGAGTCTTCAATATTTCATCGTGAATATTTTTTAATGGGAATATTATGGAGTAGTTTTCTAATTAGCTATTTGCATGGATTAGGCTTAATCAAGAAGTTTTTAGAATACAGTTTATTACGATTGCTAGGACGAATTAGTTTTAGTTTATATTTATGGCATATGCCTATCTTACTGTGGGTAAACAGCTGGGCTTTAAATAACGGATTTAAGGCGATTGTGGTACTTTTTGTGAGTTGTTTGGTTTCTTATATCTCTTATGTGCTAATAGAAAAACCATTTATTAATATGTTACAGACTCAAGATAAGACTTAATCATAAAATTCGGACGAAAAAAGGGATACACGAGAACCAGTTACTCGATGCATCCCAAATGGTAGGATTAGGTAGAGAGAGGAACAACAAATAGGTTACGGACGTTTCAACAAAGACTCTGCCAAAATTTTACGCTCATCAGCCGTGAGGATGACCGCAATTTCACCCAAGGCACGATGTAAACTCACCTGAAAATCACTCATCGCCCGCTGACTTTCAGCCAAAGAAGCATTGACTTTTTGCATGTCTAAAGGCTCAGCAAGTAATAATTCTCGCGTTTCATGGCGAAGCCTGTGCATAACATCCACTTTCGCTTTCAATTCAGGTTCATACTTATCCAGCAAAGGACGTACTTTTCCCTGGGCTGCTTCTGGTAAGGATTGCAACATCCTCATCAGGGGCGGGGCATGAGGAGGATGCGGACGGTGTTCACCATGCCGTCCTCTTTCATGCGGAGGTGGAAACGGCGGAGGGAAAACTGAGGGACGCAAATATCCCCCAAGAAAAATCCCCAGTAATAGCAAGTTGAGCGCGAATGAACTGCCCAAAACAAGCCACAAATTACGTGCTGACATCACAATACAAACTCCACTAACTCGATAGACTCCGTTGCTAAGCGATTAATCCGCTGGGTGCTTTCATCTTCGGCAAGTTGCTGATGATGTTGTTTATTCTGGTGCACGGGTAAAGATAAACCCACCGCCACCCCAACTAACAACGGTAATCCACAGGCTGCCACCACCCGCCATCCACTGTCGCCAAAATACCGTTCCCAAACCTCTTGTAACCAGATTTGCCATGCAGGCAATGGCTCGGAAACGGGATTTTGTATACTGTTAAAAATGCGTTGTTCCAAAGTTGCTGAAGCTGAAACCTCGGGAAGCACCGCCAAAAGCTGATCGAGTCGTAAAGCTTGCTGTTGTAAAACACGGGCTTGTTCAGAATGTTGCAAAAAATCGAGCGCGGCAGCACGTTCATCTTCAGACCAACGCCGTGGGTCGCCCCCATAAGCGTCAAGCATTTGGGAAAATCGTTGTAGGTTCATAATAATTTACCCATCAATTTAAGTGCGCCTGTAATTTCTCGCGTAACGTTCTTCTACCCCGTGCTAACAAAGATTCTAAAGCAGGAATACTGACGGCTAAAACTTCGGCGGCATCACTGTTACTCAAGTTTTGGTAATAACATAGCACAATCGCACTACGTTGACGTTCAGGGAGTTGTTGCAAAGCAGCTTCAACTTCTTGAATCATTTCTTCACGCTGTACATGTTCCAAAGATTCCGAAATGCCTGCGACTTCGGCATCATCCATCACTTCATCAATTGACATTGACACGGTCTGTATATGATTGCGTCGCCCCAAGTCGATACACAGATGATAAGCAATGCTGTGTAACCATGTCGAGAGCCGTGCCCGCCCGATTTGCCACTGTGCTGCGCGGTGCCAAACTCGAATAAAAGTTTCTTGCACGATGTCCTCCGCCTCAGCGGAATTGCCTAATAAGCGTCTGGCAAATCCGTGTAAGGCGCGGACATGCTGCCGCACGAGCTGTTGAAATGCCGCGCTATCCCCTTGCTGGACGCGCTGCATCAGCATTTCATCAGCTTGTAATTCTGCCGCGTTGCTCACGTCAGTTTGTTTAGCGAGCAAAGCCTCGACCTGCGGGTCTTCCAAAACCTTTGCCTTCTCCCGTAGGAGCTTGCGTCAATTTGGTGGTAATTTCATCTTGCGTGATAATACCATCGTTATTGGTATCAAACTTGTCAAACAAAGGCACGTTTGAAACGAATTCGGTGCGTGAAATTTTACCGTCTTTATCCGTGTCTAATTGGTTGAATTGACCTTGTCCGCCACCACGATGTCCGCCATGACCACCTTGAGGAGGAACGCCTGCTTGCAATTCAGCCAAGCTCACAAAACCATCAGCATCCATATCTAAGGCAGTGAAATGCGCTTGTTCACGGGCGGTATCGACCACAGGATGAGGTGAACCTGCGGCGAGTTCTGCGGCAGATAATTTGCCATCAGCATCGGTGTCCAACTTGGTGAACATTTCAGCAGCACGCGCTTGATGTTCTGCGGTATGCAGCGCAGTCAGTTCATCTGTGCTCAAATAAGCATCATTATTGGTATCTGCTTTAGTGAAAGAGGCATCGCGCACCGCTTGCACTTCATCAAGGGTGATTTGACCATCATTGTTTAAGTCGAAACGCTTGAGTAAAGATGCAAGCATCGTTTGTGCACGCGTCGTTGCAGCGGCTGTAGCAGTCGTAGTCACGGTTGTAGTTGCGGTGGTGTCAGCGGCAAATGCGTGGCTATTCACACCCAAAATTAAAGCGATAGCAGCGGATAAAGTAGCAATATTTTTCATGATCAAATTCCTTTAAAGTAGTGTGTAAACTTCGGTCTTGTTCCGAAAGTTTTTTGCTTTCTACTCTGTTATACGCAGCATATTGCACAACCTGTCGCTGAAAATGTAAAAATATTTAAAATATTTTTAACTGATTGAATATTAAAAATAATATATCATTTTTTATTCACTATGTACCCGTTTGAGTCAAAATTTATTCGCATTCTCCGAATTAAACCCCAATAAGTACCGACGCTCTGAATCAAATGTTTTTATATTTATAAAAGTTAGGAGTTACGCAGTTGAATCCGTAACTGGTTGATTTTACCAAAATCGGGATTCCTCGTTTTCTCACGAATTGATGCGCTTCGTTCCTCAGCACATCCTATGGGCTGTATTTTCAAAATAACTTTTTAAGTTAGGAGT
>Ga0209599_10000977_pt1 | contig 15052 bp, 8 predicted proteins | sample Shrwel_input2_FT_FD_187534 | JGI IMG/M metagenome (GOLD analysis project Ga0209599, IMG submission 187534) | Subsurface microbial communities from deep shales in Ohio, USA - Utica-3 well 1 S input2 FT (SPAdes) (version 2) ... | reverse complement strand
TAGAGCGAGATTGCACCGTCGTGGCGGTCACGATAACGGGCGCAAGAGGGCCTGTGCGTAAGGCGACATATATTAAAAGTGCGACTAATACCGAAATGACAAAAATAATGCTCATCATTCGGCGTTTGCTTGCAGATAGCATCATTTTTTACTCCCAATACCGCGTAAATAAATCGCTAATACTCGAGGTGCTTCATGACGAATGCGCTGTATATCATCGGTGATTAATGATTGAACCACTAAGCCTTGAATCGTGCCAATAAACATCGTAATCGCCGTTTCAATATCAAGTTGCTGATCGACTTCACCTTTGTTTTTAGCGTCCTCAAGTAGGCGATAAAGACGTTTGCGGTAGCGCGTAATAATCGTGTGTACCAACTGCTTAGGGGCAGTTTGGCCGTTACGCTGTAATTCGCCTAACATCATGCGTGGCGCACCTGGATGCTCGACGATAAATTCAATATTAGCGAGAAAGATTGCTTCAATCGCGGCAATGGGAGTGGGTGCATGAAGTGCTGCGGCATCAATGCGCGATAACAATCGTTCAGCAACCCATTCCATAACAGCTTTTAAAATGTCATCCTTGCTTGGAAAGTGTTTAAACAACGCGCCTTGTGAAACACCCATATGCTTGGCAATAGCGGAAGTAGTAATGTCATGCGGGTTCTGTTGTGCGGCAAGTGCTACAACAGCATCAACGGTGATTGCTCGCCGCTCATCAGCAGGTAAATGTTTGGTTGGAATTTTGGTCACAAAATACACCATAAAGTAAGTGATTAATTACTATCTTAGCTGAGGTTTTAATCTTGTCAAGCCAAGTAAGTAAAAGCTTCACTCGTTTTGGTTCACTCTTCTAAAACAAACACACAAAGGCCTGTCTTATGCACAAGGCAAAGCCACCGCTTTAACGCAAATAAGGAGAGCGAGAGTGAACGGTAATCCTCCTAAAAATAATTGGTTTGAAAAGTATAATTTTCTCGTAAGATATAGGATATTTTGCATGAAGACATCGAAATTCAGTGAAATCCAAATCACGGCTATTCTTAAACAAGCTGAAGTAGGGACACCTGCACCAGTAAGCGATGAACTGTGTAGCAGGCTTCTTTTAAATATTGTCTTTAGCCACAACTGCCTATTGCACCACACACGGTACAAAAATCGCAGCCGTCTTTACGAATGACCGCATTATTGCCACAGTCTTGACATTGGCGACCATGCGTTTTGATAACAGGATTGGTTATTTTGCTAATAGGGGCAGTTAATATTCCCATTTCGTCCACAGGATAGCCTTCTTCGGTTAACACACCTAGCATGGCATAACGATGAATAATTAAACGTGCCATATAAGCCACGGTGGACGGCCATGTGCATTGGCGACGTGTATTGGGTATAAACGCCAAAAAGTCGCCTAAGGGTTCAGCATAGTTAAGTAGTTTGCGTAATTTCATGCCAATCCATGCAGGGTCAATAACTCGCATATCTAAGGATAAAATTTTGGATAAACCATCTAAGGCACGCGGATAATTACCTGCTAACCACATAGCGTAAGGACGTGTTGCCCCTCCTGCTAACACAACTTCTTTTAAGCCTAATACAAACTCTTCGCCTGTGGCGGGGTTGGCAATATCCACCGTCCATGACAAAGTGCCGTCAGTGCTGGTTTTGGGTTCATGTAAACTAAACATACTATCTAATACGGGATGAGCTGAATCGGTATTAAAATAACCGAGCTTTTCACAGCGATAACGCACAATTTGAGCAAAAGCCGATACCACGCTTGGCACAACTTTATTTTCGCCTAACGGAGGAAATTTAAGTTCAAAAGATTGTTCACCCACGGTACGCATTAGACTATCTAGTTTTAGTTTGAGCCATTGATTATCGTTGCTACGCATATCCATCGACAAGGTTTTGGCGACTGCCCCCAAACCACGGGGCTGATTAGTGCCATTAACCCACACTTCAAAGGGCAAGGCTTGCTGTTGCTCGTTTTCGGTTTGGCCAATAAATAGCGCAAACTCGCCTAATGGTGTATTAACTAAATAAGTCCATGCCATATTGCCATCTAAAAACTCAGGACGATTAGGCCAACGTAAACTGGCTAAAACAGGCTCAGGCAAATGCGCTAAACTCAAACGCTGATTTGTGCCAACCCATTCTACTTCTGGATTAGGGGGGCTTTTATTGGTGTCAGTCACCGATAGCACCGAACCCAAAACGGCATTAGGGCGATATGTAGCCAAGCCTTTTAAGCCTGCGCGCCATGCACTTAAATATAAATCTTCAAAGTCGGTGTATGGGTAATCTTCGGGAATATTGACCGTTTTAGAAATAGCGGTATCAATATAAGGTGCAACAGCCGCTACCATGTCTTTGTGTGCTTGTGCCGAAATTGCTAGGGCGGTAACAAAATAAGTGGGTAAGTTGTGTACGTCATGGCCTAAGTGACGATACAAACGCCACGAATAATCTTCCACTTGATACTCTTTAACTGTGCCGTCCATCATGCGTTTTTTGCGGTTATATATCCACGAAAACGGCGGTTCGATACCATTAGAAGCATTGTCGGCAAAAGCTAAAGAAATTGTGCCAGTTGGGGCGATAGATAACAAATGTGAGTTGCGTAAGCCATGTTGACGAATTTGCTTTTTTATATCACTGGGTAAGTGTGTAGCAAAAGTTTCGCCCGATAAGTATTTGTCAGCATCAAATAGTGGAAACGCGCCTTTTTCTTTGGCTAAAGCAACAGAAGATAAATACGCCTTGTCACGCATAAAAATACTAATTTGGCTGGCGGTGTCTCGTGCTTGGGCAGAGTCATACGCCAAACCAAGCATAATTAACGCGTCTCCCAAGCCTGTAAAACCTAAACCAATACGGCGTTTGTTGGCGGCTTCGGTAGCTTGTTCGGGCAGTGGCCAATGGGTAATATCTAACACATTGTCTAGCATTCGCACCGATACACCAATCACTTGAGCAAAACCATCATAATCAAAAGTGGCTTTGGCACTAAACGGATGATTAATAAAACGTGTGAGGTTAATAGAACCCAAGCAACAACAGCCATAGGCTGGAAGGGGTTGCTCAGCACACGGATTTGTCGCTTCAATGGTTTCGCAATAAGCTAAATTATTATCACGGTTAATGCGGTCTAAAAACAAAATACCTGGTTCGGCATGGTCATAAGTGGAGCGCATAATTTGTTGCCAAATAGTACGTGCAGGCGTTTTTTTATAAACCCATAGGCCATCTTCTCGTACATAAGCTCCCTGTTGTTTAATTTCTTGATTTGGTTCGGCTTTATGAAGTAATTCAATGACACTGTCAGACTCTACCGCAAACATAAAGTCATCGGTGACTCCCACTGAGATATTAAAATTGGCTAAATCGCCTGAGTCTTTGGCATGAATAAATGTTTCGATGTCGGGGTGGTCACAACGTAATACGCCCATTTGTGCGCCCCGTCTTGCGCCTGCTGACTCTACCGTTTCGCAAGAACGGTCAAACACACGCATATAAGACACAGGGCCACTGGCGCGAGATTGTGTACCTTTAACTTGTGCGCCCATGGGGCGAATACTCGAAAAGTCATAGCCAACACCGCCTCCACGGCGCATGGTTTCGGCGGCTTGAGCAAGTGCGGTATAAATACCCACTTTGCCATCTTTGGTTTCGCTAATCGAATCGCCAATCGGTTGCACAAAACAGTTAATTAAAGTGGCTTGTAAGGTTGTGCCTGCGGCAGAGTTAATACGGCCAGCAGGAATAAAACCTTTTTCTTGGGTGACTAAAAACTGAGTTTGCCATGTTTTTTGCGTTTCTTTGGTTTCGGTACTGGCTAAGGCGTGAGCGACACGACTTCTTACTGAAAAAATAGAATTTTCTTCATTTTTAGCATATTTTTCGAGCAAAATATCATCGCAAATTGCTTGCGGAATGAGGGTGGAAGCGTCAGCGTTGACAGCGTTTGGAAGAGGTGTTTTAGCAAAAAAGCTCATGATTTTTATCCATAATGTATATAACAAAACAGTCTTTGAGCATACAAGATACAAGAAAAATGGACAAATTTTTAAGATGATTAAAAACAACAAATTAACAATATATGGTGTTTTTTATTATGATAAACACCATATATTGTATTTTTAGGATTAGAGTTTGTTTGGGTGTTTAGATTAGGCTGTCAAATGTTTTTGTTGACTGGCATATACCGCAGCTTGAACACGACTGCTTAAATTAAGTTTACGCAAAATACTTTGAATATGAAATTTAACGGTACTTTCGCCAATATCTAAAGAGCGTGCGATTTCTTTGTTACTTTGGCCTGTCGCCACTAATTGTAAAACTTCTTTTTCGCGTGGTGTAAGGTGTTCTTTTTCTTCGGTTTCATCTTTTTTGAGTTGTCTTAAACCTGCTACCAAATAACTGGTCATATCGGGGTGAACGGCTGTGCCACCTTGTGCTACTAGACGCAAGGCATTGACTAAATAATCCACATTGCTATTTTTAAGTAAATAACCTTTTGCACCCAGTTGTAAGGCGCGTAATAAATCACTAGATTCTTCGGATAGCGTTAGCATAATGACGGCTTGTTGAGGGTTATCTTCTAGGGTGAGTTTTAATACTTCTAAACCTGACAAGCCAGGCATATTAAGGTCAAGTAGCATAATATCGGGCTGTAAAGTTTGCACTAACTTTAATGCTTCTGAGCCTTCGCCTGCTTCACCTACGACATCAATATCGTCTTGACTGGCTAATAAAGCACTAATACCACTTCTGAATAAGGTATGGTCATCAACTAACAGAATACGAATCATGATTTACTCCAAATTTTTAATTTAGGCTTTTTGGCGTTGTTCTTGAGTAAGCCGCAGCTTAATCGTTGTGCCTTGATTTAACACCGAGTTAATCTCAAATTTTGCACCAATACGGCTGGCACGTTCTTGCATAATGTTTAAGCCTATGTGTTTTTGTGTGGTTGACTGTACCTTGTTAGGTAAAAAGCCAATGCCATTGTCGCCAATAATTAAATTAAAGTCGTTTCGATTAAGTACATGAACTTTTACTTGGCTACATTGTGCATGTTTGCGAATATTAGAGAGTGCCTCTTGTAAAATAAATAAAATTTGTAGTCGTTCATCATTAGCTAAGGGTTGCCCTGAATTATCAACGGTGAGTGCGACAGGTATATGGCTTTGCTCGGTAAAACGCCTAATCACAGCACCTATCGCAGCCTCTAGTTGGCTGTCATCATAGCGAGTTCTAAAATTCCCCATTAATTCGCGTAGGTCTTCGTAGCCCTGTTGTACGCCTGTTTTTAATAAAGGAATAGCCGCTGCAACTTGGGCTAAATTTTCTTGTTTGACTGCATTTTGTAAGAGTTGTAATTGTAAATTTAAAAAACTCAAGCTTTGTACGATGCTGTCATGTAGGCCTTGTGCCACCAAATTACGCTCTTCAACAATGGCTAATTCTTTTTCGTGCGAGGTGAGGCGTTGATTATCAATGGCGATGCCTAATTGCTGTCCTAAGGTTTCTATTAACGTAATTTCTTCGGAATTAAACTTCCGATTATCACTAAAGTGTAAATTAAAAATGCCTTGATTTTTGTCGGCTGTTTGAATAGGAATGGCTAATACCACTTTAAAGCCTGCATTTAAACAATGCGAAAAATGTGGTGAATAATGGCTATCTAAATTATTAATGGCGGTTTTGCCTAATTTAGCAGCTGTCGTACAAAAGCAACTGCCTAGTTGTTGACATTGCATTTGTTGCGATAAAGAGGGTGGAATACCTTCGTCAACCACTAAATACACACGATTTGCATTTGTATCTATGAGCCGTACTGTGCCACCTGCGGCACCAAATTCAGGCACAATGCGTTGTAAAAAATTACGGCATAATTCTTCTAAAGACTGATGACGATTAATGTGTTGGCTAATATCATAAAGTACCGATAAATAACGATTTTTTTGTTCTAAGCTATCGGTTTTTTCGGCAACACGCCGTTCTAAATCGGCATATAGTTGTTGTAGTTCATCAGCCATGGCATTGAAGCCCACTGATAATTGCGAAAATTCATCTTGTCCCTCAATAGGCAAACGCACAGTAAAGTCGCCTGTGGTCATTTGTTGTAAGCCCTGATGCAAGTTAGTGACAGGCCGAACAATCATCAAATGCAGTAAAATGACCATCACTAAGGTGCCTGTTAAGGCCATTACAATGAGCATCATTTGAGAGGAGCGTAGCCAAAAGGTTTGGCGGGCATATTCTTTTTCGATGAGGTTAACCGTGCTATGAATTTTGTTGACCAAGGCAGCGGTTTGCTGTTGCCAGTCTTGTGCTGTGTATGTTTCGAATACCTTTCCTGTTAATAGCAAATCAAGTTGAGGGGCAAAATGCTGCTGCCAATCTTGGTCTAGCTGTATTAAATGCGCTTGAATAGCCGTTTGGCGTGGCAAAAATAACGGACGTTGTGGGTCACCATTATGCAACTCGGCAAGGGTTTGCTCAAAGGCGTGACGTATTTGGGTGATGTCTTGAATATCTGTCGAGCTTAGCGTTTGTCCTACGGGGGTTTTATTAACAACAGCGGCAATTTTCCATGCGCGCATACGCAAACTACCACTATCGTTAATGGCTGCGGCAGCACCCTCGAGTTGCCATGATAGCCATAATGTGTAGCCAATAGCCATCAAGGCAAACACCAACGCTAATAACAGCATAGTGGTTATTTTGGCAGTAAGCCGTGTCTTAACAGTATCAATAATATTAGCCATTTTAATATTAAACCATATCCCCCTGTGGTTTATCTCCTAGTCATAAGGCTAGGTGAATCCTGCCCTTATAGATGTCTAAAACTCGGCTTTTGGCCGATAACCTTATTTTTAGTAAGTCTTTACTCTTATATGTGTAAAAGGACTTTTTGCATTGCATCACGGGTGTGGTGGGTATGTTCTCCTTTGTTTTTTCTGGCACGCGAAGGAGGGCATACACATATCCTCAAAATAATACAGGATAGCTGCTCATGGCTTCTAAAGATTTTCAAAAATACTCCGTCTTAATTGCAAGCACACTAGCATTTACTGTGTGTTTTATGATTTGGATGATGTTTGGTGTGATAGGTATTCCTATCAAAAAAATGCTGTCTTTAAATGCCACTGAGTTTGGCTTATTAACCTCGACACCTGTACTGACGGGCGCATTGTCACGGATTTTTTTGGGTGCATGGACCGACCGTTATGGTGGTCGTATTGTTTTGTTTTTGCTGATGTTGAGCTGTGTGATTCCCATTTGGTTAATTAGTTACGCCACTGCCTACTGGCATTTTTTAGTGTTGGGATTATTTGTGGGGTTGGCTGGCGGTAGTTTTTCGGTAGGTACACCCTATGTAGCGCGTTGGTTTGAGCGTAATCAGCAAGGTTTTGCGATGGGGGTTTTTGGGGCAGGTAATTCTGGGGCTGCGGTTAATAAATTTATTGCCCCTGTTTTATTGGTGAGCTTTGGTTGGGCTTTTGTGCCTCAAGTATATGCAATTATTTTATTAGTCACTGCTATTTTGTTTTGGTTTTTTAGTTATAGCGACCCTAGTCATTTGGTCGGTAAGTCAGTGTCGTTGCGTGAGCAATTGGTGGTGTTAAAAGACCCACGTGTGTGGAAATACTGTCAGTTTTATTCGATTGTGTTTGGCGGTTATGTGGCTTTGGCCTTATGGATGGTGCAGTACTACGTAGGTGAATATGGCTTTGATGTTAAACATGCCGCGTTATTGGCGGCTTGTTTCTCTTTACCAGGTGGTGTGTTACGTGCCTTAGGTGGTTGGTTATCAGATAAATATGGCGCACATCAAGTGACTTGGTGGGTGCTGTGGGTGTCTTGGATTTGCTTATTTTTACTGTCTTACCCCCAAACCGATTTTAGTATTAAAACCGTTGATGGCATGGCGAGTTTTCATATTGGGTTAAATGTGTGGGTATTTACCGCGCTCATGGGTGTGGTCGGTGTGGCATGGGCCTTTGGTAAAGCCTCTGTTTTTAAATATATCAGTGATGAATTTCCCACCAATATTGGTGCGGTATCTGGCGTGGTTGGTTTAGCAGGTGGTTTGGGCGGCTTTATTTTACCGATTATGTTTGGTGCGTTGCAGGATATTACAGGCATCCGTTCATCGTGTTTTATGTTGTTGTACGGCGTGGTTTGGGTGTCATTGATTTGGATGTATTTAACCGAAATGCGTCAACTTGATGTCATGAAACCTTCTAAGCAGTCAGTCTAATTTTATCGACTGGCTGTTAAGCAGCCAGTTAACAGCAGGAGCAGCATGATGTCTTCTAAAGTGTTACAAAGATGGAACCCCGAAAATCCTAGCTTTTGGCAGCAATCAGGCCATAGCATTGCTAATCGTAATTTGTGGATTTCGGTTCCTTGTTTGTTTTTGGCGTTTGCGGTGTGGATGGTGTGGAGTATGGTGGTGGTTAAATTGCCTGATGTGGGCTTTAACTATACCAAAAATCAACTGTTTTGGTTAACCGCTTTGCCTGCGTTGTCTGGTGCAACCTTACGGATTTTTTACTCTTTTTTAGTGCCTATTTTTGGTGGTCGTCGTTGGACAGCGATTTCTACCGCTTCTTTATTGTTACCTGCCATTGGTATTGGTTATGCGGTGCAAGACCCTAATACCCCTTACCCAACCATGATGCTGCTGGCGTTGTTGTGCGGTTTGGGCGGCGGTAACTTCTCTTCGTCTATGTCAAATATCAACTTCTTTTTTCCTAAAGCCCAAAAAGGCTATGCCCTTGGCATGAATGCAGGTTTGGGCAATTTAGGTGTGTCAGCGATGCAGTTCATTGTGCCTGTTGTTATGACCATGGCGTTGTTTGGTGCAATTGGTGGTGAGTCGCAAACCTTAGTTAAAGATGGCGTGAGTAAAGATATTTGGTTGCAAAATGCTGGCTTTGTGTGGGTGCCTTTTATTGCATTATCGGCCATTGCCGCTTGGTTTGGTATGAATGACATTGCCGATGCCAAAGCGTCTTTTTCTGAGCAAGCTGTGATTTTTCAACGAAAGCACAACTGGATTATGTGTTGGTTGTATTTAGGTACTTTTGGCTCTTTTATCGGTTTTGCCGCAGGGTTTCCTTTGTTAATTAAAGGCCAGTTTCCTGATGTTGACCCTGCAAAGTTTGCTTTTTTAGGTCCTTTAGTTGGTGCAATTACACGTTCTGTAGGTGGTTCTATTGCCGATAAATTAGGTGGTGCAAAAGTCACCTTTTGGGTGTTTTTGCTCATGGTGCTTTCGGTATTTGCGGTCATTAATTTTATGCCCACCAAAGGTGCTGACGGCGTATTGATGGGGGGCAATTTTATAGGCTTTTTTGTGGCCTTTTTATGTTTGTTTGCCCTAACAGGCGTAGGCAACGCCTCTACATTTAAAATGATACCTGTAATTTTTTTAACACACCATGAGCGTTTAGCCCAAGTAAATAAAAACATCAGCCGTGAAAAAGTCATGCAAGACTCTAATAAAGAAGCTGCTGCTGTGTTGGGTTTTACCTCTGCTATTGGTGCGTATGGTGGCTTTTTTATTCCTAAAAGCTACGGCACAGCCATTGCCATGACAGGCTCTCCTATTGCCGCGCTTTACGTTTTTATTGTGTTTTATGTGCTGTGTTTGGCGGTGACTTGGTGGTTTTATAGCCGCAAAAATGCCCCAATGCCTTGCTAAGTTTTTGGAGAAATACAAATGAGTCATTTATTAGATAGATTGTTGTTTTTTAAGCAACCTAAAGAATCCTTTAGCGATGGGCATGGTGTTAAAACCTTCGAGAATCGCCAATGGGAAAATGCTTATCGTAATCGTTGGTCACACGACAAAGTGGTGCGCTCTACGCATGGCGTAAACTGCACAGGTTCGTGTAGTTGGAAAATTTACGTTAAAAGCGGCCTTGTGACTTGGGAGACGCAACAAACCGATTACCCTCGTACCCGTGCCGACCTACCTAACCATGAACCGCGTGGTTGTGCGCGTGGTGCATCGTATAGCTGGTATTTATACAGTGCGAATCGTCTTAAATATCCGATGATTCGAGGGCATTTGTTAAAGTCATGGCGTGAAGTGCGTCAACGTGAACAAGATCCTGTTAAAGCATGGACATTATTGCAGCAAAATACCGCAGCAGTAAAAAATTACCAATCGCATCGTGGTTTGGGTGGTTTTGTGCGCTCGTCATGGGACGAAGTTAACGAAATTATTGCCGCTGCTAATGTGTACACCGCTAAAACACATGGCCCTGACCGTATTATCGGTTTTTCGCCAATTCCTGCTATGTCGATGGTGTCTTATGCCGCAGGGGCACGTTATTTGTCGCTCATTGGCGGCACTTGCATGAGCTTTTATGACTGGTACTGTGATTTGCCACCTTCTAGCCCTCAAACATGGGGTGAGCAAACTGACGTTCCCGAATCTGCCGACTGGTATAACTCAGCTTATATCATTGCGTGGGGGTCTAACGTACCGCAAACCCGTACGCCCGATGCCCACTTTTTTACCGAAGTCCGTTACAAAGGCACTAAAACAGTTGCTGTAACGCCCGATTATTCCGAAGTTGCTAAACTATCGGATATGTGGGTACACGGTAAGCAAGGTACTGATGCTGCGTTGGGCATGGCTTTGGGTCATGTGGTGCTAACTGAGCATTATGTACGTCACAAAACCCCGTATTTTCAGGACTATGCGCGTCGTTATACCGATATGCCAATGTTGGTGCGTTTGGTTAAAAAAGATGGCTTATGGGTGGCTGAGCGTCAAATTCGTGCCTCAGACTTGCCTGATAATTTAGGGGCAACCAATAACCCCGAATGGAAAACCGTGGCCATTGACGAAACTAATAACCAATTAGTGTTGCCTAATGGTTCTATTGGTACGCGTTGGGGCGAAAAAGGTAAATGGAATTTAGAAGAAAAAGCCCTATCGGGAGAAAAAACTAAATTACGCTTATCTTTAATTGGTCACCCTCAACAAGAAGTGGTTGCAGTAGGCTTTCCTTACTTTGGTAATATTCCTCACGAGCATTTTGTACATACCAGTCATGGCGACATTATTCCGCGTGATATTGCTGCGATTCGTTTAACCGATAGCAAAGGCGAAGAAATGCTTGTGGCTACCGTCTATGATTTGTTTTTGGCAAATTATGGCGTTGACCAAGGCATTAGCAAACTAAATGTAGCCTTAGATTATGAAGACGACGTGCCATATACCCCTGCATGGCAAGAAAAAGTTACAGGTATTCCGCGCGCTCAAGTGATTCAATTAGCGCGTGAATTTGCCGAAACCGCCGCCCTTACCGAAGGCCGCGCGATGGTGATTGTGGGGGCAGGTTTAAATCACTGGTATCACATGGATATGATTTACCGCAGCATTATTAACTTATTGGTGATGTGTGGTTGTGTGGGTAAATCGGGTGGTGGTTGGTCACATTATGTGGGTCAAGAAAAACTCCGTCCTCAAACAGGTTGGGCGCCATTAGCCTTTGGAACAGACTGGGTACGCCCGGCACGTCAAATGAATGGTACTTCGTTTTTTTATGCGCATACCAATCAATGGCGTTACGAAAAAGTCCAAGTGAGCGAGATTTTATCGCCCTTAGCCAATGATGATGATTGGAAAAACACCAGTTTAATTGACTGTAATGTGCGTGCTGAGCGTATGGGGTGGTTGCCTTCTGCGCCACAACTTAATCTTAATCCTCTAACTATCAAGGCATTAGCCGACAAAGCAGGACGTAATATTCCTGATTATGTGACCAGCGCACTCAAGCTGGGTACCATTTCGATGTCGTGCGAAGACCCCGACAACCCCGTTAATTGGCCGCGTAATATGTTTATTTGGCGTTCCAATTTATTGGGTTCGTCAGGCAAAGGCCATGAGTACTTTTTAAAGCATTTGCTTGGTACACAAAATGGTGTGTTGGGTAAAGATTTAGGCGAAGAGGGTGGAGCCAAACCCTCAGAAGTGGTATGGCACGACAAAGCACCCGAAGGTAAATTAGATTTATTGGTCACTTTAGATTTTAGAATGTCCACCACCTGTTTGTATTCGGATATTGTGTTACCTACCGCCACTTGGTACGAAAAGCACGACTTAAATACCTCCGATATGCACCCCTTTATCCACCCTCTATCGGCAGCCGTTGACCCTGCATGGGAATCACGCACCGACTGGGAAATTTATAAAGGCATTGCCAAACACTTTTCTAAATTGTGTGTAGGTCATTTAGGGGTCGAAACTGACGTAGTACTTAATCCGATTCAGCACGATACCCCTGCCGAATTAGCCCAAGCCATTGATGTAAAAGAATGGAAAAAAGGCCAGTGTGATGCTGTTGCAGGCAAAACCTTGCCAAGTATTGTGAGTGTAGAGCGTGACTATCCTAATACCTATGCGCGTTTTACCTCGATTGGCCCTTTGTTAGCAAAATTGGGCAATGGCGGCAAAGGTATTAATTGGGATACCAAAAAAGAGCTAAAACTCTTAGCAGAGCTTAATTACACCGTGGCTGAAGGTGCAGCCAAAGGCCAACCGCGCTTAGATACCGCGATTGATGCCGCCGAAATGATTTTGTCTTTAGCCCCCGAAACCAATGGCCATGTGGCGGTTAAAGCATGGGCAGCGTTGTCGGAGTTTACAGGCCGTGACCACAGCCATTTAGCGGTGCCGCGTGAAGATGACCAAATTCGTTACCGTGACGTGCAAGCACAACCGCGTAAAATTATCTCCTCGCCTACATGGTCGGGTATTGAATCCGAACACGTCAGCTATAACGCAGGTTATACCAATGTGCATGAGCTAATTCCATGGCGTACCTTAAGTGGTCGTCAGCAGTTGTATCAAGACCATCCATGGATGCGCGCTTTTGGTGAAGAGTTGTGTGTGTATAAACCACCTGTCGATTTAAAAACCACCAAACCTGCGCTAGACCAATATAGCGATAGCCGCAAACAGGTAGTTTTAAATTGGATTACACCGCATCAAAAATGGGGTATTCACTCTACCTATACCGACAACCTCATCATGCTGACTTTGTCACGCGGTGGGCCGATTGTTTGGGTTAGCGAAATTGATGCTCAAAAAATTGGTGTTGTTGATAACGATTGGGTCGAAGTTTACAACGTCAACGGGGCATTAACAGCGCGTGCGGTGGTGTCGCAACGTATCCCCGAAGGCGCGATTTTTATGTATCACGCCCAAGAAAAGCTGGTCAACATTCCACTCTCCGAAATCACTCAAAAACGCGGTGGTATCCATAATTCGGTTACCCGTACCGTCACCAAACCTACCCATATGATTGGTGGGTACGCACAATTGTCATATGGTTTTAACTATTACGGCACTGTGGGTTCTAACCGCGACGAATTTATCATTTTACGCAAAATGAACAAGGTCGAATGGGGTAACGAAGGTGATTTAGCGAGTCGTCAGGCGAAGGAGTCAAAATAATGAAAGTACGCGCACAAATAGGCATGGTGTTAAACCTCGATAAATGTATCGGTTGCCACACTTGTTCGGTGACTTGTAAAAACGTGTGGACTTCACGCCAAGGCATGGAGTACGCATGGTTTAACAACGTCGAATCTAAACCTGGTATTGGTTATCCCGATGACTGGGAAAATCAAGAGCGTTGGAATGGCGGTTGGGAGCGTCTGTCTAATGGCAGTATTCGCCCTAAAATGGGCGCAAAATGGCGTGTCTTAGCCAGTATTTTTGCTAACCCAGATTTGCCCCAAATTGACGATTATTACGAACCATTTACCTTTGATTATACCCATTTGCAGCAAGCCCCTGACTCAAAAGTCACGCCTACCGCGCGGCCTGTTTCTGTGATTACAGGCAAGGTGATGGACAAAATCGAAAAAGGACCAAACTGGGAAGAGATTTTGGGTGGTGAGTTTAGTAAGCGTTCGGCAGACTATAACTTTCAAAACGTCCAAAAAGAGATGTATGGCGAGTTTGAAAACACGTTTATGATGTATTTGCCGCGTTTGTGTGAGCATTGTTTAAACCCCGCTTGTGTGTCTGCTTGCCCGAGTGGCGCGATTTATAAACGTGAAGAAGACGGCATTGTGTTAATTGACCAAGATAAATGCCGCGGTTGGCGGATGTGTGTGTCTGCTTGCCCATACAAAAAAATCTACTTTAACTGGGAATCGGGTAAATCCGAAAAGTGTACCTTTTGTTATCCACGTATTGAGCAAGGCGAACCTACAGTTTGTTCCGAAACCTGTGTCGGACGGATTCGTTATTTAGGCGTGTTGTTATACGATGCTGACAAAATTGAGCAAGCGGCCAGTGTCGAAAATCAAGGTGACTTGTATCAAGCACAGTTGGATATTTTTTTGAACCCCGATGACCCCGAGGTGATTGCGGCCGCGCGTGAAGAAGGCATTCCTGATTCATGGATGGAGGCTGCACGTCGTTCACCTGTGTACAAAATGGCGATTGATTGGAAAATTGCCTTTCCGCTACATCCTGAATATCGCACCTTACCGATGGTTTGGTATGTGCCACCTTTATCACCGATTCAAAATGCTCATGCCAAAGGCCAAATGGGAACAAATGGTGTCATTCCTGATGTGTCTTCGTTGCGTATTCCGCTCACTTACTTGGCCAACTTGTTAACAGGCGGCAACGAAGCACCCGTTAGATTAGCCCTAGAGCGTATGTTAGGTATGCGTGTTTATAAGCGTGAACAGCAACTTCATGCCCATAATAATCCTGTCGTGTTACGTCAAACAGGTTTAACCGAAGCGATGGTCGAAGAGATGTATCGCTACTTAGCGATTGCAAATTACGAAGACCGTTATGTGATTCCAAGCTCACACCGCGAATACGCAGGTCGTGCCTTTGATATTCGTTCTAATTGTGGCTTTAGCTTTGGTAACGGCTGTTCTAACGGCGACAACAACGTCGATTTATTTGGCAAACAACGCAAAGCGAATTTGTGGGGAGGTACACATGAATAATCCTAATTTAGTGTATAGAGCGTTAAGTCATTTGTTG
>Ga0209599_10000974_pt1 | contig 15176 bp, 9 predicted proteins | sample Shrwel_input2_FT_FD_187534 | JGI IMG/M metagenome (GOLD analysis project Ga0209599, IMG submission 187534) | Subsurface microbial communities from deep shales in Ohio, USA - Utica-3 well 1 S input2 FT (SPAdes) (version 2) ... | reverse complement strand
GCGCATGTGGTCCTTCATCTTCTTCCCGCCGATCTTCTCGTCCGGGTTGTAGTGCTTGAAGGCGAACGGGTTCTTGGACTTCGATCCTTCGAACTCGATGACCGGGACATTAGGGAAGTGCGACATGACTTATAGGAGGGAGGGTTCTGACATTGGAGGCGACCCACCGACTGCCAAGAAAGGAATGGCCCCGGCCTATGAACAAAACGACAGGCATGGAGTCCGCATACAACTGCGCCTTGCGCCCTCGGCAGGGGCGGCTAGGTTGGCGGCATGGAGGTCGTCCACACCATCCCTGAGCTGCGCGCCGCGGTCGCCCTGGCCCGTCAGGCCGGGAGGTCCGTCGGCTTCGTGCCGACCATGGGTTGCCTGCACGAAGGCCACCTCAGCCTCATCCGCCGGGCCAAGCAGGAATCCGGCTTCGTGGTGGTCTCGATCTTCGTCAACCCGACCCAGTTCGGGCCCAATGAGGACTTCTCGAAATACCCGCGGACCTTCGAAGACGACCGCCGAGGCTGCGAAGAAGCCGGCGCCGACCTGATCTTCGCGCCGTCCGCCGCCGACTTCTACCCCGCCGGGGCCTCGACCTGGGTCGACGTCGAAGGCATCTCCGCCGGACTTTGCGGTGAATTCCGCCCGGGGCATTTCCGCGGCGTGGCTACCGTCGTCGCGATGCTCTTCAACGCCGTCCAGGCGGACGTCGCCGTCTTCGGCCGCAAAGACCTGCAACAGCTTGCGGTGATCCGCCGCATGGTCCGCGACCTGCACTTCCCCGTCCGCATCCTCGCCCACGAGACGATCCGCGAACCCAACGGCGTCGCGATGAGCTCGCGCAACCGTTACCTCACGGCGGAACAGCTGACACAGGCGACCGGGATCCCGGCCGCCATGGAAGCCGCGAGGGCACTGGTGCGCACCGGCGTCACCGACGCCACCCGCCTGCAGGCCGCCGCGCAAGCGGTCTTGGCTGCCCAGCCCGCCTTGAAGCCGCAATACTGTGAGATCGTCGACCTTGCGACGATGGCGCCCGTGACCTCGACCGCCGGCAAAAGCTGTGCGATCGCCATCGCGTGCCACCTGGGCGCGACGCGATTGATCGATAACGCCGACCTCTGATCAGGCGAGGCTGAGGTAGACCGCGGCCAGCAGGATCAACGCACCGATGAGGCGACGCGTCATGATGGCGCGACCCACCTGTTTCTCGGAGTTGGCGAACCAGTGGCCGACGACCCACACCAACGCCACGCTCCACAGGCCGCGCGTGTTATAAAGCACGTTGGTGACGGTGACCTCGTGGTAGACCGCGATGCAATAGGCGATGCCCATCGCCTGGACGGTCAGCAGCAAGCCGCCGCCGAAAGCCCAGACGACCATCGGGCGAGGCATCTCGCGTAACGGCGCGGAGAAGAACGGGATCAGCGCGAACGACAACGTTCCCACCGTCAAGAACATCACCGGGCCGAAATGGCCGAAACCGAAAGCCGGGACCCAGAGTTGCTGCATCACGTCAGTGGCCGCGAAGGCGACCGAGGCCAGGAAGGCGAAGCCCACGCTCACCAGCAGACGTTCGCGGTTGGCCTGCCATTCCCCGCCCAGCAAGGCCAAGGCCACGGTCGTCAGGAACGTCGCCACCCAGAGCTTCCAGCCCAACTCCTCGCCGCCCGTCAGGAAGACCAGCAACGCGACGAAGACGACCTTAGTGCCGAGCACCGGCGTCGCGATGGAGATGTCACCCTTGCTGATCGCGATGAACGTGAAGACCTGACCGATGAAGAAGGCCGTCCCGGCAAGGACCGCATGGGTGACATTGGTCGCCGTGAAAGGGGCGCCCCCGTGTAGCAGCCAGGTCTGGAACAAGACGGCCCCGATGAGGTTCACGATGAACAGCACGCGCCAAGGATGCCCCCCGTCCATGGCCCGCTTCAGGGCCATCGCGGCGAAGGTATAACCCACCGCCGAGCATAGGGGGATGACGATGGAGGCGGACGAACGCATCAGGCAGGCCAGAACGAACGCCCTTCCCTCCCCGCTGGCGAGTCCGAACCAAGAAAACGCCCATCCGCCACGCCCCGACCTTGCCCCCGGCCGTCCGGCGGGCATGCTGGAGGCATGGGTCACTTTTCTTACAAGAACGAGGCGGTGGACCCGCATCGGAAGCTCCTTTCCGAGCAGCTCGTCCTTGATCTGGAACATGTCACGGACGGCCCGCTCCTCGCCCTCGCGAAGCAGATCCCAGGCGGCTACATCCACCGCGGCCCCTTCCTCAAGGCCTCCAAGTGGCTGTTCAAGAAGCGCCTCATGCATCTGGCGCTGGACGCGGCGGCCATCGCGGAGCACCTGCCTTGGTACGCCGCGGCGCTGAAGTGGGAGAAGGCCAAGCTCGTGGATAACCTGGATGAACTCGCGGGCACGATCGGCGGCGTCCGCGCCGCCCTGCTCTGCGTGGTCTGGAACAACCAAGCCGAGCAGAAGGACGCCGCGCTGCCTGCCGACCTCCTCGCACGCCTGCTGACGAACGCCAAGCCACAGGGCGCGAAGCCCGAGGCCAAGGCTTGGAAGGCGCTCGTCGCGAAAGCCGGCGGCGCCGCGGAAAAAGAACCCCTCGAGGCCGTCGACGCCCTCGACTCGGCCGGCAAGACGGTCCGCCGTCTCCTGACCGAGATCTCCCAAGGCAAGGCGGCCCGCGAGAACGAAGGCCGCCAGATCCGTCGTCAGCATGCCAACGAGCTCGAGGCGAAGGACGCCGAGATCCGCAAGGTCCGCGAGGAAGCCGCCCGCCAGGCGCAGGAAGCGGCCAAGCAGGCCACGGCGGCGGAGACGAACCTCCAAGCCGTCCAAGGCAGGCTCGCCAACGAGGAAGCCGAGGTGACCCGGCTCCGCGGCGAACTCGAACGCGCCCGCGAGCACGTGGCGAAGAAGGCCCGCGAGATCGCCGAAGAACTTTTGTCCGAAGAGGTCCGCCCCTGGCTGGCCGACGCCCGCACTTTGAAATCGGCGTCGGAAGAGGTCGCCAAGCTTCGGCAGCTGACGACGGAGACCGTGGAGAAGGTCCGCAAGGCCCAGCGCGACGCCGACCCCTTCCTCGCCAAGGAACATGAGCTCCGTCAGGCCATCCCGCAGATGGAAGAGATGCTCAAGCTCCTGCGCCGCTACCTGCGTACGGCCGGCCAAGCCCTGCCCGAGGTCGTCGCCTTGGAGAAACGCCTCACCGAGCACATCGAGAAGGTCCGCTACGAACTGGAGAAACGCGACCATCCCTCCGATCCTTTCCTCGAGCGCATCTCGGCGAGGATCAACGGCGCCGACGCGCGCGAACTGAAGTCGATCGAAGGCGCCCTGGTCCTCGCCGAACAGGCGGGCCTCGTCGACTCGCGGCACGCCGACCTCTACCGCCGCGACCTCCATCGCCGACGATCTTATCTGGCCGACAAGGCTTTCCACGAGCAGAAGCAGTCCGGCCCGCTCGCGCTGCTCGAACGCGCGGTCGCCACGGGCGAACCGGCCCGCCTCGCGCTCGACGCCAATAACTTCGCCTGCCTCCGGCAGGATTACCTCGGCCTGCGCCTGCCGACCAAGAAGAACGCCCAAGGCGACAGCCGCTTCCTGCTCGATGCGGCCGCCCGCCAGAAGGTCGTCCAACTCCTCGAGAAGCTGGCGGACGACGCGCCGGGCCTGCACGTCTGGATCAGCTTCGACGGGCAGCAGACGACGCTGAAGACGACGAACTCACGCGTCCGCGTGACGTTCAGCCGCGCCGGCGCCAAGGCCGACCACGACATCATGGACCTGGTCGCCAAGGACAAGACGGTCGAGGCCCCCTGGTTCGTGGTGACGGACGACATCGAGGTGCGCGACGCGACGTCCCGCGAAGGGGCCTACATCATCTATAATGACGCGTTGATCCAGCTACTGGTCAACCGCGGCATCCGGGCCTGAAACAAGACGGGCGCATCCTGCGATGCGCCAGTGAGGGAAGCAGCCGGCGGTCGGCTTATTTCTTCTTCTTGGCCGGAGCCGCCGTCAGGGGAGGAGGCAGCACGCCCGCGAAATCCTCGGCCTTGAGGCCGGGGTGGAACATGTTGAAGGAATACTTGCTGGGCTTCCATTCCACGACCGGGGTGACGTCGGCCTTGGCGGGGACGTCGAGGCCGAGTCCCCAGTAGACGCCGTTGACGAGCAGGCGGCGGAGCGATTCGTCGAGGAGGTCGCTGGCCGAAGCCATGGTGGTGGTGAGCACGCGGTTCTTGGAGCCGCCGGCATTAGGGACTTCGCGGGTCCAGGCCACGGCCATCGCGGGCGAGTTCACGCCCTGCTCCTGCTTGTCGGTGGCGCGCTTCTTCGCGCGTTCGCTGAGAGGGTCATCCTTGCCCATGCCCTTGAGGACCTGACCGCGGAGGAGGATCTGCGCGTCGGCGGGCGGATAGGCTTCATAGACGTCGGTGTCGCCGAAGATGGAGCCAACGCCGTTGAGGATCGCGAGCTGGGCGGCGCTGGCTTCGACGGCCGTGCGGGTGGCTTCACCCTTATGGTTACCCCAGTGGCTGACCCAGGTCTCGCCGAGGACGTTCTTACCGAAGCCGCCCTTGCTGTTCCAGTTATAGGCGGCGAAGGGGCTTTCCTTAGGGATGCCCGAGAAGGCGTGGGTGCTGGTGCGGGTGGCGACGATCGGCACGCCGCGCTTGATGGCCGCGGCGAACTTCGTGAGGGCGGCTTCGTTCCACTTACGGAAACGCAGGCCGAGCACGAGGGCATCGGCGGAGTCCAAGGCCTCGGGCTTGCCGAGCGAGGCGCTGTTGTTCGGATTGATCACGCCTTCGTCATGCGAGAAAAGGACGGTGCACTTGAAGCCATGGCGCTCGGACAGGATCCGGGCGAGCATCGGCATGGATTCTTCGGAGCGGTACTCTTCGTCGCCCGCGAGCAGGACGACGTGCTTGCCGGCGCCCGGGCCTTTGCCGGCGGGGAATTCCAGCCAGCCAGGGCCAGTGGAGAAGGCCTCCGCGGCGACGGCCGGGAGCGCGAGGACAAGGGAGGCCAAGGCGGCCCAGAGGTGGAGATGACGCTTCATGGGGTGAAGCTGCAGATTGACCGACCAAGGGTCGGTTTCAAGCGCGCTGTGCCGGAGACGGGTTTTATTTCCGCTCGTTAGCGGGTTTCTTCGGCGCGAACGGATCCGGGCGGAGGACCTCCTGACGGCCATCCGAAAAGGTCGTGACCTGATTGCCGAACGCGTCCTTGCGCGTGTTCGCCCGGGTGCCGTCGCTGAAATTCGTCGTCGAGCCGCCGAACGAATCGGGCCGCGTGGTGGCCGTGACGCCGTTGCTGTAACGGGTCGTCGAGCCGCCGAACGGGTCGGGACGCGTCGTGGCGGTGACCCCGTTGCTGTAACGAGTCGTCGAGCCGCCGAACGGATCCGGCGTCTTCACCGCCGTCACGCCGTTGTCGTAACGGGTCTGCGTCCGTCCGAAGGCGTCGGCGCCCTTGACGCCGGAGCGCGGCGTCTCACCCGTCCGCGGATCGGCCTTGATGACGACCGAGGGCTTCGGCTCCGGCTTGGCCGGCTCCTTGCGGGACTCCTCCTTCTTCGTCGCCGCCGAAGCGAGGGCGGAGACGAGCAGACCGACGGCGAGGAACGCGGGGAGTCTCATGGGGATGACTCTATTAGAATACGAGAATGAAGGAACGCAAGCCGCCGCGGGCAGCCTGAAAACAGGAAGGGCGGGCGCCTTGCGGCGTCCGCCCTTCGCTCGGAGGACCGGAGTCCCTTAGGCGATGACCTTCTCGACCGCCTTGCCGAAGTTGTCGGTGAGGCGGAAGTCACGACCGTTGTAGCGGTAGGTGAGCTTGGTGTGATCGAAGCCGAGGAGGCGGAGGACGGTGGCGTGGAGATCGTGCACGTCGACGCCGTCAGCGGCGACCTGGGAGCCGATTTCGTCGGTCTCGCCGTAGTGCATGCCGCCCTTGACGCCGCCGCCGGCCATCCAGCAGCAGAAAGCCTTGGAATGGTGGTCGCGACCGGAAGCCTGGTTGACGCGGCCCGCGGTGGTCGGGGTGCGGCCGAATTCTCCGCCCCAGATGATGAGGGTCTGGTCGAGGAGGCCGCGCTGCTTGAGATCGGCGATGAGGGCCGCGGCCGGTCCATCGATGTTCTCGGCGCGCTGGGCGATCGCGGTGAAGAGGTTGGTGTGGTGATCCCAGCCGCCGGCGTCGACCTGGACGAAACGGACGCCGCGCTCGACGAGGCGACGGGCGCAGAGGAGCTTGGCGCCGAGGTCGGTCTTGCCGTACATCTCGCGGGTCTTCTCGGACTCCTTGGAGATATCGAAGGCGTCGGTGGCCGCGGTCTGCATGCGGAAGGCGAGTTCGAAGGATTCGATGCGGGCTTCGAGCTGTTCGTCCTTCTGGACGGTCTGCATGTGGCGCTCGTTGAGCTGGCGGACGAGGTCGAGCTGCTTACGCTGCGCGTCCTGCGTGGTGAATTCGCTCTGGAGGTTGGCGATGATCTTGTTCGCCGGAGCGCCCGGACGGAAGGAGGTGTTGGCACCCTGGTAGAGGGAGGGGAGGAAGGCCGAGGCGCGGGCGTCGGAGCTGCCGCCGAGGGAGACGAAGCCCGGGAGGTCCTGGCTTTCGGTGCCGAGACCGTAGAGGACCCAGGAGCCGAGGGAAGGCTTGGAGAGGATCGCCGAACCGGTGTGCATCAGCTTGGCGGCCGGACCGTGGGCCGGGATGCCCTGGTGCAGGGAGCGGATGACGCACATGTCGTCGGCCACGCCCTGGAGCTTCGGGAAGATCTCGGAGATCTCGAGGCCGGACTTACCGGACTTCTTGAACTCGAACGGCGACGGGAAGAGGACGCCGTTCATGCCGGCGGCCGACATGTCGGCGAGCTCCTTCATCTTCGGCTTCGGATCGAAGGTATCGAGGTGCGAGGGAGCGCCGCCCGCGAAGATGTGGATGACGTGCTTCGCCTTGGCGGCGAGCGGAGCCTTGCGAGGCTTGAGGTTGGCCATCACTTCGGCCTGGGCGTCGCTGACGAGGTAGTCGGCGACCATGGTGCCGAAGGCGAGCGTGCCCATACCGAGGCCGGTCTGGCGCAGGAACTCGCGGCGCGAGTTCGGGGTGGGGACGTAATTTCCGCAGCTGGAATCTTTCATGGGGATGATGAGGTTGGTTAGATTGTGAGGGGGCTATTGTAGAAAAACAACTCTTTCGAGAGTGGGGTGATCAATTCAGGTAGACGAACTCGTTGGAGCAGATCATCGACTGTGCCAGCATGACCCAGGGGTTGGACGGCTCCTTTCGGGAGACCATTTCGGTGTTATTCACGATTTTTCCGCCTTTAACCGAGGTCTCGATCTTCACTTCGGGGGTCGAGGGGCCCTTGGTGAGGGCGGCCTTGTCGGCCTTAGCCTTGGCGACCCGGTCGGCCTTGGCCTTGGCGGCCCGGTCCCCCTTCGCGGGAACCTGGACGACCGGCTCATCGATATAGCCAGCGATCCGGGTCACGAACTCGCGGGCGATCTGACGCTCCTGCACGGTCGGCGAACGCTGGTACATGATGCGGTAGAGCTGGGTGATGCGCTCGTCGTCGGAGGTGGCCTTCGTCATCTCCGCGCGGGCGTTGACGTTACGGGCGACCTCGATGGCCAGCGCATTGTTCATGAAGAACAACGCCTGCTGCGGGACGATCGTGGAGCTGCGCATGGAGTTCGCCATGTTCGGGTCGGCGAAGTCGAACTGCGACTGGAGCTCGCTGAGCTTATCGCGGTCGATGAAACCGTAGATCGTGCGACGATAGCTGTAAGGCTCGTCCGTGATGTTGACGGCGCGTCCGCCCATGGCGCGGTCGAGCTTGCCGGACAGGAGCAGCATCGAGTCGCGGATGCTTTCGAAGTCCAAGCGGCGGAGATTGGCGTGCCAGAGGAACTTGTTGCCGCCGTCGATCTTGGTCGGATCCACGGAGGACTTCTGCGTCAGCTGGACGTTGGTGTTGGGATTCGCGGACTGACGGTAGGCGGCGGAGAGGAGGATGCGCTTGTGCATCTTCTTGATCGACCAGCCGCCGTCGACGAACGCCGTGGCCATCCAGTCGAGCAGCTCGGGGTGGCTCGGGGCCTCGGACATGTTGCCGAAGTCGTCCGGCGAGGAGACGATGCCGGCGCCGAAGTGGTGCGCCCAGAGGCGGTTCACGAGCACGCGGGCCGTCAGGGGATTGGTGCGGCTGGCGATGGCGAGGGCGAGCTCGCGGCGGCCGCTGCCTTCATAGAACGGCAGACGGTCAGGACCGGACAGCACCTCGAGGAACTGGCGGGGGGCCACCGGTCCGCGCTTATTGCGGTCGCCGCGGATGTAGACATTGCTGTCGCGGGGCTTCGCGACGTCGGTGATCACCATGGCCGTGCCGGGTCCGCCCGGGTGGGTGATATCCAGCGCGTTGATGTCGCCGAACTTGAAGTACTTCACCGGCTTGTTGTTATTGACGAAGGTCGAGCTGATCGGGGTCTGCCAGTTGGAACAGAAGTCACGGCTCTCGGTGAGACGTTCCAAGGTGGTGACCGACCGGATGTCCTCGACGTCCGGCAAGGGCCATGGGAAGGCCGCCAGCTGGGCGACGGCGGGGTCATCCTTCTCGCCACGGCGACCGGGCTGCATGCGCAGCTGGATGTGGGCGAGGATCTTGTCGCGGTGCTTCTTGAAGGCGGCCTGATAGGCCAGCGCCACCTCGTCGAGGCTCTTGGGCTTGAGGCCGCGCAGGGCTTCGGCGATGAGCGGATTGACGGGCGACTTCGTGTCGGCGAGCGCGGCGTCCAGGATGGCGGGGGCCTTCTGCGCGAATTCTTCGGCGCTGACCTTCTTCAGGCGGACGAGCGGACCGGTGATCGGGTGTTCCGTGCGGCCCATGACGGCGGCGAAGGAGGAGGTGAGCTCGCGGCTTTCGCCGAGGTCGTATTTCTTCAGGATGTCGAAGCCGGCGGTACTACGGAAGCCTCCGACCATGGCGGCCATGGCGCGCGGAGCGAACTCCCGATGGAAGGCCGCCTGCATGCCGACGAGATGCTTGTAGTAACCCTGGGCGGTCTCTTCGATGAGCGCCGCGAGGCGCTTCTCGTAGTCGGCGCGGTAGGCGTTGCTCGGGGCGTTCTTGCCGACGAGCAGCGGGTCGCGGATGACGGGATTCTGCTGGGGCTCGGTCACGGACGCGAAGATGCCGTGAAGCGAATAGTAGTCGGCCGCCGGGATCGGGTCGAACTTATGGTCGTGGCAACGCGAGCAGGAGACGGTGAGGCCGAGGAAGCCCTTCGTGGTGGCGTCGATACGCTCGTCGATGGTGTCGTCGTTGTTCTGGAAGCGTTTGCCGACGGTGACGAAGCCGAGCGCGGCGAGGCGCGGGTCGTCCTTGGCGAGGTCGGGCAGGCGGTCGGCCGCGAGCTGCTCGATGATGAACTGGTCGTAGGGCTTGTCGGTGTTGAAGGCGTCGATGACGTAGTCGCGGTAGGTCCAGGAGCTGTCGAAGGTCTCGATGGTGCCGTTGCGCTTCAGGCCCTTGGTATCGGAGTAGCGGGCGGTATCGAGCCAGTGGCGGGCCCAGCGTTCGCCGTAGTGCGGCGAGGCGAGCAGGCGGTCGACGGTACGCTCGACGACGGCGGCCACGGCGCGCACCGGCTGTCCCTTGCGCACGGCCATCGTGTCGTAAGCGAGCGCCGCGTCGTAGTCGCGCGAGAAGGCATCCACCTCGACGCTCGTGGGCGGCAGGCCGATCAGATCGTAAGACAGGCGGCGCAGCAGGGCTTCGCCGTCGGCGGCCGGGCTGGGCTTGAGACCCTTCTCATCGAGCTTGGCCATGATGAAGGCGTCGACCTCGTTCTGGCACCAGGCGGGATTGCTGAGCTTGGTCGGCACCGCGAAAGTCTGGACGGGCTGGAAAGCCCAATGCGCGCGGGCCTTGTCGGAAAGACCGGTCAGCTTGGCGCCGCCGGCGCCGGCCGGGGCGGGCGCGCCCATCTTGATCCACTGTTCGATCAGGCCGATCTGCGTGGCGGAAAGTTTCGCGCCGGCCTTGCGCGGCGGCATCGAGATATCGGGATCGGCCTGGTGGACCGCGACGACCATCAGCGACTTCTTGAGGTCGCCGGGGACGACGGCCGGACCGAGATCGCCGCCGGCCAGCATGCCCTGCCGGGAATCCATGATGAGTCCGCCCTTCGACACGCCCTTCTCCTTCGAGTGACATTCGTAGCAACGCTCCGTCAGGATCGGGCGGATGTTCTTCTCGAAGAACTCGAGGCCGGCCGGATCCATCTTCGGCTCCGGAGCATCGGCAGCGGAGAGCGCGGCGGCGGCGGTAGCGAGGACGAGCAGACGAAAGCTGGCGGCAAGGGGCGGCATGAGGGTTATGATGGGCAGGGGACCGGGGTTTCCCACTAGTATTATATACTCCCCTAAGGATGAAATGTTTCAACCAATTCATGCGGGGTTAAGCCGATAAACGACGAGGCCGGCCCCCATGACGGAGGCCGGCCTCGTTAAAAACCTGTCAAAAACGTCAGTTGACGTAGATGAACTCGTTCGAGAGGAGCAGCGCGTGGACAAGCAGCTCGGTCGGGCTCAGCGGTTCGCGGGAGATCATCTCGCCCACGTTACGCAGGACGCCTTCGGCGCCGCCGCTGGTCACGGCCATCATCATGCTCTCTTCGCCGTCCGGAGCCATCACGGGCGCACCCTTCGACGAGGGAGCGGCGGTCCGGGCGACGGGCGCCACGGCCTTGCCGCGCTCACCGGAGCGGGCCGACGGGCGGACCTTGGCGGTGGCGGCCGACATCTTCTGCTTGGTCAGGAACTCCTGGGCCACGCGGATCTCATTGGAGGACGGACGTCGCTGGAACACGCAGCGGAACATCGCCACGATGCGCTGATCCTCGGACATCGCATTGACGACGTCCTTACGGGCGGCGATGGCGCGGGCCACGTCGACCGACAGGGCGTTGTTCATGAAGAAGAGGGCCTGCTGGGGCACGATCGTGGAGTTGCGCTTCGTGTTCGACGTGTCGGGGTCGCCGTAATCGAACTGCGAGAGGGTATCGCTGAGGCGGCGGCGGTCGACGTAGCCGTAAAGGCTGCGGCGGTAGCTGAACGGCTCGTCGGTGATGTTGGCCGGCTGGCCGCCGACGGTGGTGGTCATCTTGCCGGTGAGCAGGATCATCGAGTCACGGATGGATTCGAAGTCGAGGCGACGCAGGTTGCCGCGCCAGAGGAGGCGGTTGCCGGCGTCGAGCTTCTGCGGATCGACCGGCCCCTTCTTGGCCACGAGCGGATTGGCGGTGGGGTCGGAATCCAGGCGATACGTATTGCTGAGCACGATCATGCGGTGGAGACGCTTCATCGTCCAACCGTTCTCCATGAAGTCCGTGGCGAGGTAGTCGAGCAGCTCGGGGTGCGAGGGCTTCTCGGACATGTTGCCGAGGTCGTCGGGCGTGTTCACGAAGCCTTCGCCGAAGTGCTTGGTCCAGGTGCGGTTCACGGCCACGCGGGCGGTGATCGGGTTATCCTTGGCGATGATGGACTGGGCAAATTCGTAGCGGCCGCTGCCGTCGACGTACGGGCGGCGCTCGCCGACCGTCAGGATGTCGAGGAACTGGCGGGGAACGATCTCACCCTTGAGGTTCTTGTCGCCACGCTTGAAGACGTAGCTGTCCTTCGCTCCCTCGGAGTCCTGGACGACCATCGCGTGGCCGGGGACGCCGGGGTGAGAAAGGCGCAGTTCGTTGATCTGGGTATGACGGAAGTAGGCGACGGGCGCGCGATTGCCGATGCCGCCGTAGATCGGACGGTTCTGCCAGTCCTGGCAGAACTTGCGCGTGCTGAAGAGGGAGATCATCTCTTCGTTGTCGACGATCTCGTCGTAGGAGGGGATAGCCCAAGGGTAGCCCGTCATCTCGGCGATGGCCGGCGAGGTCTTCTTCCACTCTTCGCCCGGCTTGGCCAGGAGGGCGAGGTGGGCGAGGATCGCGGCCTTGTTCTCGACGTAGATGCGCTGATAGGCGGCGGCGACGTCATGCATCGACTTCGGCTTGAGGTTGCGGAGGCCGGCGGCGATGATCGGATTCACGCGGTTCTCCGTATCATCGAGGTATTCCTTGATGACGATCGGGGCGCGTTCGGCGAAGTAGACATAAGGCACGGCGGCCAGGGCGGCGAAGGGTCCGGTGATGGGCGAGTCCTTCTGGATGCGCATGGCAGCGAAGTCCTCAAGGCTCTGGAGGTCGATCTTGTAGCGATCGGAGTATTCACCCGCCTCGGCGGAGCCGCCGCGGACGGTGGCGATCATGAGGCGACCAGCCATCTCGCTGTCATAGCGAGCGCGGGTCTCGCGCATGTAGCGGAAGAAGCCGGCGACCTGCTCGTCCTGGAGCTGGTTCAGGCGCTTAAGGAAGTCGGAGCGGGCGGCGGCGGTGGTGCCGGTGGCCGCGATGGGCGTCTGGTGGAGGGGCTCGACGATCGAGGCGAAGATGCCGTGCAGGGAGTAGTAATCCTTGATCGGGATCGGGTCGAACTTGTGATCGTGGCAGCGCGAGCAGGCGACGGTCAGGCCGAGGAAGGCCTTGGTCGTGGTGTCGATGCGCTCATCGATGGTGTCATGGATGTCATCGAAGCGCTTTCCGATGGTGATGAAACCGAGGGCGGCGAGACGAGGATCGTCAGGCGAGATGTCGGGGATGCGGTCGGCGGCGAGCTGCTCGACGACGAACTTATCGTACGGCTTGTCTTCGTTCATCGCGTTGATGACGTAATCGCGATAGGTCCAAGCGTAGGCGTAACGGTAGTCGCGGAAGAGGCTGTCGCCCTGGTCGACCTGCAGGCCGCGCGTGTCGGAGTAACGGGCGGTGTCGAGCCAGTGGCGGGCCCAGCGCTCGCCGTAGTGAGGCGAGGCGAGGAGGAAGTCGACCTGCTTGACGTAGATGGCTTCGAGGTTACCGGCCGGGCGGCCGGTGCGAGCGGCGAGCGAGTCGGCCAGCGCGGCGTTGTCGCAGGCCTTGACGAAAGCGTCGACCTGCTCGGAGGTGGGCGGGAGACCGATCAGATCGTAGTAGACGCGGCGAAGGAAGGCCTCCGGACCCGCGGCAGGATTGGGCTGCAGACCCTTCTCTTCGAGTTTGGCCAGGACGAAGGCGTCGATCGGATTCTTGACCCAGGCCTTGTTCTTCACTTCGGGCACGGGGAACTTCTTGACGGGCTGATAAGACCAATGTTCGCGAGCCTTGTTCGTGAGGCCGGTCAGCTTGGCGGCGCCGCCACCGGGCATCGGAGCACCCATCTTGACCCACTGCTCGAGGAGGGCGATTTTATCGTCCGGAAGCTTGCCGCCGGTCTTCTTGGGAGGCATGGCGAACTCGGGATCCGTATACTGGACGGCCTTGACGAGGAGAGACTTCTCGAGATTGCCGGGCACGACGGCGGGACCTTCGTCGCCGCCCTTGTAGGCGCCGTCACGGGAGTCGAGGATGAGGCCGCCCTTCGAGGAATTCTTCTCGGCGGAGTGGCACTCGTAGCATCGGTCGATGAGGATCGGGCGAATGTTCTTCTCGAAGAACTCGAGTCCTTCCTTGGAAGGCTGCGCTTCGTCGGCGGCGACCGCGAAGGCGGAGGCGAGCAGCGTGAGCGCGAGGGCGGAATGGCGGAGCGACAGCATGGGCGTGTTTATTAAAGAGAGATGGGGGTCGGGGGAAAGCAGCCGGGAGGGGCTGACCTTGAAGAATAATGTAAGTCCGCCGCTTCGGAAATCAAGAGCGCTTCCCCATTCGGGTTGTAAAGAGAAGACCCCAAGCCGAGGATATGGGGGCCGGACGATGCGTATCCTGATCGCCAACGACAAATTCAAGGGCTCGCTCGCGGCGGAAAAGGCCGGTTTTCATATTAAAAATAGCCTAGAAAGCGTGTTTCCGGGGGCGATTATCGATATCTGCCCGATCGCGGACGGGGGCGAAGGGACGGCCTTGGCCATGACAACGGCCCTGGCGGGGGAGTGGGTCCGCGAAAGGACCTCCGACGCTCACGGCCGATCGATCGAGGCCCCCTTCGGCTGGGTGGCCAGCTCCGCCACCGCCATCCTGGAAATGAGCGCAGCCAGCGGCTTGGCCATCGTCCAAGATATCGAACTTAACCCATTTAAGGCCAGTACCTTAGGCACAGGAATCCTCCTCCAATCCGCCCTCCGACGGGGGGCCAAGCGCATCCTAATCGGCATCGGCGGGAGTGCTACCAACGACGGGGGTCTAGGGGTCGCCCTCGCCCTGGGATACCGCTTCAAACGCCGGGGCCAGGACTTCGCCCCCACTCTCGAGACCGTCCTCGAAGCAGACCAGATCGAGCGGCCGACCGCCCTCCCCTCCTGCGAGCTGATCGTGGCCTGCGACGTCGACAACCCCCTCCTTGGCCCCCGCGGAGCCACCCGGGTCTATGGTCCCCAGAAAGGCGTCCGTGACTTCGCTTGGTTCGAACAACGGCTCGAACACCTGGCCGACCTCACGCGTCGCGACCTTGGCGGCGACCCGCGCGACATCCCCGGCGCCGGCGCCGCGGGCGGCCTCGGTTTCGGCCTCATGGCTTTCCTCGGCGGACGGCTGGTGAGCGGCTTCGACATGGTCGCGGCGCATGTCGGATTGGAAGCGCGCGTCGCCGCCGCGGACCTCGTCGTCACGGGCGAAGGCCGGCTCGACGAACAGAGCCTGCGAGGCAAGGGGCCCGTCGGCGTCGCCCGCCTCGCACGTCAGCTCGGCAAGAAGATCGTCGGCGTCGCCGGCTCGGTCGACGACTCGCCCGCGCTGCGCGCGCAGTTCGACCTGCTCATCGGCATCAAGCCCGCGACGATGCCGCTCGACGAAGCGATGCGTCGTACCGGCGAACTCCTCGAGTCCGCCATGCGCGCCCACGCCGCGGAGCTCCGCGCGCTCAGCCCCTGAAGATCGGGATCGGCGCGCCCTTGCCGTCGACGGTCGCATAGAAGGGCCGGCCCTCGACGTCGAACGCGGTCTTGGGGCTGATGCCCATCGCACGGAAGATCGTGGCGTGCATGTCGCTGATCGAGACGGGGTCCTTGATCGCGACGAGCGGGCGCTCGTCCGCGGTGGCGCCGTAGACATGGCCCTGCTTCACGCCGCCGCCGAACATGACCACGCTCG